>ENA-OQAS01000872-OQAS01000872.1-human-gut-metagenome-genome-assembly--contig:-NODE-872-length-15122-cov-2.042281_pt1 | contig 15122 bp, 21 predicted proteins | sample MGYA00242733_ERZ504523 | MGnify/ENA primary metagenome ERZ504523 (study PRJEB26092, sample SAMD00036239) | human gut metagenome | host: Homo sapiens | study: EMG produced TPA metagenomics assembly of... | reverse complement strand
ATTTTAGTTGTTGCAGAGTCATGTTCATCCTCCTTTTGTTACATATCGAAATATTATTTTACACATTAAATGTCTTACATCGCTTAAGTCATCTCGAAACTATTACTGTAAACCTAGTGTTACTGTAGCTGCTGGCACTGGAAAAGTAAGCAGCCATCCCTGTAGGAAGCGGCGTCCTCGACGCCCCGCGGAGGGGTCAAGACCCCTCCCTACATTCTCAACCTTATCGGGGGAGAGGATGTAGGGGCGGATTCCATATCTGACCGGGAAAGCTGCCGCTGCCACAAACGGCACGGGCGAACAATGTTCGCCCCTACAAAACATCCATACACATCATACAATAAAAAAATACAAAGGAGTTCCATCATGAGCAAAGTTCTTGTTATCGGCTGCGGCGGCGTGGCAAGCGTCGCCATCTCCAAGTGCTGCCAGGTCAGCGACGTCTTTACCGAGCTGTGCATCGCCAGCCGCACCAAATCCAAGTGCGACGCGCTGCCGCCAAGCTGGCCCCCACCACCCGGACCAAAATCACCACCGCGCAGGTCGATGCCGACGACGTCCAGCAGCTGTGCGACCTCATCAACAGCTACAAGCCTGACCTCGTCATGAATATCGCCCTGCCGTATCAGGATCTGACCATCATGGATGCCTGCCTTCCTGCGGCGTAAACTATATGGACACCGCCAACTACGAGCCGGAAACACCGACGACCCCGCGTGGCGTGCCATCTACGAGAAGCGCTGCAAGGAGGCCGGTTTCTCCGCTTACTTTGACTACAGCTGGCAGTGGGCGTACAAGAAAAAGTTTGAGGACGCCGGCCTGACCGCGCTGCTGGCTGCGGCTTTGACCCGGGCGTGACCCAGGCCTACTGCGCCTACGCCGCCAAGCATGAGTTCGACTCCATCGACACCATCGACATCCTCGACTGCAACGGCGGCGATCACGCTATGCGTTCGCCACCAACTTCAACCCCGAGATCAACCTGCGCGAGGTCTCCGCCCCCGGCAGCTATATGGAGAACGGCAAGTGGGTCGAGATCCCGCCCATGAGCATCAAGCGCGAGTACAACTTTGACCAGGTCGGTCAGAAGGATATGTACCTGCTGCATCATGAGGAAATTGAGTCTCTTGGCAAGAACCTGCCCGATGTCAAACGCATCCGCTTCTTCATGACCTTCGGACAGAGCTACCTTGACCACATGCGCTGCCTGGAGGACGTGGGCATGCTCTCCACCACGCCCATCAATTACAACGGTCAGGAGATCGTGCCCATCCAGTTCCTGAAAGCTCTGCTGCCCGACCCCGCCAGCCTCGGTCCCCGCACCAAGGGCAAGACCAACATCGGCTGCATCTTCACCGGCAAAAAGGACGGCAAGGACAAGACCTACTACATTTATAATGTGTGCGACCATCAGGAGTGCTACCGCGAGGTCGGCAGTCAGGCCATCAGCTACACCACCGGTGTGCCCGCGATGTGCGGTGCGCTGATGATGCTGACCGGCGAGTGGACCAAGCCCGGCGTCTACACGGTGGAGGAGTTCAACCCCGACCCGTTCCTCGACGCGCTGGACAAGTACGGCCTGCCCCCGCAGCGAGAACCATGACCCGGTTCTCGTGGACTGATGGCGCAGCGCGACGCACGGCCGCCTTTGCGGCCATCGACGGCGCAGTGCCGCCGGAATTTTCCGCCCTGCCCACGCCCTGCTACCTGCTGGATGAAGCTGCCCTGACCGCAACGCGGAGATTTTGGGCGGGCTGGCCCGTCGTACCGGGTGCAAGGTGCTGCTGGCGCAAAAGGCGTTCAGCAACTACGATTTGTACCCGTTGCTGGCGCAGCACCTCGCGGGCACCGAGGCCAGCGGCCTGTTTGAGGCGCGGCTCGCGCGGAGGAAATGCCCGGCAAAGAAGTGCACGTTTTCTGCGCGGCCTACCGCGCAGATGAAATGGACGAGCTGCTGCGGTACGCTGACCATATCGTCTTCAACTCGCCCGCGCAGCTGCAAAATTTGGCCCCGCGGCCAAGGCGGCGGGCAAAAGTGTGGGACTGCGCATCAATCCCGAGTGCTCGACCCAGGACGGCCACGCGATTTACGACCCCTGCGCCCCCGGCAGCCGTTTGGGCACGACCCGCGCCCAGTGGGACGCGGCAGCGGCAGAAAATTCTGCCTGCCCGGGCTGTTGGACGGCCTGCATTTTCACACTTTATGTGAGCAGGACGCCGATGCGCTGGCCGTGACGCTGGACGCAGTGGCAGAGAAATTCGGCGATTTGCTGCCAAAAATGAAGTGGCTGAACTTCGGAGGCGGGCATCACATCACCCGCCCCGGCTACGACATGGCCACTTTGGAAAAGTGTATCCGCCGCGCCCGGAATGACTGGGGCGTGACGGTTTATCTGGAACCCGGCGAGGCCTGCGCCCTGAACGCAGGGTATCTCTTGACCCGCGTGCTGGACGTGGTGCAAAACGGCGATACGACGGTTGCCATCTTGGATGCCAGCGCCGCCTGCCATACACCGGACGTGATCGAGATGCCCTACCGCCCGCCGCTGCTGGGGGCAGGGGAACCCGGCGAAAAGCCCTGCACTGTGCGGTTGGCCGGGCCGACCTGCCTTGCGGGGGATGTCATCGGTGATTACAGCTTTGACGCTGTGCCTGCCGTGGGAGATCTGCTGGTGTTCGGCGATATGGCCATTTACACCACCTGCAAGAACAATACCTTCAACGGTATGCCCCTGCCCGGTATTTACGCCCGCAAGCCCGACGGCACTACGCGGAAAATCGTGACGTTCGGATATACAGATTTCAAATGTCGGCTGGGAAAATAAACTGCGATAAACGTAAAGCGCCCACCGGCAGGCCGTTGCTGCGCCGTATTATCTCGCATTTTCGCATATTTTTCCACAAAAGAAGCTGCTCACTCCGTAGGGAATGAGCAGCTTCTCACTTTTAAGCCTGCCTTCAGGGCTTTTCTTTCATCATGAGTCGTCCGGCACCGACATTGGCTGACAGGCGGGGCTATGCAGCGGTCACTTTTTTGCTTCGCTTGGATGGGGGACAGGGGGCATTTTCGTGAACAGCGCTTTCAGCGCCAGCGGCGTGGCGACGCTGGAAACCACGATCAAAAGGATGACCGCCGTAAAATAAACAGGATCGACAACGCCGACCTCAAGGCCCTTCTGAGCCACGATCAAGCGACCTCGCCGCGGTCATCATGCCGACACCGACTTAAGAGAGTCTCCCCAGTTGAAACGGCAGACTCTGGCCGCCAGTCCACAGCCGATGATTTTGCCAGCAGGGCAACGAGAACAAAGCAAACACTGAACAGCAGAATCTCCGGCGTCAGTCCGCTGATGTCGGTCTTTAAACCGATGCTGACAAAGAAAATCGGCGCAAAAATCACATAGTTGCTGATGTCGACCCGGCGCTCTACATAAGCGGCGTCGTGCAGCGTACAGAGAACGATACCGGCAATGTAAGCGCCGGTAATATCCGCAATGCCAAAGTATTTCTCGGCAATATAGGCCATTGCAAAGCAGAATGCAAGGCTGGCAATCGTTATGCGCTGCGTATGGGGATTGCGGGAATCCAGCCACTTCATGGCGCAGTGGAACACATAGCCGATACCAACGGCAACCAGAAAGAACAGCGCGGTCTGGACCAGCACGCCGCCGATACCGGTGCCCTCACCGGAGCTGGCACCCAGCACACAGGTCAGCACGATAATGCCGATGACATCATCAATGACGGCAGCGCTGACAATGGTAGTGCCAAGGAAGCTCTTTAAGTGGCCCAACTCCTGCAGCGTTGCACCGTGATGGACACGCTGGTTGCGGTCATAATCGTGCCGATAAACAATGCGCGGAAGAATTCCGGGCTGCCGATTGCCGAAAAGCCGTAGAATGCGCTGTAGAGCAGCGTACCGCCAATCAACGGTACAAGCACACCGATGCAGGCAATCAGCGTGGCAATAGGCCCGGCCCGCATCAGTCTTTCAGGTTGGTGCCAAGTCCTGTGGAAAACATCAGCAGCACAACACCGATTTCAGCAAAACGGAGATCGTGTCGTTGATCTGCACCAGATTGAGCAGACAAGGCCCAATCAGCAGACCGGCGAGAATTTCACCGACACCTGCGGGGCCTTGCACTTGCGGGCAGCTAGGCCAAAAACTTGGCGCTCAGAATAATAATTGCCAAATCACGGAAGATGGAATACATACATGTCATCTCTCTCAATTTACTTTAATCCATCTTTGTTATAGCACTTCTGTCAGATTTTTTCAATAGCTGAAACTGCCTTTTGGAGTTATCGCCGGATATTGTATAAATGTGGGTAAACTGTAAGCCAAAAACAAGGCAAAGCACTTGCAATAATGTCCGTAGTATGATAAAATTCCAATTTGGAAAAGTTATAATATGGTTTACTTCATGGCTTACTGCGTCCGACAGGGTTCGGCGGCAAGCGGTATACAACCTATATAATAAGGAAGAGAAGCGCATGTTCCATTTTTCAAACAGGCATCACCACACAGGAAAAACGTCAATGAGCAGGGCAAAAGTGTATGGTCTGCTTATGGCTTTGGCTATGCTTTTTATGGCAGGTCTGTGCGCCTGTTCCGCACAGCCGCACTCTGCGGCAGAGACTGCGCCGCAGACGATCGTGGTCGGCATTGATGTGTTTGACCCTTACAGCTATCTGGACAGGAACGGGCAGTTTGCCGGCATCGACGTGGAACTGGCGACGGAAGCGTTTTCACGACTTGGCTATATGCCGGAATTCCGGACGATTTCATGGCCGGACAAAAACAACCTTCTCAGCGACGGAACGATCGACTGTATCTGGTCATGCTTCAGCATGAACGGGCGGGAAACCAAGTACCAATGGGCCGGTCCGTATATGTACAGCCGTCAGGTCGTGGCTGTTCGTGCAGACAGCGATATCCAGTCGCTGTCCGATCTGGCCGGTAAGCGCATCGGCGTACAGGCAACCACAAAGGCGGAGTCGCTGTTTCTCGGCGAAATTCCCTCTTTGCTGCCCGAGGTCAAGCAAGTCAACAGCTTTGAGACGACAGAGGATATGTTTGCGGCACTGCGCAAAGGCTATGTAGATGCCGTCGCGGGCCATGAAGCACTGGTAGCCAAGCGGACAAATCTGGATGAAAGCAGTTACCGTGTGCTGGCAGAGAGTCCTTACAGTTCCGAACTTGGCGTTGCCTTCGCAAAGGACACCCATGAGGATTTGGCTGTGCAGCTGACTCAAACTCTGGAAGATATGAAGCAGGACGGAACGATTGGCCGCGTTGCAGAAAAATTCGGACTTGATGCAGAAAAAACTGTGTGGGGGGAACAGGAAAAATGAATGAGAAAAAGCAGTCCGGCAAAAAAAGACTGTTTTTGCTTGTGTTAGTTGCGTTCGGCATTGTACTTTGGATCACATTCACGAATCTGAACCGAATTGCACTGCGTCATACATTGGATGAAACGATTGGTTTTGTAAAGATCCGCTTAGAGCAGTACGAGACTGATGCGGCCAACGACCGCGTGAAAAGCCTTGTCCGCCTGCTGGATAAAACGGTAAGCCTTGGCAACGAAATGACGCTGAAGGAAGGTTTCGGCACGCAGGACCTGGACTCTTTTGCAGAGGAACAGCGTCTGACCGGTGCGCTTGTATTAGATGAAACCTGAATGTTGTCATGCAGACCACAAAGGGCGGCAACGCCATGCCGCTGTGGGAGAAGCTGATCGACAGCCCCTATGTACACAATATCGTTGATTATCCAAAAAGACATACTCGACCCGTCTGGAAGAAAATGGGATACTCTATGATTTTGCCGCGGTGGCACGCGCGGATGCACCAGGTATCCTGATTACCTATATACAGAAGGACAATGAGGATATTGGAGATTTGACGGTGGATTCCCTGTTGAAAGATTTTCCGTTGGAGCTTGGCGGCATCGCTACGATCACGGAGAACGGCAGGGTCATCAGCAGCAACAGCAGCAAACAGGTAAACAAGGCAATAGAGGACTGCCAGGAATTATATAACGGAACCTTCGGTGCTGCGGAGGATGGCATTGCGCGCCTGAACAGCAATCAGGGCGTCTGGTACGGCAGCCGGGAAAATACCGAGAACTATACGCTCTTTGTGTTTTTCCCGGCATCTCAGGTGTTCATGACGCGCAACATTGTCTGTGCATCCTATCTGGCCATAGCGTAATGGTCTTTTTAATGGCACTGCTGTGGCAGACCAAAATGGAAAAAGACGCGCTGCGGCAGCACCAGAAACGTACCGGAATTATCACAGCGCTTGGCACGGCGTATACGTCCATTTCACTGGTGGACTTGAAGAAAAACACCGTTGAAATCGTCAAGAACGCGTCCGATACGGTCAAGAAGCAGAAGCACTTTGCACTGAAACGATCCGTACAGCAGGAGCAAATCGAGAAAATTATCGCGGAGCCATCTCGCGAGGAGTATCTCGCCTTTACGGACATGACGACAGTGGCCGAACGTCTGAAGGGTCACACCTCTTTGGCTCTTACGTCTCAGACTGTCGACAGGAAATGGATCCTTACGCTGATCACACCGCAGCGAAAAGACGCAGACGGCAACGTAACAGCCGTATTGGTTGCCACCCGCGACGCTACCGAGGAAAAGCGACGGGAGCAAAAGCAGGAGGATGCCCTGCGCGATGCACTGGCGGCGGCGGAACACGCCAATAAGGCCAAGACGGTATTCCTGAACAGTATGTCGCACGATATTCGCACCCCGATGAATGCCATTATCGGGTTTACAGCCCTTGCCACGGCGCATATTGATAACATTGACCTTGTCAAAGAGTATCTGAAGAAAATCAGCGTATCGGGCCAGCATCTGCTCAGTCTGATCAACGATATTCTGGATATGAGCCGTATCGAAAGCGGCACGGTCAAACTGGACAACACAGAAGTCCACCTGCCCGATGTACTGCACGACCTGCGCACGATCATTCAAGGCAATATCAGCGCCAAACAGCTTGACCTTTACATCGACACGCAGGATGTGCACCACGAGGATATTGTCACCGATAAGCTGCGCCTGAATCAGGTCCTGCTCAACATCGTAGGCAACGCTGTCAAGTTTACACCGGCGGGCGGTACCATCAATATCCGCGTTGAAGAAAAGCCGTCTGCCCGCAGTGGGTATGCGACCTTTGTTTTCAGCGTGAAAGATAACGGTATCGGTATGTCGAAGGACTTCCAGGCGCACGTTTTTGACTCTTTTCACGGGAACAGACTGCGACAAGAAGCGGCATTCAGGGTACGGGCTTGGCATGGCCATCTCGAAAAACATCGTAGATATGATGGGCGGAACCATCGCCGTCAAGAGCGAGCAGGGAAAGGGCAGCGAGTTTACGGTCACCCTGGACTGCAAGGTTGTACGGAATCGGTGAAATATCCGCCGATTCCGGGCCTGAAAGGCACCCGTGCACTGGTTGTGGATGATGATGCACAGACCTGCATGAGCGTAAGCAAAATGCTGCGGGAAATTGAGATGGAAGCCGACTGGACGACCTCCGGCAAGGAAGCCATCCTGCGCGCGAGGGAGGCGCACAATCAAGGTGCGGAGTTCAAGGTTTACATTATTGACTGGCTGATGCCGGATATGAACGGCATTGAGACGGTGCGCAGGATCCGTAAAGTAATCGAACCCGGCACGCCGATCATCATATTGACCGCCTACGATTGGGCCGACATTGAGGACGAGGCCCGGCAGGCCGGTGTCACGGCGTTTGTTTCCAAACCGCTGTTTATGTCGGAACTGCGCGATGCACTGACACACAAAGTGGTGTCGGGCAGGCAGCCCCTTCTGCCCAAGCACGGCGACTATACGGGCAAAAAGGTGCTGTTGGTCGAGGATAACGAACTGAACCGAGAGATTGCAACGGCCATTCTGGAAGAAGCCGGACTGAAAGTGGACGCCGTTGAGGACGGCACGGATGCCGTGGCAGAATGAACGAGGCTGCGGAGGATGAGTATGATCTGATCCTGATGGATATTCAGATGCCCAAAATGGACGGTTACACCGCCACCCGGGAGATCCGTACATTGAGCAGCAATAAAAAGGCAAACATTCCCATTGTGGCCATGACAGCCAACGCTTTTGAGGAAGACCGCCAAAAAGCATTCAAAGCAGGGATGAATGCACATATTGCAAAACCGATTGATGTGAACATCCTGATGGGAACACTGGATAAAGTTTCAAACAGAATTCGTGATCGCGTTTCAATAGCGTACAAAGGATCTGTACGGCAAAGTAAAAAGCATATACAGCTGCGTTTATGGCGAACGGCCTCTCGGCGGTTCGCAACGCGATGCTGTATATGCTTTTTTCATTGGTTTCTTAGGGCAATACCGCAAAGAGCGCCGTGTAAGCCGGGATGCAAAGCGGATCGTATCAGATGGCCATTGCGGATATGCGCAATCTGTCAGCCGCCCAGCTCCACCATGCGGCGGATGCAGCGCCCGGCTCCCTGCATGACGTCCTGCGGCAGGGTGATTTCCTCGCCGCCGCTGCCCTGCAGGCAATGGTAAATGTCCATCAGGGTGGTCAGTTTCATGTTCATGCAGGTAAGCTGCACGGCCAGCGGATAGAACCGCTTTTCCGGGCAAGCATAGGAGAGGTGCTCCGCGATGCTGTTTTCCGTGCCGATAATGAACTCTTTGGCATCGGACTTTTCTGCATAAGCCATAATGCCGGTGGTAGAGCCAACATAATCAGCCTGCTCCACGACCTCGGGGCGGCATTCGGGATGAACCAGAAGGAGCGCCTCCGGGTGGCAGCGCGGGCTTTGGCTACATCTGCTGCCGAACATACGATATGGCGCGGGCAGCCGCCGTGGTAAAAGGCAAACTGCTTTTCCGGCAGCTGCTTTGCTACATAGCCGCCCAAATTGGGATCTGGGATGAACAGAATCTTACCGTTTTCCAGCGCACTGCAAATTTTCAGCGCGCTGGAGGACGTCACACAGACATCGCAGGCCGTTTTCAGCTCCGAAGTTGTATTGATGTACGCCACCACGCGTAGCCGGGGTACTGCTTTTTCAATTCCTGCAAGGTCGGCAGATCAAGCTGCTCGGCCATAGGGCAGCCCGCCATGGGGTTGGCCAGCCAGACGGTTTTCTCCGGGCTTAAAATTTTGCAGGTCTCGGCCATGAAGCGCACACCGCACATGATGACCCCGTCCGCGTTGGTTTTGGCCGCCTGCACGCTCAACCCGTAGGAATCGCCGGTGTAATCGGCGACTTCCAGCACAGGCCGGCTCTGGTAGGCATGGGCCAGGATGCAGATATTCTTTTCCCGTTTCAGGCGCAGGATCTCCTGCTGCAGTTCATGGACAGTCATAATTATGCCTCGTTTTCTTTCTTCAATGCTCCCACGGTTGCAGCGGAGCCAGAAAGCCGTGCTCTTTCAGTTCTTTTTCGATCAGGCTCAGCCTGTCCGGGGTGGCTGCCTCCACCAGATGATAGTGGTAGCCGTCGGTGGCGGTGGACAGCACCGTGGAGGAACTGTCCTCAAACGATTGCAGAAATTCCCGCACATCCTGCCGGGAACGGATGTCCATCTCGGCGGTGATACGGCCATAGACCGGTGGCTGATGCTGATATTCTTGACCCGGCCGCCACAGTCCACAATCAGGTTCAGCTCCTGCCCGGTTCGGTCAGGTGTGTGGCGCACCTTGAACTCCCGTGTGCAGCCGGCGGGCTGATCAGGCTGCTCCAGCACATAGCCGCGTGCAGTGGAAATGATCCGGGGTGTGATGCCCGTATGACCGCCAGATCCTGCACAATGACCTGACGCTGACGCCGTAATGGGTAGCCAGCGTGCGGGCGGCAATAGGCGCTCCGGCATGGGCAAGCTGCTGCAAAATGGCGGCGCGGCGCTCTGCGGTGGTCATATCAGGCCTCCTCCGCGGTCAGGGGGCGCAGATGCTTCATGGAAAGATCTAGAATGGGGGCCGAATGGGTCAGTGCGCCGCTGGACACATAGTCAATGCCAATGTCCCGCAGACGGGCAATGTTTTCCCGCGTGACATTGCCGGAGCACTCGGTCTTGGCGCGGCCTGCAATCAAAGTCACAGCCTTGCGCATATCCTCGTCGCTCATGTTATCCAGCATGATGATGTCCGCACCGGCTTCCACGGCCTCTTTGACCTGCTCCAGCGTTTCAACCTCCACCTCGATCTTGCGGACGAAAGACGCATACTGCCGGGCCATCTTGACGGCCTTCGCCACGCCGCCGGCAGCGCCGATGTGGTTATCCTTCAGCAGACGCCGTCGGACAGGCCGGTGCGGTGGTTGCTGCCGCCGCCAACGCGGACAGCGTACTTTCAAAAATGCGGTTGTTGGGGCTGGTCTTACGGGTGTCCAGCAGGGTGATGCCGGTGCCTTCCAGCAGGGCAGACAGCTGATGGGTATAGGTGGCAATGCCGCTCATTCGCTGCAGGTAGTTCAGCGCAACGCGCTCACCGGAAAGCAGGGCGCGTATATCGCCCGTAACAACGGCCAGCTTCTGGCCGGGCTGTACGGTATCGCCGTCTCGGCAGAAGAATTCCACCTTGGCGCCGGGGTCCAGCAGCGTAAAGACGCGGGCATAGACCGCCAGACCGGCAACAATGCCGTCCTCCTTGGCAATCAGATCCACGGTGCCGGGGCAGGCGTGGGGCATGACGGCGTTTGTGGAAACGTCCTCCTCCGGAATATCCTCCCGCAGCGCTTGCAGCAGCAGCGGTCTATATGCAGCAGCTGGGTGATCTCATTCATGGTTTTTACTCCTCTCAATAGCGGTCAGAACCTCCTGCCGATACGCGGCAAACAGCGGTTCCTGTTCACGGTATGGGGCCAAATCGGGCTTATCGCCTGTAAAGACAGGCGGTTCTCCGTATAGTATATCATCTGCCGCGCGCTGTGCAAAGACCAAAGATTCCAGCAAGGAATTGCTGGCCAGCCGATTGCGTCCATGCACACCGTTGCAGCATGTCTCGCCGCAGGCATACAGCCGGGGCAGTGCTGTGCGGCTGCTCAGGTCCGCCGTGATGCCGCCCATAAAATAATGCTGGGCCGGTACAACGGGGATCGGTTCATGGATGGGGTCGTACCCCTCCTCCTCGCAGCGCTCCAGAATGTTGGGGAAATGCTCACGGATAGCCGCCTCACCGATGGGGCGCATATCCTCCCACACATGGTCGGTACCGTCCTTTTCCATCTGGCGCGGATTGCTGCGCTCACCACGTCGCGGGGCTGCAATTCGTTGGTAAAGCGGTTCCCGTTTTTATCCAGCAGCAGCGCGCCCTCCCCGCGAACCGATTCCGAAATCAGAAAGCGACGGCCTTTTCGGTGGCTGTACAAAGTCGTGGGGTGGATCTGGATATAGTCCAGGTGCTCACAGGCAACGCCGTGGCGCAGGACCATGGCGATGGCATCCCCCGTGATGTGGGGGAAGTTGGTGGAGTTTTATACAACCCACCGATGCCGCCGCAGGCCAGCACCACCGCCCCTGCCCCGATGGCTCGCGGTTCGCCGTCCGGGCCGGCAGCAATGACACCGCCGCAGGCCGAGGCATCGGCGAAGAAATCCAGCAGAGTCGTATGCTCGCGCAGTTCGATGTTCTCGCAGCGCAGGACCTCGTTCAGCAGGGTCTGGGTGATCTCGTGGCCGGTAATATCCTCATGGAACAGAATGCGCGGGCGGGAGTGCGCTCCCTCCCGGGTAAAGCGCAGGGCCCCGTGGTCATCCCGCGCAAAGCGGACGCCGCGGCGCACTAGATCCCGGATGATCGAGTTGGAGGAACGAATCATCAGGTCTACTGTGGCGGGGTTGTTCTCGTAATGGCCTGCCCGCATCGTATCATCAAAAAAAGGGCGGTAGTCTGCCTCGCCATGCTGCATACAAATGCCGCCCTGCGCAAGGAAGGAGTCGCTCTCGTCCGCTTTCTGCTTTGTAAGCAGAAGAATGCGGTACCGCGCAGGCAGATTCAGGCGCAATAAAGGCCCGCAGCGCCGGTGCCGACGATGACTACGTCAAAATAGTCATCCATATTAGCCATTTTCATGTGGTTTCCTCGGTTTCTTCTGTAATTCCAACTTTGACAGTATAGCACCGTTCATTACACGTGTCAAGACACATGTAATGATATATAATGACACCCCGCCATGCGCAATAAACTTCGGCATAAAAAACAACAGGAACACCGCTGTACATTCAGACTGTCGAAAAAGATGCGTTCACCCCTTGGCCCCCTCTGCGAGGGGGCTCCGCCCGCAGGCGGTGGGGGGAGAGAACTGTGCGGTAGCCGAAATATTTCGGGCTACGGCAAGGTTCTCTCCCTCGCAGAGGGAGGTTTTTCGACACTGCTGTACATTGCAATGTTCCTGTTGTTTTTATTAGGTTGGCTGCTGCAAAGCGTTACAAATCGTTCCGCAGCTTTACGGCACTCCGTTCGGCGATGCGCTGCTTTAAAGCGTTGATCATCTTGGCTTCGTCCAGCGGTTTGGTCAGGTGAATATCCATGCCCGCCAGACGGCTGTCCATAATATCCTCGGAAAAAGCATTGGCGGACATGGCAATGATGTGGATGATTTCCGCGTCGGGGCGGTTCATGGCGCGGATGGTTCTGGCGGCGTCTCAGCCGTTCATACGAGGCATCATAATATCCATATAGATCGCGCCGAAACAGCCAGGTACGGACTTTCCAAACAGCTCTACAGCCTCCTGTCCGTCGGCAGCGCGGGTCACCTCCATACCGCTGTTTTCCAGCTACAGCAGGCAATTTCCATATTCAGCTCGTTATCCTCTACGACCAGCGCACGGAACCCCTTGAAGGAAATATCGCCTTTACCTGTGCCGCGGGTTTGAGATCATCCTGTTTGCCGATTTTGAACGGCAGCTTGACCGTGACCGTAGTTCCCGCGCCGGGCCTGCTCTGCAAGGTGATGCTGCCGCCCATTCTGTCAACCAGTTGTTTTACGATGGCCAGGCCCAGACCGGTTCCCTGATAGGTAGAACGACTCGTCACCTTTCCTGCGTGAACATATCAAAAGCGTGTGCGGAAATTCCTCACTCATGCCGATACCCTGATCCCGGCAGACAAAGGTGACAAGTGTGTGCTCCCCGTCCAGCTGTTCTTCGCTGCTCCAAACGGTGATCGCACTGCCTGGCGGACTGAACTTGATGGCATTGTCCGTAATGTTGGAGAGGATCCTGCTGAGGTACACCGGTTTCCGATTACGAACAGATGCCGGATCGTGTCCTCATCCCGTGCAACCTGATACCGAATGCCTTTTTATGATACTTCTGGTTCAGGTCGCGCAGCACGTCAATCAGGTCAAAGGTCAATGCCAGCTTCCATCGTACATGCGGTATTCTGTGGAGATATATTCTTCGTTTTTCAGTCTTTCCGCAAGGGTGGGCACATCCATGAAACGGCGGACCAGGTCGCGGTATTCGGGCACCACAGTGGCATCACAGAGCTGATACAGCTTCTCCGAGGCACAGCCGTCGTTTCCGGTCAGGCGGTGCGTCGTAAGAAAACTGTCGCGGAAAATGTGTTGCCACGGTAAGTTGACGGGCGACTAATGGTCGCCCCTACACACGCAATAAGGCAAAAATGCAATTTTTTGACGGTCTGATATACTATATAAGGTCTACTGCAACACACCGCAAAAGGCAGTCCGCCCCTATAGTTCGCTAAAGTTACATTTAGCGAACTTGTGCATTTCTCTTTTACGGGAGGCTTTTGCTTCCCGATGCCCCCTGCTCCCGTCATCTCATTCTCCCTGCCGATGACTTTTATTTCCGCTTTACATGGGCAGCGCAACGGTAAATACGGTTCCTGCCCCTTCTGCCGGCTCATCCTGTACTGTACCGCCGTGCAGTGCTGCAATTTCCCGCACCAACGCCAAACCCAGTCCTGCGCCGCCCATTTCGCGGCTTCTGGATTTGTCCACACGGAAAAACGGTTCAAAGATGCTGGTTCTGTATTCATCGGGAATACCGCAGCCGGTATCTGCAACGCGCAGTATTGCTTTGCCGTTTGACCGGCTGATCGTAATCTGCACAGAACCGCCCGGCTGATTGTACTTGATTGCATTTTCCACAAGGTTGAACAGCATACGGTAAATCAGGGCATCGCTTCCGATAATATGAATATCCTCACATTCCTGATGCAAGGTGATCTGCTTTTTCTGGGCCAGCGGCGTCAGATCCGTCACAATTTCATCTGCCAGCGGCGCAAGCTCAATGCAGTCATCCCGCGGAACGGCCTGCAAATTGCTCATTTCCAACAGGGTCCGTACAAGCGCCGATAAACGGGCTATCTGCTCTGTCTGAAAGTGTACCAGCTCTGCGGTTTCCGCGTCCGTATTCATGTGATCTTCGGCGAAGATTTCCAGTTTTGCCTGCATGATAGCCAGCGGTGTTTTCAGCTCATGGGCTGCATTCCCGGCAAATTGTCGCTGTAGGTCAAAGGAATGTGCCAGGCGATCCAGCATTTGATTGACAGATTGACTTAGCTGCCGAAATTCCGCAACGGTATTTTCTTCCAGCCGTACATCAACCAGATTATCCTGATCGACCTTCTCGGCCTGCTGTGCCAGCTCTTTCAGTGGTTCCAGCGCTTTGCCGCTGATAAAATAAGCAATCGCTGCGCTGAACAGCGTCACCACTGCCGTAATGCACCACCCTTTGCGGCCAAAAATCGTCTTTGTATCGTAAACCTCTTGCGAGAATTGCACCAGAAAGTCTGACATCTGATCTTCGGGGATCTCTATGGTCAGATCCTCCCCGCCGTCCTGTTGATATTGTAAAACGTACCCGTTCAGATTGTCCATACCGGAGGCGCCGGAGCGATACAGCAACAAGTTCAGGCAGATGCAGGCACCCGCAATCAGTAATGCCGTCATAAGTGTGATGCGCCATTGCAAAGATAATCGCTTCATTGCTCGCTCTCCCCACTTCATAGCCTTCTCCGATGCGGTTTCGGATAGGATCATACCCCAGTGCCGTGCGCAGCTTTTTGCGCAGCGCCGAGATATGCACCCGAATCGAGTTGCTGAACGCATCTACGCGTCCGTCCCAGACATGTTCCATCA
>ENA-OQAS01000871-OQAS01000871.1-human-gut-metagenome-genome-assembly--contig:-NODE-871-length-15141-cov-2.910084_pt1 | contig 15141 bp, 19 predicted proteins | sample MGYA00242733_ERZ504523 | MGnify/ENA primary metagenome ERZ504523 (study PRJEB26092, sample SAMD00036239) | human gut metagenome | host: Homo sapiens | study: EMG produced TPA metagenomics assembly of... | reverse complement strand
AAACCTTTCCCGCCGTAGGGGTAAAGGTTTTCTTCCTGTTTGTTTTATCTCCGCAAGCCTTTGGAGTTATCTCCATAGCCTTTGGAGTCAAGTCCAAAGCTTATGGAGATACTCCAGATTGGGAGATAGAATACATCCGTATAAAAAGGCTTGATCAAGGAAGAGAAAAGGCTTATGTAACAGCGACGGATGCGATATGTTGTTATTACAAGCCGTTTCCAATGTACGAATCATAAAGACAAAATCTTTTTTTCCCTCTCCAAATCATTTTCATTCAGTTGGGGAGACGGAACCATGCAGGTACGGATACAATCTCCCTCCTGACAAGTATAGTCATAATACTTCTTTTGTAATTCTGTCAACTTATCGAGTGGAACCAGCTCCCCTTTCAGTTCCAGGAATTCCTCCATGTCTGTACTGTCTCCTTGCTTTACAAACAAGATACGGCGCGCTATCGGATTCCTGTTGTAATCCAGACTAAGATACAAACCTTTAAGGAACGGCGGAAAATCATACATCGGCAATTGCAGATAAATACTGAACAAAGCCATTTGCGGTGACTCGCGCTCATTAAAGAAAATATACCCGTTCTGATGATTATTGAATAATCCCACTCCCCGATGCGTTGTATTATAGGCACTCATGTGAGTCACCTTCACATACGTATTGTCTTCGGAAGCCTCTATCAGATAGGGTTCCACTTAAGGCATTGGCACGAAGAAGAAAGACTATAGCTCAGATAACTTCCGCTATAATTATAAACTTCCTGCACGGAACGTTGCATCTCGCAGTCATCATCTCCATAAAAGGATTGGTCTTTGCCTCACCATGGGCAGGTTCCAAACTGAAAAGCAACTCTTTGATACTTGCCAAATTGCCCAACAGACGTTTTTTTGACACATTATTGACCTGCGCCAAAGCCAAATCTAATGAATCTTCTTCAGAGTGTCCTTGTTTCAATGAGGTTACATAAGTGGGCAGAACGCTGGAATAAAGAGCAGACAAGACACTGGAGCTATATCTACATAATCTGCTATCTCCTTCATTTTCAAACCATTGTTACGGAGATATTCTATTCTTCGGTATATTTCTATCAAATCATTCATTGTTCTCTTCTTCTTTATTGAACTTGCAAAATACAAGTTTTTATATGAACATACAATGACATATACATTACATTAATGTTACATCATACAACAGGTGGAATATGAAAAATATTAATCATAAAGATTCATTTTTTCTCTCTCGGAAGGCCCCTACTTTTGCTTCCGGAAACAGCAATCCAAGGACACGAGGAGTGAGGTTCCTACAAAGAAAAGAAACAAAACAATTAGTCAATATCAATTAGTATAATGGAAGCAAAAAGCGAAACAAACAAACAGATATCCAGTTTCCTGTTTATCCTGTGGGCAGGAGGGGCGGCACTACTGTCATACTCACTGGTATATGCCTGCGCAACCTTTTACAGCTGCCACCTTTGACGGAATGGATTTCTTCGGGATGGACTATAAAGTAGCCACTACCATCATGCAGATTTTCGGCTACCTTATTTCAAAGTTCTTTGCCATCAAGATTGTTTCAGAATTGAAGCGCGAGGACCGGTTGAAGTTCATGGTATGCTCCGTAGCCCTTGCAGAACTCGCTTTAGTCTTCTTCGGATTACTCCCCCAACCCTTTAATGTGTTTGCCCTATTCTTCAACGGACTGGCATTGGGATGCATGTGGGGAGTCATCTTCAGTTTCATAGAAGGACGCAAAGTTACCGATATATTGGCCAGCTTGCTGGGGGTAAGTATGGCGGTGAGCTCAGGAATGGCTAAATCTATGGGATTGTTTGTAGTCAATACATTTGGTGTCACAGAATTCTGGATGCCCGCCCTGATAGGTGGTTTAGCTTCCCGCTCCTTATCCTCATGGGGTGGTCGCTCAACAAGTTGCCACAACCCACAGATGAAGACCGCGCCCTCCGTTCGGAACGTGTCACCTTGAACGGAGAGCAACGCAGACAACTGTTCAAAAGTTATATGCCCTTGCTGATCATGCTGTTCTTCGCCAATCTGTTTATCACTATTTTACGTGATATAAAAGAAGATTTTCTGGTCAATATCATTGATGTCAGCACTATTTCTTCCTGGTTGTTCGCACAAGTGGACGGTATGGTGACGCTGATTATTTTGGGAATCTTTGCCATGATGTCGTTAATAAACAGCAACTACAGAGTATTGCAGGTGCTTCTGGCTATGGTTATTGGTGGAGCGGGCACAATCAGCTATCTGGCTTTTAATTATGATGCATTGCAACTGCCTACCCTTTACTGGCTGTTCCTCCAAAGTCTGAGCCTGTACATCGTTTATCTTAGTTTCCAGACTCTGTTCTTCGAGCGCTTCATTGCCTGCTTCAAGATTAAAGGAAATGTGGGATTCTTCATTGCCACCATCGACTTTATCGGATATACAGGAACTGTCTGTGTACTGCTGTTCAAGGAATTTTGCAGCCCGGATATCAATTGGATGGAGTTCTATAACCAGTTCTCGGGATGGGTAGGCATTGTATGCAGCATTGCATTCATCGGTTCGGCCATCTATCTGATGCAACGGTATAAATTGGAAAGACAGCTGAGAAAAGAAGAAAAAAATAAAAAGATCATCGTTTCACCGATGGCGTTAACCAACTTAAAGGAAACAGCAGAAAACATCTGTAACCCATAACATAAAAATAAAAGTATAACCAAATAAACAACAAACAAGAAGATGAAGAAAATTGAGTGTGTTATTATGGACTGGGCCGGAACGGCTGTAGACTATGGATGCTTCGCTCCGGTAGCCGCTTTCCTGAAAGCTTTTGCCGAGAAAGGACTGACAGTGACAATGGAAGAAGCACGAGGCCCCATGGGTATGACCAAAATAGACCATATCCGTGAATTATTCAAGTTACCAAGTGTGACGGAGCAATTCAAACAAAACTATAACCGCAACTGGACTGAGGAAGATGTGGTATCCATATACAAAGAATTCGAAAAACACTTGTTCGCCTCCCTGGAAGAATATACGACTCCTATTCCCGGTGTAATCGAAGTAATCGAGAAACTGAAAAGGGACGGCATCAAGATAGGTTCCACCACCGGATATACTACTGCCATGATGGACATTGTGCTGCCCGGTGCCGCCGCCCATGGCTATACCACAGACAACTGTGTGACTTCCAACAATCTTCCGGCAGGACGTCCGCAACCCTACATGATTTACCAGAACATGATTGATCTGGCCATACCTTCCGTTCAAAGCGTAATAAAATACGGGGATACGATAGCCGATATCAAAGAAGGTGTGAATGCCGGTGTATGGACTGTCGGTGTGATTCTGGGCAGCAACGAAATGGGACTCACCCAAGAGGAAACCGGAAAACTGCCTGCAGAAGATTGAACAGACGCATGGCAGCAGTCAGAAAACGTATGTATATGGCAGGTGCGCATTATGTAGTAAACACCATTGCCGAACTTCCCGAAATTATTGAAATTATTAACCATAAAATGAATTAAACGATTATGAGACCATACTTACTTTTAACCCCCGGCCCTTTAACCACTTCTGAAAGCGTAAAAACAGCCATGATGACCGACTGGTGCACATGGGATGAAGACTACAATGTTCACATCGTAGAGGAAATACGTAAAGGATTGGTACAACTGGCTACACGAAAAACAGATGAGTACACCAGCATCCTGATGCAGGGAAGCGGTACTTATTGCGTAGAGGCGACCTTGGGAAGTGTGATTACGCCCAAACACAAATTATTGATTCTGAGCAACGGTGCATACGGAGAACGCATGGGAAACATTGCAGAATATCATGGAATGAACTATGATATGCTGGCCTTTGATGAAACAGAACAAGTATCTGTGGAGTATGTGGATGATTATCTGGCACACAATGCAGAAATCACGCATGTGGCAGTGGTACATTGCGAAACTACAACCGGTATCCTGAACCCGTTAAAGGAAATAGCCCACATGGTAAAGATGCATGGTAAAAAGCTGATAGTGGATGCAATGAGCAGCTTTGGCGGCGTGCCGTTGGATGTAGAGGAATTAGGCATCGACTTTATGATCAGCAGTGCCAACAAATGTATTCAGGGAGTTCCCGGCTTTGGTTTCATCATTGCACGTAAATCCGAATTACAATATTGTAAAGGAGTATCAAAGAGTCTTTCTCTGGACATCTACGACCAATGGGATGCGATGGAGAAAGGACATGGAAAATGGCGCTTCACCTCGCCTACACATGTAGTGCGTGCCTTTAAACAAGCCATGGACGAACTGGCAGCCGAAGGCGGTGTGGAAGCCCGGCATGCACGCTACTGCCGTAATCACGATGTACTGGTAGAAGGTATGCGGTCACTGGGATTCAAGACCTTACTGAAAGATGAAGTCCAATCCCCTGTCATCACTTCCTTCCTTTATCCTGACAAGGAGTTCAATTTCAAGGAATTCTATCATCAGTGAAGGAAAAAGGATTCGTTATCTATCCGGGAAAGATTTCCCAGGCAGATACTTTCCGCATCGGAAACATCGGTGATGTGTTCCCCGAAGATTTCAGCAGATTGATTGAGCTATCAAGACCGTCGCAAAATAAAAATAAATCTAGCTTTATGGCTCGGGCGCAGTGATTGCGCCCGAATTTGTTTCTACCCTTCTTCCGTTACAAGATCATTTGGAACCGGAGCTGCACGACACTGAAATTCTTATCACTAATCTCCTTTATATGCTTTCCCGGCATCACCCAGCTATAAGCCAGCTTCATCCCTATATGCTTATTCATGTAATAATTCACGCCCAATGAAAAATCCTTTTGAGCCCCTCCCCACACACCGGCTTCCTCATTATTCATATCAAGTATATTAAATCTTCCACACAGCTCCAATGCCCGCCCCACAGGTCTGCCCGGACAAGCCAATGCTTCATCATACCCATATTGCCTGCCTGTCAACAACCAGGAGCATTGCACATATCCGCCATGTCCTGTATAATTTGTGAAATTCTGTTCACGCTTCACCATAGTCCGTATATACTCCCCTTGCAAAAAGAACCTCTGATGAGCAATCATTAATTCCACCCCTTGTTTCACTGGTACTTTGCATGATCTACCTTGGCGTAAATAAGATTCCGGTTATCAATAGTGCTCACCCCCGGAGATTTATAAATAAACGTATTCTCGTCTTCATCTCCCGGCAATGCGCTATCCGGAGTACGATACACCACCGCCGCACCTATGTGTAACAATTTTCCCTCTTCGTTTACAGGACGATACACCAAACGACCGTCTATGGCATATCCTTGTGAAATGTTTTTCACATTACCCAGGTCACTGTCTGTAAAGAAGCCTCCGGAAGCATAATAATGTTTTCCATTGTAGGTATAAGAGGTTCCCATCCGTCTGCCATTGGTCAAAGCCAGCACGATTCCCGGTGACTGGTGAAAACGAAGATCGTACGTACTGCATAGCATGTCCAAGGTGAAAGGTTCATAAAATTGTCCCACCTGAATAATATGCTTGCCCGAAGTATAAGCAGCAAAGGCATCCTTTATGGAAACCTTATTCCCTACATACCCCACCTCCATTTTCATGCTCCAATTCTGATAGGTCGCTTTCACCCCCAACCGCAAGTCATTAAACTCCGTACCGTTACCAAACTGGTTGTCATTCTTTAAATAAACGCCACCATCCATAAGCATCCGTCCGGTCAGTTTACACTTCAAATCCCCGGCAACCGGGTGTTGCGCGCGGGCAACTAAAGCAGCAGAGGGGAATAACAGGCACATCAATGCTTTAACATAAGTCATTCTTCCCATTGTATTCTTTTGTTTTTTACTTTATAACAAATGTAAGAGGAATGACCTATACTAAAAATGAATAACCATTAATTTGATGATGAAGTTATTACGCGCAGAAAGCAAGTAATATTCATTTCATATTTATGTAACAGAATTGTAACTTACATTTCCCAATAACGTTCACAAAGATTCAAGTATTCCATCTCAGGCTTGTTGCCGAACACCAATCCGAAGAAAGAGGTCTTCCTCCGCTTAATCACTTTTACCTGTTCCATTAAATCGCGGGATAAAGGCGGCATCTCGAAATCTGAGATCAATACGATATCCGATTCACGGAAATCATTTCCGTTGATGATATGCGCAGCTTCCCGAAGAGCCGGCTCTATATCCGTTCCACCGTCAAAACGTTTATTCAGAAACTCCGCCAACCTGGGCATATCCCGCCCCAAATCTTCAATCAATAACGATACAGCCTCATCCGAGAAATTGATGACATAACATTTCCGATGGGTTTTCTCCGTCAGTTGCGCTATAGCCAGAATAGCCGATTTGGACAAGATCTCTCTGTTTCCCTGCATGGAGCCGGAAGTATCCACACAGATAATATAGGGTCCTTGCCCCGAAACCTTATGCTTGTCATCCTTTACCGGTTCCGTTTCCTTTGACTGGTAATCGAACAGTTGCAATCTCTTTTCGGCATATCGTTCCATAAATACGGCACGCAGCGCATCATCCGCCAGATAGCAATACTCGACGGGCAGCAAACTGTTCAAATCATTTCCCAAAGTCACCCCTGTTATATCACTATGCGGAGAGTGCCTGATCAGCCTCTTTTTATCTACGCCCGACAAAGAATCGTATTTTTGTTGGTCCCGGTGCTTCTTGCCCAGCAGACGCGCCAATTGCCGGATAGCCGGATTGCGCTTCATCACTGTTTCATACGGAAGCATCCTCCGGTACAAATCAGGATAATTATGAAGCAGCCACTCCATGCGCGACCCCAACAATTTGTTACCCGACTCCTTTCCTTGCTTCCGGATCAACAAATCAAAACCTTCACATAAACTGTTTATATGCATGTACTGATAGTCATACTCTTTGCGGGTAAGCAACTGATGCCATTTATCCAAAAAGAACTCCTTGGTCCGGGCCCCCTCTCCTCTCAGCAGAGAAGCATTCTCCAGCAAACTGATATAATAGTCAATATTCAGTTCCGCCAGTTCATACCTCTTTTTGAAAGCACCGCGCATCTGCTTCAAGTATTGCAAGAATGCCATATCCGGCAGATGTTCCGAAGAATAGAAAGCCTCCCACTCCGGAGTGTAGCGGGAATAATATTCCTGCAAAGAAGGTGTGGTACGCCGATAGTACATCAACACTTTCTCTTCCAGTTCGCGTTGACGCACCACCCCGTTGCTCACATCCTCCTCGTATGCTTTGAATGTCCTATCTTTCAGTTCCTGAGAATAGATCATCTTCAGATCTCTCAACCTTATATTCCTGGTTCTCTTTTCGGTACGCATCTGCCATTTCGTTCAAATCATTCTTATATCGGTCTATGGTATTCTTCTGGTGGCGAAGCATCCTCCGCATGGAAGCCCGCTGCCTTTCGCTGAGAAACAAATGCTTCTCATAATATTCCGTTTCCGCATCCAGCAGCCCGGACCAATCCTTCTCCACTCTGTCCAACGCTTCGGCCACCGATTTATATTTGGCTCCGAAATCCTCCGGCTCGGGTTCGGGCAGCGGTGGAGGACAATCCTCATAGCACATCAAGTGATATTCATAATTATTGATATAAATGGAACGAAGCCCTTTTTTCAGCGTATATATCTTATTACGCGGAACTTTGGCATGGAGTATGGAATCATATTTCTTCAGAATACAGCAGTTGGCTTTGTACTTGTCCTTATGCAGATAGAATAATTTACCGGTCTGATCCAGATGTTGATAGTCGGCTGCAAAAATAAGGAGGCGCTCTTTCATCCGGACGCCCTCTACCTGGTAATAGTAAGTATCGATAACCTGTATGCCCGGATCGTTCACTTCACGCAAACTGTGTTCGGACGATTGTCGGTCTTTCAGTTCTTCAATGTCCTGTTCCAGCCCTTTTATATTCAGCAGATAACCTTCGGCACTTTTCTGAATGGCAGCGTTCACCATCTCCTCTGCCGCCTCCATCTGATCCATCTCACTCCAAAGGCAATAGGACAGCAATGTACAGTCCGAAAGGCGGATAGTGTCCGATCCGTTCAGGAAAGCGGAAGCTTTCAGCAGCTTCACCATTTTCTTCCACCGGCGGTCCGACACATACAGAGGAAACGACACCCCCCCCTCATTTTGTATCTGGAGGTTATATTGCTCTATCCGGTCTTTCAAGGATGAATCACTTCGAAAATAGAGTAATGGATTTTAATGGCAGCCATCTCCTTTTCCCACCGGATGTATTCCTCATCGGTGATCTGCAGTTGCTCGTCCACCACCGGTTCCGTTTCATCCGTAGAGGAAATCATCCGGTCAAATTCTCCATATCCTCAATGCCTCCCACCAGACAGCGAAGCAGGAAACGGTCCCACAAGGCCTCCAGTCCCTGTCCCTGGGCAGGCAGTTCATTGGAAGCGGCAATCAGCTTCAGAGGAACACGGATGGAAACTGTCCGTTACGGTATATTTTTTCATTGATAATGGTGAGCAATGCATTCTGAATGGCCGGTCCGGCTTTCCATATCTCGTCCAGGAAAGCAATGGTGGCAGAAGGCAGATAACCATCGACAATACGCTCATACGTATCTTCGTCTTTCAGTTTGGAAATGGAGACAGGGCCGAATATTTCGTCCGGCGTACTGAATCGTGACATCAGATATTCAAATGCGGAAGCGTTGCGGAATGCCAGTTTCAGCCGGCGCCCTACCATACTTTTAGCTACTCCCGGAGCCTAAAAGGAAAATGCTTTCCCCTGCCACAGCCGAAAGCAGAGCCAGAGCCACAATATGCTCCTTTTCAAAAACCCTTTCATTCAGTTGTTGTAACAGAGATGCTATACGAGGTTTCAATGTATTCATAAAAATTATCGACTAATGATGATCAACTAGTGGTGCATTAACCACCAACCACTCCTTGTTTCTTATGCAAATATCTGAAAAAAGGATGTATTTCTCATTAGAATGTATTTTTTCTTTTGCAGAATTGCTGTTTTTTCATGATAGATTGGATAAGTTACAGTGACAAGGTTTATATCTTACACAAGCATGTAGTATTTTCTCCACTAAATTGCCTACCTTTGCAACTTCAACAACAAACAATGATTCCAAATGAAAACAAACTTGCTTTCCTCCGATAAAGACCCGATGGGAACTGCCATCGCCGATTATTTCAACCACAACAAAGCAGATAAGTTACGTGTATTTTCCTCACAGTTCGAGGAAGACGAAATACCCGTGAATCAATTATTCCGCCCTTATGACGAAATGCCGGAACTGGAACAGATTGCCTTACAAATGGCCGAAGGAAATATTCTGGACGTAGGAGCCGGAAGCGGCTGCCATGCACTGGCCTTGCAAGAGATGGGAAAAGAGGTATGCGCCATCGACATTTCCCCCCGTTCTGTAGAAGTAATGGAAAAAAGAGGGGTAAGGAATGTCCGTCAGATGAATCTTTTCGATCCGCATTTTCTAGAAACATTCGATACAATCCTCATGCTGATGAACGGATCGGGCATTATCGGGAAGTTGGAAAATATGGCAGCTTTCTTTCAAAAGATGAAACAACTGCTTCGCCCCGGGGGATGTATCTTGATGGATTCCAGTGATCTCCGTTATCTTTTTGAAGATGAGGACGGGAGTTTCCTGATTGATCTGGCAGGAGATTATTATGGCGAAATAGACTTCCGGATGCAATACAAAAATATAAAAGGAGATTCTTTCGACTGGCTTTATGTCGATTTTCAGACACTCAGCCTGTATGCTGCCGGGAATGGATTCGAGGCGGAGCTTATCAAAGAGGGGGAGCACTATGATTATTTAACCCGCCTTCGATGGAAGGGATGACACTTATAGAAAGATTCCGATAAACTTGTCGCATGATATTCAAATTCTTGGGGCAAGATGCTGCGTATCTTGCCCCAAGAAAAAAATCAGGCCATTGAACCGCCTACTATATCCAACAGCTCATTGGTAATTGCCTGTTGGCGGCTCTTATTGTACATCACCGTCAGATCCTGCAACAAATCATTCGCATTGTCTGTAGCAATCTGCATAGCCATAGTGCGGGCGGCATGTTCGGAAGCATTCGAATCCAGTAATACCGTGAACATCTTCATACGGAGTACCTTCGGGAGCAATTCCCCCATCACCACATCTACAGACGGTTCCACAATATAATCGGGTATCCTGCCTTTGTCCTCCTCTTTCTTCTCTTGTGTCAAGTCTATCGGAAGATAGGTTTCACGCGTCAGGACCTGTACTGCTGTAGAACGGAAATGGTTGTACAGCAACTCCACCTTGTCTATGTCACGATGCAGAAAGCGCCTCATCAAGTCCTCTGCCAAGGCGGCAGCTTCCTGATAGGAAGGTTTATCCGCCATATGCTGGAAATCGCCTTCGGCCTTGAATCCCAATTTCTTCACACCTTCCGCTACCTTTCTGCCTACCGGGTATAAAAGCACGTTCTCCATACCCAGGGACTTGTATTCATCCAAAATAACCGTCAGATGCCTGATGATATTTGCATTGAACCCGCCACACAGACTGGTATTGGAGGCAAACACGACGATAGCCACACGCTTCACTTCACGTTTCACAATGAAAGGAGACTCCACCTCACTATCCGCACTCAGAAAATTGGTCAGGATGTGATTCAGCCTTCGTTCGTAAGGAAGCATGTTTCTATGGCAGCCTGCGCCTTATGCAACTTGGCAGAGGCTACCATCTTCATAGCCGAAGTAATTTTCCGCGTATTATTTACTGAGGCTATTCTTCCTTTTACTTCTTTCAGTGATGCCATGACTATTCGTTCACTTTAAATGGTTGAGCCGTATCAGCTGCTACTTTCTCTATAATTGCAGTTACATCATCATTATCACACCGCTTGACAATACATCAAGCACATCTTTCTGATGGTCGGCACGCATCATTCCAGGAATGATTTCTGGAAATCCTGCACCTTATGCAAGGGTACATCACGCAGCAAACTATGTGTACCACAATAAAGGATGGCTATTTGTTCTCCGACAGGCATCGGACTGTACTGCGGCTGTATCAGCAACTGGTTGTTCTTACGTCCCCGGTCGATAGCCATTGCCGTTACAGGATCCATATCACTGCTGAACTTGGAGAAAGCCTCCAGTTCGCGATATTGTGCCTGATCGATCTTCAATGTACCTGCACCTTCTTCATGCTCTTGATCTGGCACTACCTCCCACACGGGATACGGAAATACCCACATTGATAGCCGGACGGAAACCCTGGTTGAACAAATCGGTTTCAAGGAATATCTGACCGTCTGTAATGGAAATGACATTGGTTGGAATATACGCGGAAACATCACCTGCCTGTGTTTCGATAATAGGCAATGCAGTCAGTGAACCACCTGCCTTTACCTTGCCTTTCAAACTGGGTGGAAGGTCATTCATCTGTTCGGCCACTTCCTGCTGGTTGATAATCTTCGCCGCACGCTCCAACAATCGTGAATGCAGATAGAAGATATCACCGGGATATGCCTCACGACCGGAGGGACGACGCAGAATCAAGGATACTTCACGATAGGCTACGGCTTGCTTTGACAAGTCATCATACACTACCAAGGCATCCCGGCCGGTGTCACGGAAATACTCTCCGATAGCCGCTCCGGCAAACGGAGCAAAATACTGCAATGCAGCCGGATCGGCAGCAGTGGCAGCTACCACTATGGTATAATCCATCGCACCGCGTTCACGCAGCGTATTCACCAGACTGGCTACAGTGGAACCCTTCTGACCAATAGCTACATAAATGCAATATACAGGTTTTCCTGCTTCATAGTTGGATTTCTGATTCAAAATCGTATCTATAGCGATAGAGGTTTTTCCGGTCTGACGGTCCCCGATAATCAACTCACGTTGTCCACGCCCGATAGGAATCATGGCATCCACAGACTTCAGCCTGTCTGCAAAGCTGGTTCACAGGCTGACGGAAGATCACTCCGGGAGCTTTACGCTCCAAAGGCATTTCGCACAGTTCCCCGCCAATCTGTCCGCGGCCATCCAATGGTACGCCTAACGGATCGATGACACGCCCTAACATACCTTCGCCCACATTAATAGAAGCAATGCGTTTGGTACGTTTCACCACCATTCCTTCCTTAATCTGATCAGTAGGACCTAGCAATACCGCACCTACATTGTCCTCCTCCAGGTTCATCACGATAGCCATGATACCGTTTTCAAACTCCAGCAACTCATTGGCTTCCGCGTTGCGCAGACCGTAAATACGTGCTACGCCATCGCTCACTTGCAGCACATTCCCCACCTCGTCAAATTGCAGGTGGGTGTCGATGCCTTTCAGCTGCTGAAGTAAAACTTCGGATACTTCGCTGGGTTTTATATTTTCAGACATAATCTTTTTACATTAAAAATTGAAAATTAAAAAATTAAAGCCCGACCAGGTATTAACCTTAAATTAAAAACCAAAAGATACAAACTGATATACTTTTACTTCTAACTTATAATTTTAATTTTATACTATTCTTCTATTTTTAGCTATAAACTGTTGCTTTACCCGTTTTATCTGGTTAGCTACGCTCGCATCCAATCTGTAAGTTCCGATTTCAAAGATAAAACCACCTTCCAGTTTCGGATCTATTTTGGTTTTGAACTCTACAGTTCCATGAGTTTTCTCTACGACCAATGCCCGTATGCGGCTGACTACCTCTTCCGCTACCGGACAAACAGTCGTGATTTTACCGACGCTGATATTCTTCTGTTTCCGATAAAGGTCAATGTATGACATAATCATAAACTGCAAGAATTTCTCTCTTCGTTCCTCCAGTACCAATTCCACAAAGCGTTTCAATTCTTCGCTCACCTGACCTCCTCCGGCGGCTTCGCAAATCAGTTTCAACTTTGTTTCAGCAGGCAATACAGGATTATCCAATGCCTGTCGAAGTTCGGGGATTCTCGAGAAACTATCTGCCAATATTCCGGCTTCCTCATAAACAGTATCCTCTGTCCCCTTTTCGTCGGCATAGGCCAGCAAAGCCTTAGCATAACGCATTGAAATGACTCCTATATACATAACAATCAGTCTTTAGAAACAGTTAATTCATCCAGCAAACGGTCAATCATTTCCATTTGTTCTTTCTCATCATCGAGGTTCTTGCGCAAAACCTTCTCAGCAATGTCGACAGACAGTACAGCTACTTGGCGGCGGATGTCGCTGATAGCGCTGTCTTTTTCTGCCTGAATCTGCTTTTTCGCTTCATCCAGCAGTTTCTGTCCTTCAACCTGAGCCTGTGTTTTGGCTTCCTTCAGAATACGTTCGCGGGTTGCGACCGCTTCATTCAGGATGCGCGCCTGCTCCTCGTGAGCCTTAGCCAATATCATTTCACTGTCTGCTTTAATATTAGCCAATTGCTCATTGGCTTCACGTGCAGCAAGCAGTGACTTGTCTATATATTGTTTTCGCTCATCCACCATTCTGGTGATCACCGGAAAACCGTATTTTGCCAGAATGACAAAAACGATACCGAAAACGATGACCATCCAGAATAACAGACCGCTATCAGGTGTTAATAATGACATGCTAAATTAATTATAAGACAAAGTTAATAAACAAACAATAATGGCGATCAGAGCCACACCTTCTACCAGCGCGGCGATAATAATCATATTCATACGGATATCTCCTGCCGCCTCCGGCTGACGGGCAATTGCCTCCATGGCAGAACCACCGATTTTACCGATACCGATACCTGCACCGATTACTGCAATAGCTGCTCCAAGTGCAGCACCTAATTTCCCTAAACCTGCCGCAGCAGCGGACTGTAATAAAACTGCTAGTAACATAATAGTTTGTTTTTTGAATTAATTATTTAATTTATTTCATTTCTTTTTCTTCACGCATCTCTTCTGTACGGGACAACCCGATAAAGACCGCGGACAACATGGTAAATACGTATGCTTGAATAAATGCGACCAATAATTCCAGCGCAGTCATAAAGATTCCGAATGCCACAGCAACAAATCCCATGGAACCATTGATCAGAGGTCCCATATTCGCCGTAATAAAAATGATGGATATCAAACTGAGAATAGCAGCATGACCGGCCATCATATTGGCAAACAAACGGATCATCAATGCAAATGGCTTCGTAAAGATTCCGAAAATCTCAATAATCGGCATCATCGGGAACGGAGCTTCAACCACCAAGGAACATCAGGCCATAGAATCTCTTTCCAATATTCCTTGTTCCCCCATAGATTCACAGCCAGGAACGTACAGATAGCCAGCACAAAGGTAACGGCAATATTACCTGTAATATTCGCACCGCCGGGGAAGAAAGGAATCAATCCCATCAGATTATTGATCAGGATAAAGAAGAAAGCCGTCAGCAGATAAGGTGCATAACGCTTATAATCCTTACCGATACAACCCTTTATCACATCATCATTGATTGCCAGGATACAAGCTTCCATCATGCCCACCATTCCTTTAGGAGCTTCCTTTTCTACTGGATGTTTTTTGTACCAACGGGCACAACTCAACACTAGAATCACCAGAATGGCACTATTGACAAACAACCCGGTAACATTCTTTGTAATAGAGATATCCAAAGGTTTTACTTCGTTACCGCTAGCATCCTTTTCCACTATCTTACCTTTATATTCACCGTCTTTAGCAATGTACAGTCCTTCATACTCTCCGTTTCCTTCCTCAAACCTAGAAGAAAGAAAAACGTGCCATCCTGTACTGCTTTTTACGATTACCGGCAGTGGTATAGCTATAGGTGTATCTCCTATGTCAGTGATATGCCATTCATACGAATCACCTATATGTCCGAAAACGATTTCATTTACGTCTACCTGCTGCTCTTTATAGTCAGTTTCCGACTCTTCCCGGGCATTGGCTCCTTGCAGAAAAGCGATCAGCAACATTAAAACCGTTCCTATATATCGTAAACTTCTCATATTACTTATACTTGTACCTATTACTTTTATGTTTTATCTCAAAATGAAAAAAGAAGCGGGTTTCAAAAATCAGAAAGATAATATAGAATACCATGTAAGTTCCTATAAATGACAGTACTTGATGTGCCACCGCCACTGCATAGACGGACATA
>ENA-OQAS01000870-OQAS01000870.1-human-gut-metagenome-genome-assembly--contig:-NODE-870-length-15175-cov-2.350412_pt1 | contig 15175 bp, 29 predicted proteins | sample MGYA00242733_ERZ504523 | MGnify/ENA primary metagenome ERZ504523 (study PRJEB26092, sample SAMD00036239) | human gut metagenome | host: Homo sapiens | study: EMG produced TPA metagenomics assembly of... | reverse complement strand
TTCTTTTTTTTGATCAGACTTTCTGCTAATATCAGATCTTCTGGCGTTGTAATCTTTATATTCTCATACGAACCTTCTACCAACTTTACTGCACAGTTTCCATACGCTCTACAACCATCGCATCGTCTGTTATCCCTGTTTCATTTTCTTCATTTTCCATCAATTTAAAATATGCATGACGAATCAATGCAGTCTCAAATACCTGCGGAGTCTGAATACACCACACAAATCTTCGTTCCGGTGTATTTACTGCGAAATCATTCTCATCTACAATCTTTACCGTATCTTTCGATGGCATTCCTGCCACACATGCCCGGTATTCTTTTACTGCCTGGTAAGTTCGTTCTATGATCGATTCATCAACAAACGGACGTGCTCCATCATGAATAAAGACATAACCTTCCGGTTCTATTTCTCTTAGTGCTTTATATACAGATTCATACCCGTTCTTTTCCACCAACCACAAATTTTTGTTACTTTGTGATCGTAAGCTTCTATAATATTTTTCCGGCAATAATCAGTCTTACCTTCTCCTGTCACGAGAACAATTCAATCAATAATCGGAGATGCTGCAAATGCAGCAAGAGAATAGTAAAGTACAGGCTTTCCGCATATTTCCAGATACTGCTTCTGTATTTTTGTACCCATCCGGCTTCCTTTTCCTGCTGCCAGGACTACTGCTGTACATTTTTCCCTGTTCATATTACTCTCTCCTTTTACCTGCATTTCGTGGTTCGCCACTCTATCTTTCGCCAAGTTTCAGATTCGGGACTGCATTCAGATCCCATCCATGTCTGGTTCCATTTATGTATTCATAATAAGCCGCCACACCGATCATTGCTGCATTATCTGTACAAAAAATCGGTGACGGATAGTAAAATTCTATTTCATTCTTTTCACATGCCTGTTTCATTGCTGCACGAAGACTACTGTTTGATGCCACGCCTCCCGCAATTGCAAACTTATTAAGTCCATATTCTTTACTGCATGCATTGCATTGTCTACCAGCACATCAGTAACTGCTTTCTGGAAGGATGCAGCAATATCAGCACGGTTGTATTCAATCCCTTTCATCTTGCAGCCGTTAATATAGTTTAAAACTGCTGACTTCACGCCACTGAAGCTGAAATCATATGGGGATCTTCGATATGCGCGCGTGGAAATGGGATTGCATCTGGATTCCCCTCTTTTGAAAGCTTATCAATCTTCGGTCCTCCCGGATATCCCAGGCCAATTGCTCTAGCCACTTTATCAAAAGCCTCTCCTGCCGCATCATCTCTGGTTCTTCCAAGAATCTCATAAGTTCCATAATCCTTGACGCATACGAGATGCGTATGTCCCCCAGACACAACAAGACACAAGAACGGTGGTTCCAGTTCCAGATTCTCAATATAATTTGCAGAAATATGCCCTTCAATATGATGAACTCCAACAAGTGGTAACTTTTTCGCATATGCGATTGCTTTTGCTTCTGCCACACCGACAAGAAGCGCACCAACAAGCCCCGGACCGTAAGTTACACCGATTGCATCAATATCATCCAGTGTAACCTCTGCATTTTCCAGAGCCTCTTCTATTACCTGATTAATCTTTTCAATATGCTTTCTCGATGCGATTTCCGGAACCACACCACCATATAATTTATGTAGATCTATCTGTGACGAGATCACATTTGACAACACCTGTCGTCCGTTCTTTACAACGGCTGCTGCCGTTTCATCACAGGAACTTTCAATTGCCAGTATTAATATATCCTTTTTCTCTGTATCCATATTTTTCCTTCTCTCTACTGCTTTGCTTATTCCGGGAAATCCAGTTCTGTTGTCATACGGTCTTTTCCTGCGATCGCATGTGGAAAGATTGCCCGCACTTCATCCATATATTCTTCCGGATGGCGCAGGGACGGGCTGTAATGCGTAAGCCACATTTCTCCCACCTCCGCCTCTTTTGCCAGGTTTGCTGCCTCATAAAAGGTCATATGCTTATATTCTACTGCCTTTGCCGCTTTTTCTTTTTCTCCGTACATTCCTTCGCAGATAAACAGGTCTGACCCTTTTGCATTCTTCCGGATAGAATCCGTCGGTCTTGTATCTGTACAATAGGTAAGCTTAATTCCTCTTCGAGGTGGTCCAAGGACCATCTCCGGCGTCAGTATTCTTCCGTCAAGCTCTACTGTCTCACCTTTTTGAAGATGTTTCCAGTATCCTTCGGAATTTTCTGTTCTGTTGCCCTCTGCACATCAAATTTGCCGGCACGGTCGATCTCAATCGTATAACCGTAACAGATCACATTATGTTTTACACGAAATGCTTTCAGACGATATCCATCCATCTCAAAAATCTGTTCTGGCTCTGTAATTTCTCTATAGTGGATTTCAAATGGCAGTTCCGGCGCGATCACTCGCAAAGAACTCACCACTCTCTCCAGACCTTTCGGTCCAATCAGAGTAAGCGGTTCCTTTCTGTCCGCATTTCCCATTGTAAGAAGAAGTCCCGGAAGTCCGCTGATATGATCTCCATGGTAATGTGTGAAACAAATTACATCGATCGGTTTAAAACTCCATCCCTTCTCTTTTAACGCAATCTGTGTACCTTCACCACAGTCAATCAGCAGCTGGCTGCCGTTATATCTTGTCATAAGTGCGGTCAGCCATCGATAAGGAAGCGGCATCATTCCACCGCTTCCAAGCAAACATACATCTAACATTCTAACTCCTGTTCTCCATATACCGGAATCTGAAAAGATGCTATCCAGGTATCATAACATTCCTCACAGATATCAAATCGATGGAGTTCTCCGTCTTTGTGCGAAAATATCCCCATCTTTTTTCAACTGTAAGCATCTCTTCCTCCGGTATTCCATTTTTTATTGTGATTTCTTTTTTACATTTATTGCACACAATCTTTGTGACTGTATTTTTTTCTGTCTGAATTTTTTTATAATTACGCATCTTACTTCCTCCTGAGTATCTTTGCAAAAAAGACTGCCATTTCATTTTTCAGCTCTTTCTATGTTCAGGTACATTATAACGTCACAGATTGACGCCTTCCAGTGGGAAGTCTTGTATATTCTTGCGATTTCTTCCATTTTCTAAACCATACGGCTCATCAGGATTGCATCTTCCGGATTTTCCCTCCGTAATAGAACTTTCGCTCTCCATCGATTCCAAATTTGTTTTTTTCATAAAAAGCAATCGCTGTCTGATTACTCTTACGGACATCAAGAAGCATTCTTTTCAGTTGCTTTTCATGGCAGATCTGTTCCATAAATCCAAACAGCATCTGTCCAATTCCTCTGCGTCTTTCAGATTCAGCAACTGCAATTCTTGCAATCTCGCATTCATCCAGAACATAATAACACAGAAAATATCCCAGCAGGGTATCCCCTTCCATTGCTACCGCACAAAAAGTGTGCTTCTGTCTGACAGTTGATCTCACTTCATGATAACTCCACGGATCCGGAAATACGTCTGTTTCCATCTGTGCCACCTGTTCCATTCGTTCTCTGTCATTTTCTGTTATCAAAGTAATTTCTATGTTATCTCTATTACTCATGTGTTTTTTCTGCTTTCAGACGTTCTTCTCTTTCCCGTTCTGCCTGTGATACACGCAGATAATCCGGTTTGTGTTCCATTGCGGTTTCTGTTTTTCCTTCTTTATAATACTGAATTCCAAGCATACCGACTGCTGCCGCTCTCTGCTGGTTCATATGTGCCGGTGCAAATGCAATATCATAATTCGTCATCAATTCCTTCTCCAGCCTGTCTTTATGCACCGGCACACCGTCTCCGAGAAAGATCACTGGTTTTCCATAAGTACAAGTTTTTTGGCAAGTTCATCGATTTCGACTGCATCTGTGCTTCCAAAACCTGCAGTTTATCACCGTCCATCTGATAAATACCAGTATATACCTGATTTCTTCTTGCATCCATGATCGGACAAATGATCCTGTCTGTATAACACAGATTATAAGCAAGTCCGTCTACCGTCGGAATGTGAATCAAAGGCTTCTTCAGTGCCAGCCCCAGTCCCTTTGCAGTTGCTGAACCTATTCTGAGTCCGGTAAATGATCCCGGTCCTCCTGCTACCGCAATCGCATCAATCGTATCCAGATTCATATCCGTCATCTTCACGATTTCATCCAACATCGGTAATAAGGTCTGTGAATGTGTCTTTTTATAATTGATCGTATACTCTGCAATCGTTTTGGAAATTTCGTTTTCTTCTTCAACTACTGCGACAGTTGCAACAAGTCCCGAACTGTCTATTGCTAAAATGCGCATGTTATTCTCCTCTTTTCTCTACCGTGATCCGGCGGAAATCAAATCCCTGTTCCAGATCTTTTTCTATCGTGATCTCTGTCCGGTTCGCCGGAAGAATCTCATCGATCAGGTTCGCCCATTCGATCAGGCTTACACCGTCTCCATATACATAGTCTTCAAAACCTATCTCGTCCATCTCTTCAATGTCACCAATCCGATACACATCAAAATGATAGAACGGAAGTCTTCCGTCATCATATACCTGAACTATGGTAAAGGTTGGACTGCTGATCGGTTCTTCAATCCCCAGTCCTTTTGCCAGTCCCTGGGTAAATACGGTCTTTCCGACGCCGAGATCTCCTACCAGTGTATAGACTTCTCCTGCTTTTGCATGACTCCCGATCTTCTTACCGAGATCATAGGTTTCTTTGGCACTTCTTGTTTCAATTATCATCTTCTGGTCTGCCTCCTAATTTGCACTGACGTGTCTGATATTGACTTTCTTGGCTGGCATATGTGTAGAAATCATCTGCACTGCTGCCGCATACTGTTCTCCCAGGGATTCTCTTGGAAAAATCAGTGCTCTTACTTTTGTTACATATATAATTACAGACTGACCGGTTGAAACTGCTTCCGGAAATCTCCCCATTCATTAAGCACACTTTGTTCATCCTGTGAAATGCGGATTCCTTCTTCGTTAAGTTCATAACTAATCGGTTTCTGAAACATCGGGGAGCGCATTACCTGTTCTGCCGCACGTGCTTTTAAATGAAGTGGGTTTCCGATCAGAAAAATTGCGGCAAACAAAAAGAACGTCGCAGCTGTACTGTAGCTTCCAAACATACATTGTCTGATTCCCAGCACCAGTGTTACACCACCGAAAATCACACCAACGATTCCACTAAGGCTTGTATAGGAAGTATAGAGCATAAAATCAAACATGGCTTTTTTGTCATTTTTACTTCAAACTTTATATTCATTCATTTTCCTCCATATCAGATTAAGTCACACCGATTATATCATACCGAATCTTTGGAAACAAGTCGTTACTGCTCACTCCGGGTTTTAGAAAAGCACTGTCTTTTCTTAACTTGTACTTGTATTTTATATACGCCTGCGCTATAATGTGTTCAAATGAACAAGGAAATTCTTCGGGGTAGGGTGACTTCTTATCGATATAGTATAAGCAGAATTCCCAACCGGCGGTTACAGTCCGCGACCTGTCAGATTTCTGACAGCTGATTTGGTGCAATTCCAAAACCGACAGTAAAGTCTGGATGAGAGAAGAAAAAGTGATTTTGCAAATAATCCCCCCGACGTATTACGTCGGGAATTTTTTTGCATAGGCTTTCGAAGATTTTCCTCCTCAATTCATCTGATTATGTCAAGAGAAAAGGAGAGAAAAATGAGTACAGATGTAATGACAAACCCAAAAACAACAACGAAAGAAAAAAAACGTATCAGCACAAAGGTAATTGCACAGATTGGTGTGCTCGGAGCAATCGCTATGGTTCTGATGTTATTTGATATTCCACTTCCATTTGCACCAACCTTTTACAAAATTGATTTCAGTGAAGTTCCGGTCCTTGTCGGAGCATTTACCATGGGACCTGTAGCCGGCGCTTTGATCGAACTGGTCAAAATCCTGTTGAACCTCCTGATCAGAGGTACATCAACAGCTGGTGTTGGAGACCTCGGAAACTTCCTGATCGGATGTGCAATGTGTATTCCGGCTTCCCTGATTTATCAGAAGTTACATTCTCGCAAGGGTGCGATCATCGGTATGGTAACGGGAACTGTTTTTATGACAATTGTCGGATGTTTTATCAATGCATACCTTCTGCTTCCGGCATACGCTGCTGCATTCCATATGCCAATCGATGCACTGGTTGCCATGGGAACCGCAGTCAACAGTCATATCAACAGTCTTCTGACTTTTGTTCTACTTTCTGTTGCACCATTCAATCTGCTGAAAGGTTTCCTGGTATCACTGATCGTATTCCTGATCTACAAAAAGATTAGTCCGATTTTAAAAATGGGCAGCGAATAGATTATAATTTTACAAAACAGCAAAAGGGGGTTCATTATGAGCCTCTTTTTTTGCGAAGAAAAAACAGAGAGAAATCTGCCATGCCGACATTCTTCTCTCTGTTGAATTTCTTTTGATTATAAAGTATCGTTTCTTCTTACATATCCTGGTTTTTCCGGATCTGCAATCAGTTCCTTTGCATGGACAATCCTTGCACTCTTGTCCACTACCTGTGCTTCAATCCGTGCATCCGCTCCAATTACAACTCCCGGAAGGATAACGCTGTCTTTGACAACTGCACCTTTCTTAATTACACAGCCACGTCCGATTACCGAATTCTCAACAGTACCCTCGATTAGACATCCATTGGAAATTACTGACTTCTTGACACTTGCTCCTTCGTAATACTTGTTGGGCAGGAATCATTTGTTCTTGTGTAAATTGGCCAGCTCTTATCAAACAAAGTCACTGCATTCTTCATATCGATCAGTGATAAGTTTGCATTATAGTAGCTCTTGAAATCTGTGATAGATGCAAAGAATCCTCGATGTGACACTCCACGTATATCCAGTTCACTGCAGGCCATATTCACAATATCATTAAGTGTGAACATGGAAGAAATCTTTCTTCCCTTTTTGACCAGTTCCATGAACAGATCTTTGCGCATTACATATGTATCCATGAAAATATTACGGTTTTTCGCGTTGCCATGGTTCGGTTCTAATGAAAGAACACCTTTCTGCTTGTTCAGATTAAGTGTTGAACAGTTCAGATAGTATTCTTTTGCATTATCCACACTGTGATATAACAGGGTAATATCTGCACCGGATTCAATATGTGTCTTAAGTAATTCATCATAATTCTGTGTATAAATCATATAACTTGGCGCAATAACTACATATGGATATTTACAGCTTCAATGCACTCCATATTTTCTTCATATGCCGCCAGGTCATTATTGTATACACTCCATTCTGCATTTTCAAAATCAGAATAAAGAATATGAAGACGTCCACTCTTTGAGTTGATATTGTAATGACGTCCTGTTCCAAGATGTTCTGTAAGAGAACGTGGTTTTCTTCTTACATAAACCTGAATATGTTCGATTTCACTGTTGCTCATATTAGAGATTTGGAAATCAATAACTCTGTATCTTCCAAGGAATGAAACAGCACCAACCGGACGGTAATTCTGCATCTCTCCTACCCGGATATTGTTGCCGGCAAAACTTACGATTCCAAATGCCTGTGCCATATTACTCATCCCCCTTAACACGTTTTGATACTAATTCAATATGTTCGCTGTCTGCTGATCCGACAACTGCATTTTTGCCAATCTTTACGCCATCAGCCACAAGCGCTCTTGTTACAACTGCACCTTCTTCTACTTCAACGCCCGGCATCAGTACACTGTCAATAATCTGTGCGCCTTCGCCGACTTTTGCACCTGTAAACAATACAGAATTCTTGACTTTTCCATTGATCACACAGCCTGGTTGATAAATGCTCTTTCAATCTCTGCTGTCGGACCAACATACTGCGGAAGCGCAGTTGTATCCTCTGTGTAAATCTTCCATGAATCATCATTCAGATCAAGTTCATTTTTATTGTTGATCAGATCCATATTTGCTTCCCACAGGGAATCGATTGTTCCGACATCTTTCCAATATCCTTTGAACTTGTATGCGTAGAGCTTTCTTCCATCATTCAGCATAGTCGGAATGATATCTTTTCCGAAATCATGATTGGAATCCTGATTTTTCATATCTGCAAGGAGCATCTTTCTTAAAAGCTTCCAGTTGAATATGTAAATACCATGGATGCCAGATTGCTCTTTGGATTCTCCGGTTTCTCTTCAAACTCTACAATTCTTCCTTCATCGTCCGTATTCATAATGCCAAAACGGCTTGCTTCCTTCATCGGAACCTCAATGACCGCGATTGTTGCATCTGCTCCAGTCTCTTTATGATAATCAAGCATCTTATCATAATTCATCTTATAAATATGGTCACCGGAAAGAATCAGTACATATTCTGGTGCAAACATGTCCACAAAATCAATGTTCTGTGAAATTGCATCTGCTGTTCCTCTGTATACATCCAGGTCCGCATCTGCTTTTTCACGCGGTGGGAGTACATAGACTCCGCTGTTCTGGGCATCTAACCCCCATCTGCGGCCTGCCGTACATAACTGTTAAGTAAAATAGACTCATACTGTGTCAGGACTCCTACATTATCAATTCCGCTGTTGGCACAGTTGCTGAGTGGAAAATCAATGATTCTGTATTTCCCACCATATGAAACCGCAGGTTTGGCTACTTTATTTGTAAGCTCGTGAAGACGACTTCCTCGTCCGCCTGCCAAGATCATAGCAAGCATATTATTCTGCTTCATAAGTGAATCCTCTCTTTCCTATTTGTCCTGTCTTATATTATACAATTTTTCTGTTAAATTTTCCACTTTTTTGTGCAAAAATACATAAAAATTTATTTTTTATTATCATTATGATGTGTTCGAGGATTGTGGGAATTGTGTAGAAATGGAGCAATCGGTTACATCAGTGAGTGGCAAAATTTACTTTCGACACTCACATCATCATTATTATACTATATATGCTTTAAAACCCGAATTTATGTCTATTTTCTTTCCAATTTCCCCATTGCATATTCATATGTCTTGTCAAAGACAAAAAGTATAAATTGTCCGAATACAGCAGACATAAGCATTATTCCTTTTGCAGCCTTTTTTTCAGATAACATACTCCAGAAATATATTAAACCCGGAATATAAAGTACATTAAATACCAGATATTTCATGAGCCAGAAAAAGTTACGGCTTCTGATCCATCCGGAAGCTCTTCCAAGAAAATGCCATATTGTTTCTATAATTAGAATATAAAATCCCATAAATGCATAGGAAACCACATATAATTTATTCGGAGACAGAAAGATTCCCAGCAAAATTCCAGCCAGTAAAAAACCTGCCCCGCTTTTCAATCCAAATTCCTGAATCACAATCCCGACAAAGAAGGATGCCGCCGCCAGTAAAAAAAGGGTATTCGTTTCGATCACACTGCCAAGCGCAATCCCCACTTCTGTCAGTGCAAGCATAACGCCTGCAAATGCAATCTTTTTTGTATTTAGATGCATGGACACAGATCTCCTCCCATACATTCACATAATGAATCTGCGATCCACAGATCACAGCACATATTTCCAGTTCCACACGGAGAGGAATTACGATTGCCATATCCCTGACCAAACGGATTACTATTATATCTCTGTGCTCCCCAGTTCAGCTGGTTCATCAGCTCTCTGTACTGCGGGTTATTCGGGTCCATATTCACTGCCTGCGCAGCATAATCCCTTGCCAGCACATTGTTGCCTACGCCGCGTTGGCCATGGAACTTGCATAATACCATTGTGCAGTCCGGTCATTCATACGGTTCAACACATTGATCGCGTCCTGATATCTACGGTTATTGATAAAATTGAATGCCGCCTGCATCTCCGGATTCATATTATTGTACTGCTGATATCTGCCATTGCCATAAGATTGATTCCCATAGGAATTATTACCATAAGAATAGTTCCCTGAACCCGCGCCGTATCCGTAATTATATCCTCCATTCGCCCGCTCTTTCATAATTTCATCATAAGCTTCCTGTACTTCTTTGAACTTTTCTTCAGCAAGATCCCGAAGCGGATTATCCACATTGGCATCCGGATGATATTTACGGCTCAGTTCTCTGTACGCCTTTTTTATCTCCTCTTCCGACGCATTTGGTGATACGCCAAGCACCTCATAAGGATTCTTTGTCATCTTCCTTTTCCTCGCTTTTCTTTTCTTGTATCTTTCTGTAATGTTTCCATACGCCATCATACAGGATATTCCGCAGGATATCCACGTCCAGTACACATGGCAGAATTTCAAAATTTCTTGCGCATTCGCCGATCATCATGCACAGAATGTCTCTGCATCTTTCTTCATATCCGGCTTCTTCATGCATCTTTTTTAATGGATTATAAGTCCCTTTTTCCAGATCCTTATCCAGATCTTCGTAAGCATCCATAATGTAAATATATTTGCCCAGATAGAAACCGATCCCTCGAAGCTGCTGTTCCCAGCAGTCTTCTTTATATACCATCATCTCTTCCATCAGTCGGCCGAAACAGCCTGCCGGATAGTCAACTTCCTGTATACTCTGACTTTCATATTCCGAAAGTTTTGCCATTTCTTCTCTGATCACACGACTCTGCCTTGGATATTTCCGAATTGCTTTTTCTACTTTTCGCTTCAAGGTCATACTCCCGAGAAGCCCTGCTACTTTCTTCTCATCCTTCCAATCATCTTCCAGATGATAATACGCCATGATCAGATTCATATCGGCCGCATACTCTGTGATCTCATTTTCCAGCATTGGCTGTGGCTTTAACGGATGCATCTTACAGCGATGGCTTTCTGCCTTTGTTTCACTTTCATATAAAGAAGTAAGTAAAATGATCACAAATGTCATATCATAGGCAAGCGTAAGCTGACCTGCGCTGCCATACTGTCTCTTCAGCGACTGACAAAGGCCACAGTAATACGCTTTATATTTATGATAATCTTTTACTTTTAATTCCGGCTCATTCGCCGTCACATATCCGAACATGTATTACTGAATTCCTCTCATTGTAAGCTGGATCCGCTTCTTCTGTAGATCAACGCTCATCACCTTTACATCTACAACATCTCCTACGCTGACTGCTTCCAGTGGATGCTTGATAAAACGATCCGTGATCTGGGAAATGTGCACCAATCCGTCCTGATGCACTCCAATATCGACAAATACACCAAAGTCAATGACATTTCGCACGGTTCCTTTCAGAATCATTCCTTCCTTCAGATCCTTCATATCAAGGACATCCGTTCTGAGAATTGGTTTCGGCATCTCATCTCGTGGATCACGCGCCGGTTTTTCCAGCTCTTTGACAATATCCCGAAGGTGATCTCTCCTATTCCAAGTTCCTCAGCGAGCTTTTTGTAATCTTTGATGGTAAGAGACAGACCTGCAAGTTTGCCGCCTGCAATATCTTCCGGCTTGAAACCCTGCTTTTCAAGAAGCTTTCCTGCCGCCTCGTAAGACTCCGGATGTACACTGGTTCCGTCAAGTGGATTGATTCCGCCCTGGATCCTCATAAACCCGGCACACTGCTCAAATGCTTTTGGTCCAAGTTTTGGTACTTTGAGAAGTTCTTTTCTATTCTCAAATTTTCCATTTTCTTCCCTGTAGGCAACAATATTTTTCGCAAGGGTTCCGGAAATACCGGAAATATAAGAAAGCAGCGGAGCCGATGCAGTATTTAGGTCCACACCGACTTTATTTACGCAGTCTTCTACCACACCGCCAAGTGCTTCTCCTAATTTTTTCTGGTTCATATCATGCTGATACTGCCCGACACCGATCGACTGCGGATCGATCTTTACCAGTCGGCAAGCGGATCCTGAAGACGTCTTGCGATGGATGTCGCGCTTCTCTGCCCGACATCGAATTTTGGGAATTCTTCTGTAGCAAGTTTACTTGCTGAGTACACAGATGCTCCCGCTTCATTTACGATCACATACTGCACTTTTTCCGGAATCTCTTTTAACAGTTCTACAATAAACTGTTCTGATTCTCTGGATGCTGTTCCATTTCCCAGGGAAATCAAAGAGATGTGATACTTTGGAATAATCTTTTTCAGCAGATCTTTTGCTGCCTGGATCTTCTTCGGAGTCGTAGGCGCTGTCGGATAAATTACAGTCGTGCCGATTACTTTTCCGGTCGGATCTACCACAGCAAGCTTGCATCCGGTACGGAATGCAGGATCCCATCCAAGCACAACCTGTCCGACGATCGGCGGCTGCATCAGAAGCTGCTCCAGATTCTTTCCAAACACAAGGATTGCGCCATCTTCTGCTTTTTCCGTCAGTTCGTTTCTCAGTTCACGCTCGATCGCCGGTGCGATCAGCCTCTGATAGCTGTCGGCCACAACCTCTTTCAAAACCGGTGTTGTGTATGGATTATCCCTGCGGATCACTTTCTTTTCCAGATAACGGAGAATCTCCTCTTCCGGTGCTTCAATCTTAACACTCAGGAATTTTTCTTTTCTCCACGGTTGAGTGCCAGCACACGGTGTCCGGCTACTTTACTGACCGCTTCTGTAAAATCATAATACATCTCGTATACAGATTCTGCTTTTTCATCTTTTGCAGCAGAAACCAGCGTACCCTTTTTGAACGTCAGATCGCGGATCCTCTTTCTGTAATCTGCCTCATCTGAAATATTTTCTGCAAGAATATCTTTCGCGCCGTCAATCGCTTCCTGCACATTTTTCACGCCCTTTTCTTCAGAAACATATTTTTCTGCCTCTTTTTCCAGGGGCTCCTTACTATTCTGAAGAGAGATCAGAACCGCCAGTGGTTCCAGACCTTTTTCTTTTGCAATTGTCGCACGGGTCCGGCGTTTTGGTCTGTACGGACGGTAAAGATCATCCACCAGAACTTGCGTCTCTGCTGCCATGATCTGTGCTTTCAGCTCAGGTGTTAACTTGCCCTGCTCTTCAATACTTGCAAGAACCTGTTCTTTTTTCTCTTCCAGGTTCCGCAGATAGGTCAGTCGTTCATATAATTTACGAAGCTGTTCATCATCCAGTGTACCGTGTGCTTCTTTTCTGTAACGCGCAATAAACGGAATGGTATTTCCTTCATCGATCAGCTTTACAGCCGCATCTACCTGCCACTTTTTTACGCCCAGTTCTTCTGTTATTTTCTGGTTAATATCCATTGATATCCAATCCTCTCTTTTTGTTCGCTATGGATTTAATGATACCATGTCATCTCTTATTTTTCAATTCCCGTTAAAATCACAGAGTTCGCTCGGTTTTCTTGTCTTTTTCTATTAAATATGATATACTACAGCTAATCTGACTGAAAAATTTAAGAAAGGATTAACCAAATGTCAAGCGATATTGAAAAAGAGCCACTGTCCAGACAACAGAAAAAATCAAAAGAAACCAAAGCACGTATCTTTCATGCAGCCAAGACAATTCTGCAGAAGCAGGGATACGATCAGCTTTCCATAAAAAATATCTGTGATGAAGCAGGTGTCTCCAACGGCAGCTTCTATCATCATTTTAAAACCAAAGATGATCTTTTATCTTATTATATAGAAGAACAGCCAAGCATCAATCCGGATCTTCTGGATACGCCGGAAGATGCAGATGAGGCAAAGATCGGTATCATCCACGTTTATCTGAATTACGCACAGTACTGCCGGGAACTCGGAGTAGAATTCATGTCCAACTACTACACACCGCGCAACCAGGCACTGAACCCAACGATCCGTACCGAGCGACCGTACCCGATCCTTACCGTAGAGAATTATCTTCGCAAAGCGATCGATGCCGGCATCATTGCGCCAAAGATTTCCCTGGATGAAATCTGCACTGATATCCGTATGCTGGTTATCGGAAATGTATTTGAATGGTGTCTGCATAACGGAGAAACTGATTTTGAAGGTAATATCCGCCGTTCGATCGGGCATTATCTGGATGGCATTTTCTGATTTCACAGATATACCACAGCGTAAAATGAATTTTTCATATTCCTTCGCTGATTTTTACAGCACATATTTTCAAAAAAGGTGTCATGGATTTTATGTCCATGGCACCTTTTCGGCTTATCTGTTGTTATATAACTTGTACATCGTTGTTGTTTCGTTAGATTGTCGCCCTTCTTGCATACCGGCCCGGCAAAATTCTCTTTATGGATTGCATCCGGGAAGAACTGTGTCTCGAAGCAGGCTGCCTGGCGTTTGTGGTAATGCGCCCCGCCTTTTCCTTTGGCATCAACAATAAAGTTGCCTGTATAAAGCTGCATTCCCGGAAGGTCTGTATAAACTTCCATAGTGATTCCGCTCTCTTCCGAGGACATCTCTGCCACTTTCGCAAATTCTCCTTTATTGTTCAGAACCCAGTTATGATCATATCCTTTCCCGAAATTCAGTGCTTCATAATCTGTCTCGATTTCTTTGCCAATCGCTTTCTTTGTGCGGAAATCCATCGGTGTTCCTTCTACCGGTGTGATCTCGCCTGTCGGAATAGACTCGGCATCGGCTCTGGTAAATGCATCTGCATCAATCCATACTTCCTGATCCAGTACATCTCCTGATGCATGTCCATCCATATTAAAATAGCTGTGATTTGTCATGTTGATCAGAGTATCTGCATCCGGAACTGCATGGTAAGCGATCTTCACTGCATTGTCTTCTGTCAGAGTATATGTTACCTCAATATGTACAGCTCCCGGATATCCCTGATCGCCATCCGGACTGTCCAGTTCAAATGTAATATGATCATCTGCGGTTTCTTTTACCTTCCACATTCTCTGGTTATAAAAATCCATTCCGCTGTGGAGGTTATTGCCATTATCATTCTTTTCAAGCTGATAGGTCACTCCGTTCAGTTCAAAGGATGCTCCTCCGATACGGTTTGCACTTCTCCCGACAATTGCACCGAAGAACAGATCTCCTTCTTCATATCCTGCTGCCTCATCATATCCAAGCACAACATCACACGGCTTGCCTTCTTTGTCCGGTACGATCACCTGTACCAGCGTTGCACCGTAATCGGATACTGCAATCTCCATTCCGTTTTTATTTGTGAGCGTATATAATTTTGTCTCATCACCTTTAACTGTTGCACCAAAATCTGTTACTTTCATTTCTCCTGTTCCGCCCTTTCTGTTAATTGTGCCTGTAAAACAGACATCTCTTTTACAGGTGTTATTGTACCATAATTTTTTATTTTTGCACCTTTATCGTTGTTCTGCCATTTTGTGCATATTGCTGATATTTTTTATCATT
>ENA-OQAS01000869-OQAS01000869.1-human-gut-metagenome-genome-assembly--contig:-NODE-869-length-15179-cov-2.584839_pt1 | contig 15179 bp, 13 predicted proteins | sample MGYA00242733_ERZ504523 | MGnify/ENA primary metagenome ERZ504523 (study PRJEB26092, sample SAMD00036239) | human gut metagenome | host: Homo sapiens | study: EMG produced TPA metagenomics assembly of... | reverse complement strand
TCAATATTTGAAATAGATTGCGATAAAAGTATATAGAAATGATAAAATAAAAAGCTGTAAAAAATCTACGTTGAATTTTACAGCTTTTTGTGTATAATAGAGGTAGCAGAAAACAATTTAAAATCAAAGGAAGGAGCTGAAAGAATATGGCAAATATTTTACCAGTATCTGATTTGAGAAATTATAATGAAGTCCTGAAGAACTGTCATAAAGGAGAACCAGTATATCTGACTAAGAATGGCAGAGGACGTTTCGTTGTCATGGATATTGAAGATTATGAGCGTGACCGGGCAGAGAAAAAGCTTTTGATGAAGCTGCAGGAAGCTGAAGAAGCAGTGAAAGACGGAGAAGGCTGGCTGGATTTGGATGAATTAAAAGCACTTGTGGGGAATAAGATGTTAAAACTGCGGATCAATCCGATTGTTGCAAAGGACTTGAAGAATATCCGGGATTACATTGCCGAAGATAACGAGGAATATGCCGCAAAAACCATAAAGGAAATTTATGGTAAATTTGAAAATCTCCAGATGTTTCCTGAAATGGGGTCGGATCTCTCCAAACGGGTCAGCTTTCGGACAGATTATAAATATGCGATATGGGAAGATTATGTTATTATTTACAAGGTCGGTAACGAATATGTAGAGATTTATCGTGTAGTTAACCGATATCAGGATATCACGAGAATCTTTGATTAAATAATTGAGAATGTCAACTAATGAAGAAATAGGAAAAGTGAAATGGAAAATTCATATATTGTATTGGGAAATGGTTTTCCATTGATTTAGTTCAAAAAATGGAAAAAGCAGAGGAGATAGATCTGGCTAATTTATTTTCAAAAGGAGAACATGTTCTTTATCCAAAAACTAATACTAGAGGTTTTTTATCACGAAAATATACACCAGATTTATGGAATTTAGGTGCTAGAACATATATGTCATATGAAACGGCAACACAATTAGTAACAGATGTTATTACTTGTGCAAATGTATATAATTTGTCAGTGGAAAAAAGACCAAATGAAGAAAGAGACAGTTCTAATATTTATATTCACGCATATAGCAATTGTCTTCTTATTTAAGATATTTATTTATATATTATGATTCGTTAGTGTCTGAAAAGGACCTAAAAAATATAATTGATGAAATTGAATTGATTCATTACATAAAGAATCGTGTGTTACGACAAAAGAAGTATATATCATTACTTATAATTATGATGTGTTTTTAGAACGATTACTCAAGCTTGCGGATATTCCTTTTAGTATTTATGGATTTGATGATAGTAAAGCAGATGTGATTCTATTTAAACCACATGGTTCTATTAGTTTTTCTTTCAAAATCAAAATTCAAGAATATAGCCCATACAATATTAGAGATCTGATTGCTGAATCAATATCACAAAATTCTGCAGATTTTGAAATAAAGTATGACTTACAAGAAGATTATCCAATAGTAAATGCAATAATTCCTCCGGCAGGAGATGCAGAAAGATTTGGATTTGGATGGATAAAAGATATACGAAAGGGTATTGATGAAATAGTAAGTAAAAGTACTTCAAAAGATGAAATGATGATGTTCGGATTGTCTTATTGGCATGTGGATAGAAATGAACTTGATGAGATTTTACTTTCTTTAGACAATAAAATGGAAGTACGATTTGTTAATCCTAAGCCACCTACGGCGTTGGAGGCTGTATTAACCAGCCTATTTAAGAATTATATACACTTTAGTAACAGCAAGTTAATTGTGGAGGATATTGCAGATGGCGAGTAACAGATATTATAGAAAATCTACCTCTATTACAGTTTCTAATTTTTACGAACAGTATCAACTGGGAAAATATAGATTTGATCCACCATATCAGAGGGACATGAATGTTTGGGATATTGAACAAAAATCTTTTTACTTGATTACAATTTTTAAAAACTTTCCTATCCCCCCTATTTTTTTGGAGCAAAAAATAGATCCAGATACAGGAATAACCAATTACGATGTCATTGATGGAAAGCAAAGGTTATCTACGATTATAGGATTTATAAATAATGAGATACCATTACCGAAGGAATTTGGAAATGATATATATGGAAATAATATAATAAATGGTCTTTTATTTAATGAAATAAAGAAAATAGCAAAAGAAGATGATGAGATAAAGACTTTAGTTTCGGATTTTTGGGCGTATTCAATATCGGTAGAATATATAGAAAATCCGGACTATAAAATTGTAGATAGCATATTTGATCGGTTAAATAGAGAAGGAAGTAGATTAAATGCACAGGAATTAAGAAAAGCACAGTATTATGATACGTTGCTATATAATGATATTATTAGCTATAGAAATGATGAATACATGACAAAGTTAACGTATAAGCTAAATAAAAATAGAATGGAAGATGTAGGATTCATAACGGAGTTATATATAATGACTGTGAAAAATACGATTTTTGACGGTAATGAGAATGAAATAGATAAAGTGTTTGCAGATATTGTGGATAAGTATGATGAAGAATGTTCAATGTCTGTAAGGATGAAATTTGAAAAAATTTTAAATTTATTAAAAAAGTGGAACATAGACTATTCTGCATATAATATTGAGGGTGTTAGTCATTTATATGCATTATGGTACTTGGCATTGTATATAGATAATAATCAAATTGACGCAGATGACATATGCGACAAGATGAATATTTTTTACAGAAATTTACGAAGTGATAAAACGATACCACAAACAGTAATATATCAACAATCAATGCAATCTGCAAGTCGATCAAAGTCAGCACGTAAAAAAAGAGTTAATGCTATATTAACGTACTTGGAATATGAAAAATTATAAAGGAATTGATTGATAACAGTTAGTTGATAACAAATTGATAACACCGTTCAGTACAGCCTATGGACTTAGGACAGTTGAACAAATATAAAACCAAATAGAACCATAATGCCAATACTAAAAAAGTATAGTAACAAAAATTTTTATTTATGAGTTTGAGTAGTGTGAAAACAGCGGAAGCCAGTATTTATGCGGCTTCCCGTTTTTTGTGCTTGCAAAATGCTTGTAGTTTCTTGATATAATTAAATAGTGGAATAAGGAATATATCTATAGAAAATTAGGTCTTGAAAGGTGAAAAAAAAATCATTTTTCGAGATTTTTTTTATTATTAGAAAATAAAATGAAACGTAAAAAAGTATTTCAAAAATAATACTTGACATAATATGTATGATATGTTATTTTGCAACTACAAAGACAGAACGTCATATATATTTCAATATTTTAAATGAAATAAACTGTACAAGATAATGCAAAGGAGGTATAATGATAAAAGATTAATTTGTGTGATTTGAAACTATTAAAGGATAGATATTTAGTATGATTTGGAGGAAACAGGTATGACATTAGAAAATATAGCAAGTGTAACTGCAGGACAGATTATGACAAGGGTAACAGCGGACAAAGATGCTGGAGAACAGGTATTAGGAAATGTTCAGGTGCTAGTTCCTAAAGCGATTGTATCTGGTGTGATTGTTAAGGAAGATTTAGGTGATGCAGAACTAGGTAAGCAGATTGATGAAGAAAAATACACACATAAAGGGGATGTGGTAATAAAGCTTTCAACACCATACGATGCAGCATATGTTGATGAAGAAAATGCAGGGCTTGCAATTCCATCATTTTGTGCAGCAATAAGAATTACTGATGACGATAAGATGGATGCTATGTATTTGACAGCTTTTCTTAATTCGTCATATGTAAGAAATGAGCTTACTGCAAAGGTTGTAGGTTCAGCAAGACCAATGATTAAGATAACTGATATTAGGGCTTTGGAAGTACCTGAACTTAATATGAAGGACATGAAGGATATAGGAAAAGCTTTTGTACTTAGTGGATTAAAGAAAGCCACTCTTCAGGAAATGATAGATAATGAAACAAAACTGATGGAAAACGTTGTATTAGCAAGCATAAAGGAGGGCATTGGTAATGAAGAATAAAAAGCTAGAAAATCTATGGGTTGCTGTGAATAAATTACGTGGAGCATTTGAGATGACAGAATTACATAAAGTGATGCTTTATGGATTATTATTTAAATATCTTGAGTTGGAGAAGGAAAAATTCAGTTTTTATGATGAAAAATTTTCTCTTGGATATTTATCGTTGACTTACGGAAAACTTGTAGATTCTAAGGGGTTATTACAATATGTAAGTGCGGTTGAAAAAGAGTTTAGAATCGAAGAAGGTGTGTTGAGAGAATCTTTTGATTCAGCTATTGAGAAGGCGGATGTTGAAAATGTGAGAATTATTTTTGAGGAAGTTAATAGTTTGGATATTGAAGATGAGATTGAAATCTATAATATTGCAAAAATAATATTGGATAGAATGATTATAAGCGGTGGAGGACGAGCAAGCGGAGAGTATTGTAGGGCTGAATCATTACCGGAAATCGTTAAAGCTCTTATTGATGTAGAAGATGATATGTCAGTATATGATGCATGTTGTGGAACTGGTATTTTGGTAAATTCTGTAGCAAATGGTAAAGGAAGGGTTTTTGCTCAAGATATTAATGTTTCAATTATAGGCATTGCTGCTATTATGACGATTCTAAGTGGTAACAAAATTGGAGCAGTCAAATGTGCAGATTCCTTATATAATCCAATAGCGCACAATGAGAAGTATGATAGAATTATATTTGAGCCACCATTTGGTGGAAAATATAGCAAAGAGTATATAATGAATATACCTCCTGAAAATTGCATGTATGAACATACCAGCGATTCACGATATCTCTTTATCAGACATGCACTTGCTTCATTAAAGGATAATGGAATTGCTGCTATACTTGTTCCAATGGGAGCGTTGTTTAGTTCGGGCAGTACAGGTAGTATTAGACAAAAACTGGTAGATGATAATTATATTGAAGCTATTATTGAGTTTCCTAATGGTATGATGATGCCATATACAGTTATCCCTACTGCGTTGGTGATTCTTAGAAAAAACAAAATTAATGATGATATTGTAATGATAAATTCAAAGGATTTCTTTGAAAAAATACCAAGAACAGTAACCATTTCAGATGAAGGTGTTCAACGCATTACTGAAATATATCAAAATCGTGAAGTTATTGAGGAAGTTTCAAATACTATCACGAAAGAAATCGCAGCAGAAAATGGATATAACTTATGTACAACGCAGTATGTTACACTTAAAGCAAGAGAAGGAATTGTTGTAGAAGATAACAGAAAGTTTATTGAAAACTATGAGGAACTACTACAGAAACTGAGAAATATTGATAAGGAGCTTGATGAAGTACGTAGTCGATTTGTAAAGGAGGCTTGATTATGAGTAATTTTCAATTCTTGGAATCACATTGGACAGACCTTGCCAAACTTGGAGATTTATCAGAAAAGTATGTATATTCTGACCCCAATACATCCATCATTAAGCAGGGTATGTTATCAGAAGTAATGGTAAAGTATATGCTTGCATATGACGGCATAGCAGAGCCGGTATATGATAATACGCATGCCAACAGAATCAGAATACTTAAGAATAATGATTTGTTACCAAGAGAGATTGATAACACTCTATACATTCTTAGGAAAGCCAGAAATGACGCCGCTCACAATGCTTCTGACGAAGGCGAAAAAGCTCTTAATAATTTACAGTTAATGTATGAATTATGTGTATGGTATATGCAGACATATGGTGATTATAATTATGAACCGACAGGGTATGTGCAACCAGTTGATATGACTGTAAGTTTAGCTGATCTTGAAAAAAGAAAATGCAGAATTAGAAGAACGCAATCAACAATTATTGATTGAAATTGAGCAGATACAGAAAAATGGTGGAGCGGATATCAAACGTAGAACTGTAGCGTACCAGAAGGCAATTAATGTACATTTATCAGAAGCACAGACAAGAGAGCTTATTGATGAGCAGCTACGAAAGGTCGGATGGGAAGCTGATACAAGAGAACTTCGATATTCAAATGGTACAAGACCAACTAAGGGAAAGAATCTTGCTATTGCAGAATGGCCTACAGATTCAAAAACCGGTAATAATGGTTATGCAGATTACGCCTTGTTTATAGGTGAAAAGCTTGTAGGTATCATAGAGGCAAAGAAGAAGCATACAAATATTTCATCAGTATTAGATGGTCAGTGTAAGGACTATGCAAAGATGATTAAGGCAGAACACCAGAAGTATGTAATAAATAGATTTGGTGCATATATGGTTCCATTTCTTTATGCTACCAATGGCAGGCCATATATTAAGCAGTATGAGCAGATGTCAGGAATATGGTGCTTGGATGTCAGAGAACCATTTAACGCACCAAAAGCATTATCTGGATGGTCAACACCAGAAGGTATTGAGCAGGCACTCGAAAAAGATATTGTAGAGGCTGATAAGAAGTTAGCTGCTACAGGATATGAAGTATTGCAGGACCCTGATGGTTTAAATCTTCGTTATTATCAGATAGAAGCTATTCAGGCTGCCGAAAAAGCAATAGCAGAACATAAGCAGACAGCACTTCTTGCCATGGCTACAGGGACTGGTAAGACAAGGACTGTACTTGGAATGATTTATAGATTTCTTGATGCAGGGAGATTCAAGAGAATACTGTATCTTGTCGATAGAACATCACTCGGAGATCAGACTATGGATACATTCAAAGAGGTTAAGCTTAAAGAACTGCTTACTTTGAATCAGATGTATGATGTAAAGTCATTAGAGGATAAAGAGTTTGAGAAGGACACCAGAGTGCATATTGCTACTGTTCAGAGCCTTCTGAAACGTATTATGTATAATGATTCCGCCAAAGGACTTGGGGTGTCAGATTATGACCTGATAATCGTGGACGAAGCACACAGGGGATATATTCTGGACAAAGAAATGGGAGATGATGAGGTACTGTATCGTGATCAGAATGACTTCCGAAGTAAGTACAGGGCGGTAATTGATTATTTTGATGCAGTAAAAATTGCACTTACAGCAACGCCAGCTCTTCATACAACAGAGATATTTGGAAAGCCTGTATATTCATATGATTATCGTACAGCAGTCATCGATGGATTTCTGGTTGACCATGATGCACCGCATATTATCAAAACAAAGCTATCAGAGGAAGGTATCAGCTTTGAAAAAGGCTCAACAGTACCGATATATGACCCTGTTACAAATGAAATTACAAACAGTTCAGAATTGAAAGATGATCTAAAATTTGAGGTTGAAGATTTCAATAGGCGCGTGGTTGACAAAAGCTTTAATGAGACTGTCTTACAGGAAATTGCAAAGGATATTGATCCCAACGAAAAAGGGAAAACTCTTATCTTTGCAGTAGATGATGCTCATGCGGATATGATTACTCAGATATTAAAAGATTATTACACGAATCTTGGAATCTCTGAGGAAGCGGTCATGAAGATTACGGGCTCAATCGAGAATGGTAATCCGGTAAAGATAAAGGAAGCTATTCGGAGATTTAAGAATGAAACCTATCCTAATATTGTTGTTACAGTAGATTTGTTGACAACTGGTATTGATGTAGAGGAAATTGTAAATCTCGTATTTATGAGAAGAATCCGTTCAAGAATCTTGTTTGAACAGATGCTTGGAAGAGCCACCAGATTATGTCCTGAAATAGGAAAGACACATTTTGAGATATATGATGCAGTAGGTGTCTATAATGCGTTAGAGCCTGTTTCCACAATGAAACCAATAGTAGCCAATCCAACAACTACATTTGATGATTTAATTGATGGTATTGATTCATTAGATACCGACAGGGCAAGGAAAAACCAGATTGACCTTATCGTTGCCAAAATGCGTAGGAATAAATCACAGATGAGTGATGAATACAGAGCACGATTTGAGCAGATAACTGGAGGTTTGACGCCAGAGAAATTTATAGAGAAAATTCATAGTATGCCGGTCGATAAGGCAATTGAAACTGTAAAGAATAACAGGCAGGCGTTTGAATATGTCAAGAGGATGCCAAAGGAAAGAGAAAAGTTCATAAGTGATGAGCCAGACGAGCTTCGTAGTCATACCAGAGGATATGGTGATGCTACAAGGCCAGAGGACTATCTAAAAGAATTTAGAGATTTTATAGATAATAATATCAATGAGATAGCAGCTTTGAATATAGTTGCTACACGTCCAAAGGAATTAACAAGACAGTCACTAAAGGATTTGAAGATTATCCTTGATGGAAAGCATTTCAACGAGACTATGCTGCAGACAGCATGGAAAGAAATGACAAATGAAGATATTGCAGCGGATATCATAAGCTTTATTCGTCAGCGAAGCATTGGAGATGCTTTGATTAGTAAGATGACCGTATCCATAATGCCATTGTAAAAACAAAGGCTAATCATCCGGAGCTTAGCAAAATTCAGTTAGGATGGTTGGATAGGATTGAAGCCCAGCTTCTTAAGGAGGTAGTGCTCAACAGAGAGACTTTTGATTCGGATGCATTTAAGAACAAAGGTGGTTATAATGCGGTAAACAAGGCATTTGGCAGAAATTAGATGAGTTTATTGATGAAATCAATGGATATATGTATTCAGCATAAATTACAAGGAGAGAATGATAGATGACAAATCAGGAAATAGTAGCAAAGTTGTGGAATCTCTGTAATGTCCTTAGAGATGATGGTATTACATATCATCAGTACGTTACAGAACTTACATATATTTTGTTTTTGAAGATGGCCAAGGAAACAGGAACAGAGGATAAAATTCCGGAAAAGTACCGTTGGGACAAATTGGCAGAAAAAGATGGGCTTGATCTGAAAAAATTTTACGAGGAACTTCTTCGTGAGCTTGGTGAAAATTGTACCGGACGTATTCAGGAAATTTATTCAGGGGCAAGAAGTAATATTGAAGAGCCAGCAAACTTAAAGAAAATTATCACAAACATCAATGACCTCGACTGGTATTCTGCAAAAGAAGAAGGACTTGGAAATCTTTACGAGGGATTATTAGAGAAAAATGCAAATGAGAAAAAGTCGGGAGCAGGTCAGTATTTTACTCCGAGAGTACTGATTGATATAATGACAGAATTAATAGCACCTCAGCCGGGAGAAAGATGTAACGATCCTGCATGTGGTACATTTGGTTTATGATAGCGGCGGATGCATATGTAAAGGCACATACAGATGACCTATTTTCTTTAACTTCAGAACAGCAGGCATTTCAGAAGAATGAGGCATTTACAGGGGCAGAACTTGTACATGAGACTCATAGGCTGGCTCTGATGAATGCAATGCTTCACGATATTGATGGTAAGATATATCTGTGTGATACCTTATCAAATCAGGGGAAACAGATGAACGGATTTGATGTTGTTCTTACAAATCCTCCTTTTGGAACAAAAAAGGGCGGAGAGCGTGCAAACAGAGACGATTTTACATTTCAGACAAGCAATAAGCAGCTTAACTTCTTGCAGCATATTTATCGCTCTCTTAAAGCAAATGGTAAGGCAAGAGCTGCTGTGGTACTGCCTGATAATGTATTGTTTGCTGATGGTGAAGGTGAAAGAATCCGTGAAGACCTTATGAATAAGTGTAGTCTCCATACAGTACTTAGACTTCCAACTGGCATATTTTATGCACAGGGTGTAAAGACAAATGTTCTTTTCTTTACTAGGGGAACAACTGATAAAGGTAATACGAAGAAAGTTTGGTTTTATGACTTAAGAACAAATATGCCTTCATTTGGCAAAACCAATCCATTAAAGGCAGAGCATTTCGATGGATTTAAGGATGCATATACAGCAGAGGACAGGAAAAGTATATCGGATGAGAGATGGAGTTGCTACACATATGATCAGATATCAGAGGAAAGAAAGAATCATAGTCTTGATCTCGGACTGATTAAGGATGATTCTGTGCTTGATTATGATGATTTGCCAGATCCTATTGAATCTGGAGAAGAATGTATTGCTCAGCTTGAGGAAGCTGTTGATTTGCTTATGAGTGTGGTAAAAGAGCTTAAGGCGTTGGAAGGAGCTGAGTAGTATGGCGAAGGCAAAGAGTAAAAAGATTACATTAGAAGAGGCATTGGTGCCTGTTGAAGAACAGCCATACAAGGTGCCGGAGAATTGGTGCTGGATTCATTTGCTGGATTCATTTGATAATGTTACAGACAGTAAAAAGAAACTGGCGACCAAGGAATACTTAGAAGATGGAGAGTACCCTATTATAGACCAAGGACAAGATTTTATAGGTGGCTATACAGATGATGCCGATATGATTTATGATGCGAATTGCCAATAGTTATTTTTGGCGACCATACAAGGTGTATAAAATATATCGATTTTCAGTTTGCTCAAGGTGCGGATGGGGTAAAAGTTCTTAAACCAAAACAGTTTTGGAATGATAAAGCTTTTTATTATGCGATGCAGAGCATAGAAATACCTAATATGGGTTATCGCAGACATTATCCACTATTTAAAGATTTTTGTATTCCGTTACCACCATTAGCAGAGCAGAAAAGGATTGTGGAGCAAATTGAGAGTTTGTTTTCAAAGTTGGATGAAGCGAAAGAGAAAGCACAGGAAGTAATTGATAGAATTGAAACTAATATTGAAGCTATTTTATATAATGCGTTTAGCGGAAAACTAACACAATATTGGAGAAAAGAAAACGGCGTTGATTATAATTGGGAAAAGTCCACATTATCTAAAATTGTATCAGGATTAAAGTATGGTTCATCTGAAAAAAGCGATAATAATAATAATGGAACTCCTGTATTAAGAATTCCTAATATAGGCGAAGGTGTTATTGACTTTTCGGATTTGAAATATATGCAAGGTGAATTGGAAAATAGTTCTCATGAGGTATTTGAAAACGATATTTTGATAATACGTTCAAATGGAAGCAGAGATTTAGTTGGAAAATGTGCAATTGTTCCAGCACTTGAGCGAAGGTTTGCATATGCTTCTTTTTTAATCAGAATAAAAGCATCTGACAAAGTGTTGCCTAACTATCTTGTTAGGTATATTAATTCATCGATGGCAAGAGGACAGTTATTTGCGAAAGCTAAATCATCATCAGGAATTCATAACATAAATTCTAAAGAATTAGGTAGCATCAGAATTGATGTTCCGACGATAGAGGAACAAACAGAGATTTTAAAAATAATTGAGCCATTGATAAAAAAAGAACTTGCTGTAAAGAATATTACGAGCCATATGATTGAAAATATTGCTGAATTGAAAAAATCAATTCTTACAAAAGCGTTTCGTGGTGAATTGGGAACAAATGTTTCGCTTGAAGAAAGCTCGATAGAATTACTTAAGAAAACGATTGAGGAGGGATAAGATTGAGAGAAAAGATTGACAAAAACAAATTAACGATACCTATATATCTTAATACTAAAATTGTGTTTGATATGCTGGCTACAATAGAAGATGGCTTTTCAGAGGTAAAAAACATACAGACTTCAAAAAGTAAAAACAGAGAAGAAGATGCTGAAGCCAATATTGGAATGAGCAATTTATTTGCATTGTTTAGTGTTGGATTAAAAGGAAATTTAAAATCAGGAAATAGCAGCGATCAAACGATAATGGAAGAGAGAACTCATACAACAGTATCGTTATTTCAGAAATTGAAGGCCGACTTGGAGACTGACCAACTGATAAACAGGAATATTGATACGTATAAAATAGGGGATTTTGTTGAAATACAAGGAAATTTAAAAACAAATCCGTTAATTGAAATGCTGTCTGCATTAAAGGAATTGATGGCTTTAGCGAATTTGTTTTCCGATAAGCCTAAAAATAATCAGAGCAAAAAGGATAAATTAATGTCGGATGCTAAGTTCAATGCTCAGATAGAGGGCCTTATCAATGGACTACAAGCTGGAGGAAAGAAAGATATTATTTGTGAGGCATCTGGATTAAAGGTGGTTCTTCCTACTGATGAGAACTATTTCTTGAACAATAATATGAGTGAGATAACTGATGGAAATTATAAAATCCTTGGTAAAGTAGTGCAGATATACAAGGATTCAGGAGAGATAAGTTTACTGAGAAATACGGTTTTTTCTAAGCTACAGTTAGATAAGATGAAAGAATTTCAAGATGTATTTAATGATCCGGCTTTAGCTGATTTTATTGGAAATGGGGGAATTACAACAACAATAGAAGCTCCTGTAATTATGATTATTCCAATAGCAATTTATGTTTAATATTTGAAATGTTTAAGCTTTAAAGAGATTTTCCATTTGGTCACGCTATATATGCGTTTCTAAGACCCCAGGAGATTAGGCGTCTTAGAACGCAAGGAGTTCAGACATGGATATTATATGGAGCTGTTGCTTGAAGGAAGTTGAATGAATATCTGCATGATATTGATGAGGAATGCCATGAGATGCTGGATAGGATTGTGGAAAAGATGAAGGAGAAACAAGGCGTGACAGAGCAGTTAAAGCTGAGAATCAGATGCTGTGGGTGGGAGGATGGATAATATTATTGCTTGTGCGGAGGAGATTGTAGTGAGGGAGCTGGTGTATGTGTGATTTGGGGCAGCCTGGAGGCTGCCATTTTTTTGCTATATTGTATATCGTTAAATCTACAATTAAAATATTTTTATGAAAAAAAGTTGCATAAAAAATATTTAATGATATAATAATGATAAGTAAATAGGAAAAGTGACTTGGAGGAATGAGCATGATTATAGAGGTAAGAGCAAAAAACTGTTATGCATTTGAGGATGATATTACATTTTCAATGAAAGCAGATATGCGAAATAAAAAATTTGGAGCAAATGTTCACAAAGAGAATAATTTTAATGTCCTTAAAACGGTAGGAATATATGGACCAAACAATGCCGGTAAAACATGTCTAATCAAGTGCATTAGGGCAATAAGAAATGTACTTTTAAATAAGAAGAATGGACTGATGCCAAATATATTTACTGATAGTGATGTATGCGAGTTAGGTGTTACATTTATGGCATCTGGAAGAAAGTTTTCTTATGATTTTAAGTACGACGCAGAAAAAGAAGAATATATATATGAGTCATTTTCGGAGATATTTAAAGATCAGTACAACAACGAAAAGGGAGTTTGTTGGTTGAAAAAAGATACTGTTAGTGAAGTATACGAGTGTATTGATGAATCTGTTCAGACTATGATTTCTGTTGTATCGAAAAATAATTTGTTATGCTATGTGGTAGATACAAGTAAATTCGAACATATCAACGAGATGAAGCAGATTCTTGTCGGATTTGCAGAAAAAATTGATATCATCAATATGAATAACATACCTATGCAGCACACGATTGAACTTATGAAGAATAAGAATCAGTTACAGCAAAAGGTTGTTGAGTTCATAAAAAATGCTGATTTATATATGGATAATTTTGAATATGTGGATATGGATAAGATACAGCTGAAAACTGGTGAAGGTGACGAAAAGCCAGATGAGAAAGTGCTTGATATTCCGGAGAACATTATGGATCAAATCAGATTGGTATCCACTTATAAGGGAGTCCATGTGCCAAGTATGATGTTTGACTCCACAGGAACAAAGAAGATTGCAGCTATTGCTAGCTATGTAATTGAAGCACTTGAACAGGGCAGAATTTTAGTCGTGGATGAGCTGGACAGCAGTATTCATTTTAAGCTCACCAGAGCGATTGTTGCCATGTTTAATAATGAATTAAATACAAGTGCACAGATGATATTTACGGTACATGATATTAACCTTATGGATTGCAAGAGAATGTTCCGCAAGGAGCAGATTTGGTTTGTTCACAAGGATGAAGAAGGTGTATATGTATATTCTCTTGCTGATTTACTGCACAGCAGGGAGTACGAGATACGACAGATGTTATGGAAAAATATAGGAAAGGTGCACTTGGAGCATTGCCTGACCCAGAACTAATCAATTCCTTGATTAGTATTAAAGGTGATGTAAAGGGGGATGATGCCGATGCCAAATAAGCTCCCTAAGTTCTTTGATAAGCATAAAATTTGCATTATCTGTGAAGGTAATGAGGAATATGAGTATCTAAATCGATTAAAAAATTTAAAAGTATGGAATGAGCAATATGATATTTCATTGGTCAATGCCGGTGGAAATGGTAATATCCCAGCGAGGTATCAGGATAGGTATCAAAATGGAGCAGACGACTGGTGCTTGTGTTCTGTGATACTGAAAAGAAACCTCATGAGCAGTATGAGGACATTAAGCGTAAGATTAATGTGTTTCATGGTGTGGATAATGCTGCAGATGAAGTGATTATGTTTGGTAATCCCTGTACGATGCAGATAATATCCAAGCATTGGACCGACGAAAATTTGAAATCTCCTGCAAAACCGGTGAATTCTCCATTGATAAAGAAATATACCGGAGTTGAGAATTACAAAGGAAGAGCAGACCAGATTCAGAAAGTTATGGAACATGTTACTGCGGAAAATTACAAAGATATGAGTCGACGAGTGAAAGATTTGGATTCGGATGATTCTGTTACTGGTAGCAGTAATTTTGGAAAGTTCATAAAGCTGTTTGAGAGTGATGATAGTAGTTGGATTGAGGAGATTAATGGATATTTATAAAATAATTTAATTATGATCGATGGAAGGAATGAAAATATTAGCGAAGAACATAGAAACAAATATGGCTTAGGTACAATCCGAAATTTGTCATCAGGCTGCAAGACATTTCTTAATATTGTGAAGCATCCTGATAATGTGGTAAATGTTGAGGAATGTGGACCGAATGTTCTTAGAATTATTTTTACTATGGATAATATTAAGATTTTTATGTCAAGACCAACGCTTTTTGATATCCCGGATGACGCCAAAATCAGATTTAATGATTCTGATATAGTTATAGGCGGCAGAGGATATAATGCCTGGTTGAAAGGTTGGGAAGAGATTGATTTTGAAACTGTAAGTAATGTGGCAGTTCGTGAAATTCAGCAAGTAATTCAACAGATTATTTTATGCATGAGATGAAAATGAATAATGATTATCAGATAAAAGAGCGATGTAGTTTATATACACCGCTCTTTTTGATTGGTATGGTATTTTATTTTTCTAGCAGTTTGCGTGCATATGTAAGTATTCTGCCTTCTACATTGCTGTCCTGCTTGATCATTTTGATGAGTGAATAAAGCTCAGGGTCATTGGATGAAGAAACAATAATGTAATCAGGATCTGTCTTATCAGATG
>ENA-OQAS01000868-OQAS01000868.1-human-gut-metagenome-genome-assembly--contig:-NODE-868-length-15183-cov-4.333023_pt1 | contig 15183 bp, 20 predicted proteins | sample MGYA00242733_ERZ504523 | MGnify/ENA primary metagenome ERZ504523 (study PRJEB26092, sample SAMD00036239) | human gut metagenome | host: Homo sapiens | study: EMG produced TPA metagenomics assembly of... | reverse complement strand
TGCCGCCGTATTCCGTTCCACCTTTCCGACTATTTGACTTGGTGGATTTTGTTGCCTTTGACCATGTAGGCACGTCGGGCCATGTCGATCATGGGCTGGTCGAATCGGCTGTCTGTGTAGAATTCGTCCACTCGAACGTTGTCTCCGTAGAGTTCGCGGAATCGTTTGGGCTTGTTGGTGTTGAAGTTGAGGTAGTTTACGTTCAACGTGTTGCCGTCGATGGTGGACGAGACCAAATGTTGCACGCCAAGCTTGCGGCAGGCCTCGCCCACGGTGATGTCGAACGAGGCGGTGAGGATCGCATCGTCTTCGCGTGGCTTATACCAGGGTTTGATGCGCTTCATGTTCTGATCCCAGAAGGCGTTGACCAATTCTTCGAATTCCAACGATTCGGCAAGTTCGCTTAAATATCCGTGGCATAGCTTGCCCACACCGTATTCCATTTGATCGAACGTGGCTCGTCCGAGCTTGTATTTGATGGCATAGCGCAGTACCGGGGCGATGTACCGCAATACTTTCGGATTGTATTTGGCCGAAAACAGGTACAGGTCGAACAGGCTTTCTCCGTCATAGATGGTTCCATCGAAGTCGAATACACGCATGTATGCAGCTCTCACTTCCTCGTATGCGCGCATTCAATACGCGCCATTGCACCTCATGCTAAAGTCCGAAGGCTGATTCCTTCTTACACCAAGGTGAACGGCCGGCGACCGCAATGTGCACAAATTGCACATCTCAATGCACATTCGGTTCATGTCACGTTTGGAAGGAGGAACCACCACAACAACACAGTCGGACCGCTATTCGCCCCATAGGAGCCGTTCGCGCTGCTGATACTCCTCATCGAACAACGGCTGGGCCTTCGTGTCGATGAGCTTGGCGAATTCCAGATCCTCATCTCGTTCCACCCGATGCTCAGCCATATTCCATTGGTCATGGTACGTGTAACGCAATGCCTCGGCATCCGTTTTCAGAACATGCGACCGGTAAAGGTCCCGTTCGAATAGAAGCGTATCAACCAGCCATCCTGGCTCGTCCGGAAACTTGCTGATGCCATTGACGTACTCCGCACGATACGCGTCATGGACAAGGACAGGCAACGCATCGATACGCAAAAGCTCCTTGAACATGATAAGCCGTCCGATTCGACCGTTGCCGTCCGAAAATGGGTGAATCTTCTCAAACGTCCAATGGACACGGGCGATCTGATATGGCTCGTCCTCAAGTTTCGTGCACATATCAAACAGCCTGTCCATAAATTCGGGAACATCCTGCGGCAGCGCGGTCCTTGTCGGAGTGACAGGATTGCCGATAAAGTTCGGCCGAGTCTTGTAGCCGCCCACGTTGAAAAGCGAGTCGGAGACCTGTCTGGTGCCCTGCTTGAGAATGGCATGCAGGTGACAGACCATATCCCGGTCCACCGGCTCATCAGCATGGTCGAGAATCCAACGGAACGCAGCAAAATGATTACGGGTTTCCAACGCATCATCAGGATTGACCTGTTCGCTGCCATCCGTGGTATAGGTACCGGTGGCAAATAGCTGCGCGGTCTGTTTGGCAGTAAGGGTGGAACCTTCCATATGATTGGAATTCCATGCGAACTGGATTTGCGTGGTCGTGTAAATGCCGTCACCATATCGAGTATCACGCTCTCGGATAAGACGCTCCACGATACGTTCCGCCATAACCCCATCCTTCCTTCATTCCGCTCGACTATCCTCCCATGGTAATTCATTTAGGCTAGAAACCGTGGTGGATGTCGTATATCCTGCAGGTTGGTTCCATGTCGAACGTGACCGTGTCGAACTGTTCGGGATGGTGTACGAACGTATCGATCAGTTTCCATTGGCGACGGCTGATGCCGATACGATAGTCCGGGCGGACCATAAGCACCGGCGCTTTCGGCTGGAGTTCCTCCAAGAGCTGCGCGCGCTGTTCGAAGCATTCATCATCGTCGATCCATACGATCGGCGCGGGTTCATTCTCTTCGCATTCGATGCGTACGCGTCGTTGGATGGTCTGCCATTTGCCTGTCTCACGTCCCCATTTGGTGACAGGATCGTACCAGGTGATGACATCGACCAGCATGGGATCCCATCCGAGCATCGGGTCGAGAATCTGACTGCAGTATGGCTGCCAGGTGGACAGCCACCACAATTCCACAATGCCGTCAACTGCCAACGCGTACATGGCGTCGGATAGTTCGCTGGACCAGTGGATGCGCCATGAGCCTACGGGCGTGTGGGCTTTTTCGTTGCCGTCCAAGTGGAACGCTTTTTCAGGATTGTACATTTTCGCGTAGGGACTGTCGGGCTTCGCCCAGGTCATAACTTTGTTCACGCCGCCCCTGCGCAAAAGCTTGTCATCCGGAAAGGCGTTGAGCACCCCATCGAAATCCGTGAACACCACAGGCTTGGAAAACATTTTCAAATCCGTCATCACCACTCCCCTTTCAATTATCAACTATCTTCTTATATTGACCTTACGGTTTCCTCATTACGTTTTACCTGACAAATACTGACAGCACCGCCATCGTTTTATTTGCTATACTCGGATTGGTTCGGCACGGACGCCGACGACCGCAGGCACGAACATAGGCAACCGCAAACATGGTCCATAGATGCGCAAAACATGATGCGCGGACGCATCCAAAAAAGCGGTCACCATCACGCAAAGGAGCGAAACATGGCAGACGAATCATCGAAGATTCCAGAGAAAACCGTCGAACAAATCTTCGACGAACGTTATCCCCTCGACAAATGGGAGGATTCAAACTACTCGATACTCGACAAATTCTCAATGCGCGGCCGCAAAGGCTTCGTCACCGGAGCCGCAGGCGGTCTAGGACGCAACGCGGCGGCCGCGCTCGCCCAAGCCGGAGCAGACGTCGCACTAGTCGACCTGCCCAGCCAAGAAGACAAACTCACCGAACTGGCGAAAGACATGAGCGAACGTTTCGGCACCAACGTCATCGCGCTCACCTGCGACGTCACCAACGTCGAACAAGTAGCCGAACTCAAAACACAATTGGTGGAACAGCTGGGCACCGTCGACTTCGCGTTCCTCAACGCCGGAGTCAACGTACCGGGCGACGATCAAGACGCCACCGAAGAAGTATGGACGCGCACCATCAACATCAACCTCAACGGCACCTACCGTACCGGCCGCATCGCGCATGAAATCATGCGCGAACACGGTCATGGCGGCTCACTGATCTTCACAGCCTCCCTGTCCGGACACAACGCGAACTACATGATGGGAAGTCCGACGCCGGTGAACGCGTATGGCGCCACCAAAGCGGCCATCATGGAACACTCACGTTACCTTGCTGCCGCGCTCGCCAAGGATGGTATCCGTTCCAACACCATCTCCCCCGGATACGTGTGGTCTGGAATTTTCAATGGCCGTATCGACATGCCTGGCCACGACGCCATGCTCGAGGTCGTGCCGATGCATCGTTTCGGCACGAATGACGAGATTGCCAGCACGGTGCTCTTCCTCGCCAGCGACGCGTCCTCGTACGTTACTGGCACTGACATTCGCGTAGACGGCGGCTACAGCGTCTTCTAATCACCGTACCCCATCTGATAAATGGCCGGTCGCAGCTAATGTGCTTCGACCGGCCATTTATCTGGTAATGGTTTCTAGAACATACCGCTACACATGCTTGCGGCGTATCAACGTACCGGCAGTGGTTCCGGCTCCTGCAAGGAGAAGCATGACCGCGATAATGGGAACGATGTCGGAGCCGTGCGAGGCAAGTCCGCAGTCGGTTTTCCATCGGCCTTGCTGGCATTCTTGTCTTTCGAGGGCTGCTTGTCATTCGGCTTGGCCTCGCCACCGCCCGGCTGGTCATCAGGCTTCGTTTCCCGAAGCTTCAGACCGTCCAATGCCGTGTTAAGGAGCGTGGCGGCATTGGAGACAAGACCGTTCTGTTCGCTGCTGAACGTGGTGTTGTTCCACAGCGAGAGGGCCTGCTCGTACGCTTCCGTGAGAGATGCGACCGTATCGTCCGTGTATTTGCCGAATTCGGCAAGCTTGGCCTGTGCCGCCGCGATCGGAGCTTCGAGCGCGCTCTTGTCGAGTTCGGTCGGATCATCATACATGGCCTGATATCCTGGGATGGTCAGTTTGGCGAGCTGATCGTACATCTTGGAGCAGAGGCGAGCGTTGAAGTTCATGACACTGAACCCTGCGCGGGACAAGTTCATCTGTCGGATTTCCAGATTGTCTGGATCGTAGGCGCCTTCGGCGAACGTCATGTCGGCCGATTCGCTGTCGGACGCGCCCTTGCCTGTTCCGCTGGTGTCGAGCGCGCTGCCCGTGGAGTAGTCGAACGGGGTGCCGTCCTTGCCGCTCCATGCGTTGATGATGAGGCTCGACGTGCGGAACGGGTCAGATCCGACTCCTGCGTAGTTGTAGCCCGCAATGTCCTTGCCGGAGGAAACGGTGTCGCCGTTCTCATCGGCGAAGTAGATCGGGTTACCGTCGACGTCGAGCGGATACCGTCGGGACCCCACACGTTGTCGGTGATCACTGCGAGACCGTCACGGTCGGTATAGCTGCCCATGCGGGATTCGCGATGCCATGCGTTGCCGGTCGTGGCCGTCGGATGCAGAAACAGTTCGGCTCCGGACGCGGCATAATAACGACCGAGTTCCGGATAGAAGTGGCCGTCTCAACAAATGTCGATACCGGCCTTGAGTGGCTTGCCGTCCGAGCCGGTCCACTCGGGCATCTCGAACATGACCGGCGTGCTGCCAGGCAACGACCATGCGGTTTCCTCGGATCCGGCGCGATGCATCTTCTGGTAGGAGTCGGTGTGCCCGTCAGGGAACGCTATGGCGGCAGAATTGTAGACCTTCCGCACGCCGTCGCTGTCGGTGATGAGACTCTCGGTGATTTCAGCTTGGGAGGCCGCCATCTTGTATGCTGCGGAGTCTAGGTCGCTTGAGGAAACGTAGCCGGTGAGTGCCGCGACGAAGGCCATGGTGGCGCACAATGCGACGCTGACTACCGCCGCAACCGCCATGTTGAGCTGTCGTTTGAACCATATGGATTTCGCGGTGACGTTCGCTGCCGCGTCTTTGTTCTCCGTTGTCGTACGGTGCGACGTGGATGTCCCTCTCTTCAACGCGCCATGCTTCCCCGAAATTTCCCCGTTCTGGAAAACATCATAGGAGATAAACGGAATTGTATGACAGTTCGTTTTCCACTTGGCTTCTGAATTCCGAAGAGTAGCTAAAGAGTACTCATGCCCGATTCTGCGAGCGCGATCATTTGACGTTTCCTTTGTTGTTGAACACCGTTTTGCTCATATCTTGCTTATGTATGGCAGATTTGCGAACTTGTCCGGAGATATCTTGCTTATATATGGCAGGTCAGTCCGTCAAAGCAGTAGGTAGGGGGCATGAAAAACCTCATTTCGCGAAACCGACTGCCATATATAAGCGAGATGCCTCATGTCACATCCCGAAATCTGCCATACATAGGCGAGATACAGCCTGCTTTGCTCAGCACAAGGCCGACAGATCCAGAAAATGCGCACGATGACACGTTTCAAACCATACTTCGCGCAGGATCTTTTTCCGATTTGTTCCCTTGACAGGTCTGACGCCTACTGTTTGGAGTTCGCGGCGGCGCGCAACGAGTCAACGAACTGTGCACACGCAAAGGCGGGTATGATGACGTTTATTCTCGCTTGGTATCGGCACTTGAAATCCGAAGAACAGTAAGGAGATAATCATGTCCGACATCAATCCGTCAGTAGCCTCGGCAGCACAGAACCCTCCTGCATCCGCACGACTCGAAGCAGGACTAACGGCCCCGGACTTTACACTTCCCAGCGACAACGGCGGTAGTGTCACGCTCTCCGCATTGCGCGGCCAAAATATCATCCTATACTTCTACCCTGCCGCGATGACTCCCGGCTGCACCACCGAGGCCTGCGACTTCCGCGACAACCTCGCACGCCTAAGCTCCCGCGGATTCACCGTACTCGGTATATCGAAGGATCCGCTGGACAAGCTTATCCAATTCCGCGAGCGCGACCATTTGACGTTCCCTCTGTTGTCGGATGCTGATTTGACCGTGCATCGTTTGTATGGTGCGTACGGTGAGAAGAAATTGTATGGCAAGGTTTACGAGGGTGTGATTCGTTCGACTTTTGTGATTGACGGTGATGGAGTGATTCGTGTTGCCCGATACAACGTGCGCGCGAAAGGTCATGTTGATTCTCTGCTGCGTGCGCTTGATAAGCTTGATGGTTCCGTTTTCTAATCTGGAATGCGATGCCGCTTTGTTTATAGATCAGCTTTTTCGTGCGAATGACGCAAGCAGCGTCAGTAGCGGGTAGATGTCGAATTCCTGATAGTGGTCGTGCAGTGTGCCGATGTCTTCGAACATGGCTCTTCGGCGAGCCTTTCGAAGGTCTCGTAACGGCACGGGGCACGGCCTCGTATGAGAAGAGAAAAAGCGCGATGAGACTCAGACTTCCGACAATAAATCATCGTCTTCCGACATGTCAGCCCACGGCTCGCATGTGCGGTTTGCTTGATCGTGTTGGCGGTGCGTTGGTTGATGAGCGTGAACGTTTGGAGTTGAAGGCGATTGAAATGCTGAAGGAGCCGAAACGTCTTGTGCAGCCCGGAGCCAGTGGATCATGCTTGGTGGGATGATGGTTCCGGCGTGTACAGCATCGGCTGAGGGAGCCGGTAGGCTGGGTGTGTAAATCCAGCAGAGAGGAACGTGCCATGGTGACGCGTCGTAATGATGAGCGGACGGTTGCGGGAAGGCATCGCATGACGAGGCGTGCCGACCGTGAGGTAACCGAACCACAGCAGATCGATGCGATTATCGCAACGTGCAAGATCGTGAGTCTTGCATACACCGATGCGGAAGGCATCACCATCGTGCCGTTGAATTTCGGATACGTGTTCGATGCGGAATCCAATCATCTCACCTTGTATTTCCATGGTTCTGCGACCGGACGTAAGATGGACGCGGTCAAGGCCGCGAACAACGCGCTTCCCATGGCGTTCGAGATGGCGACCGACTGCGAGGTGGTCGAAGGACGTACGTTGTGCAATTGGGGCGAGGCGTTCAAGTCGATCGTCGGCAATGGCACCGCATCCATCATCGACGATCTTGAGAGGCACGCCAGGGGCTCGCACTGCTGATGAAGCAGCAGGCCGGCATGGAACATGCGGAATTCACCGACCAGCAGGTACGCGCCGTCACCGTATGGAAGGTGGAAGCGGACTATCTCACCGCCAAAGTACGCGAAAAGCCCCAGCCGCATACGCACTGACCTCATACCGCACCTTGACGCAATGATGCGCTGCTTCCAAGCCCGAGGATGGGAATTGGGAACAGCGCATCAGATGTAAAACGCTAGACCGAAGTCCGGCTGCGGCCAAGTTGCAAGTCAGGCCGCAACCCGGTCGAGATAAGGTTTCAAATCAAGCCTTCCGGCGGGAACGCCGCGCGTAGCTTCCTCCAAAAATCGCGGAGGACACCATCACGACGGTCGCCACGATGGCGGGCGTCACGTTTGAACCGGTTTTGGCGAGCTTGACCGCATCGCCGCCGTTCGCGGACGATTTCACCGGATGCTTCCGCTGGCCGTTCGCATCATTCGCACCCGGAGCCTTCTGCGAATCATCTGGTGTCGATTCATGGCCCGGCGTTTCAGGCTGACCTTCCTCATCCGTCAGTCGGGCATCAACCGTGGTTCCCTTACCATTCAGGCAGCTTTTCAGCTCGCTTTCCTTATACCAGGTCGAACCATCCGCAATTGGCGTGCAGGAATCGTTGAATCCGATTTCCTTCTCGTTGTACAGCATTCTGACCAACGGCTGATACGGCTGCCCCGAGACGTCCGTACCATCACGCACAACCACATCCCACTGCACATTCGCAGCCATCGGCGTCACACTTTCGCCACGCCACGGATTATTCTCATACGTGTACAGTTCACTCGCCTGCTGCTGCGATCCAGGCAGCTTCAGCAATGCCGCAAACGGAATAATGGTTTCGGCATGTGCGAATCGGAACGTCGCGGCGGTGCCGGCCCGCTCCCTCGTGTCGATCGCATTGAAGAAATCGTCGAGCAACGGCTGGGCAATGCGGTAGGTCTCATCCTGACCTGCGCGCCCCGGTCCCTTCTCATAGAAGTCCTCGGCATCAAGCGACCAAGCAAACGTCTTCGCCTCCTGGGCGTGCTGACCTTGGAAGTACTGGTCGAAATTGAATGCGTGGGATTCGTTGTTCTCCTGTTCCATATCGGCCGCGATGATGTACAGATTGTACAGATCCATTGCCGCGTCCTGTTCCGACGCGATCTTCTTCTTGGCGTCGCCGCACGCGTTCGCATCCTTGGCAGGGTCGGCGCCAGCAGCGCAATTGGCCGCACCTTTTTCGTGCCGTCAGCCGTGTTGTACCAGATGCGCTGGCCTTCCTCCTTGCCGATGGACGCGAGGAAATCGTCAGTGAAGATTTGAGAGAGCAGATTATGCGAAGCGGTGGTCATGGACGGATCGTTCGTCACGTTTTCCTCAGCTTCGGCGATGCCCCATCATTCGCGACGAACTGCTGGTAACGTTCCGCGCGCTCCTTGGCCTCGCCCGTTTTCTGCGTACCATCCGGATTATCGGTCTTATGGAAATACAACGTGGTGGTGTTCTTGTCGAAATTCTTGCCGGAATTGTTATCCGCAGGATTATTCGGTGCTACAACCGCATTCGCCAGCAAACCGTTGGAAGCCTGATCGAATCCTAGTTTGAAATTCTCTCCGGATTCGGTTGCACGAGGCTCACCCGAGCTCTGGTATGAGACGCGCAGTCCCTGCTTTGCGGCATTGGCGAACAGATCAGCATCACGCTGGTATATTCTCTCACCAATGCCCTGATGCTGTATGGCGCCCTGACCAGAGAGCATGCCATACCCGTTGCCCACGTTGGCCGCGGTAATGGCATTGACATTGTTGATGAATTCCTTGCCGACCTCTGGGCTAACGAATCCAGCATAATTGTTTTCCGCAGCGGACTGAGCCATCAGTGCCAGCAAAGCGTCATACTTGTAGCTCGACAGGCCACGCGAGCCATGCCTTGCCACAGACTCGGTGTATGCAAGATGGTATCTGTTCGGAATTGCTGAATATGATGTGCTCGCCGGTGCAACATACGGCTGCTTGCTGCTGTAATACCGGTCGGTTCCTTCCCCAGCCAAAGCCGCTGGCGTTGCGAGCATGGCCGCTGCCACTACAGCGCTTGTCAACGCGAGCATGCCACCGCCCACCGATTTGGTACCGCGTTTGCGCCAGGCTCCTGCCTGCCGCTGTTCCTTTGTTGCCGTATGGTTTTTCGCCATTATCCTCATTCTTCTACCTCTTCTGCTTTGCCACATTGAAGCTGTCAGACAAGCCAGCCCGGGCGACAAAATAGGCTCGGAAGGCGAACACGCAACGCCTTAAACGTGAACGATCGACAAATAATCCGCGAACCGTCGCTTAGAACTCAAGTAAGTTGCACAGCCGCAACTCCCCCACCCCATGGATTCACGATGCTCGACGTATCACAGAACCTGCTGGACAAGTTCCACCGATTTCGCTGCGGACACCCCCAATCAACGCACATCATTATGGCTGGCCGATTGTCGACTTGACACGTGGAAACGTCCCCGCCTTTCACGTCAGGACCGAAAACCCAAAGTATGCAAGAATCCGGACGTTACAGGATGCGGACGTTTTCTTGGAGACTGAATGAAAGGATTATCGTATGTTCGGTCCCGAGGAACGACGGCGCGGAGGGGTCCTTCGGACGCATGAAGATGGAGTCCGTCCATCCCGGGCATTGGGAGGAACGTACCCACGACGAGGTGCTCGTCCCGGTCGACGACTGCATCCGCTGGTACGACCACGAGCGCATCAAACGGTCGCTCGGTTGGATGAGTCCGGTACAATACCGTCAGAGCCAGGGAATGGCTGCGTGATCATCTCCAAGAAACGTCCGCAGCCCCTCTGCCATTTGCGATCAGTCATGGCACGCTGATTCCAATGGGTTTCAGCAGTACGCTGGATGACGCATTATCGCAAAGCGTCGAACACGCCATCAATATGATTGCCGCCATGTTCGAGATGCCACGTCAACAAGTGTACCTGCTGCTGTCGGCTGCCATCGACTTCAACGTGACGCAAGTCGTTGATATCACACCAAAGGCGTTCACGGTCTGATTGATCTGTCGATGTTTCAACAACTACCCGACTATGAACGGACGATACGCGATATTGGAAACAGCAGATGGACTGCCATGCGGCGCATGCCTTATTGGCCCAGCAGGCTCAGACAAGTCACTGATTGGTCTAGCCAAAGAACTCTATAAGGGAATGGAATAACAGATGGTTTCCCCAACAAACAATCATGCAGCAAGATAGCAACACCACCCAGGCGACGGATCGCGCCGAAACGGACGCTCTCTCCTTCGGCGCGAAGAAAATCGCAATCATGATTGGCGTGGGACTCATCGCCGGTTCCCTACACTGCCTATGTTGATGACCATGCCGTTGGCGTAGCTGATCTACCTGTGTTTCCGCCGTATCATCCATCCGACTCGCGCATAACCGTCCATACGGGAATCCTCGAACGCAAGTAAATGTCGCTTCCGTCAATCGTCGACCGCAAGAGGCGTTCATGGAGCGGCGGATTTCCTTATATTCCAACAAAACCCGTACTGTTATGCGACACGTAATAACAGTACGGGTTTTCTGTGTTACTGTTATATATAACAGCTAAACAGTTTGCATCTAACTGTTCAGCCGGGAGATATATCACCTACGAAACATACAGAAAAAGAGGCACAGATTGAAGCTGATCATCTCATCCGTGTCCGGAGAACCGATTTACGAACAGATCAAGAACCAGACCAGGTCCGCGATCATGTCGGGTGAGCTTACAGCAGGCGAGGCGCTTCCCTCACTGCGCAAGCTCGCCAAGGAACTGCGCGTCAGCGTGCTCACCGTGACCAGAGCGTATAACGAACTGGCCGACGAGGGGCTCGTGGAGAATGTGCAGGGCAAAGGCACATTCGTGATGGAACGAGGCAACGAACTCATGAAGGAACGTGCGCGTGAACGCATCATGGACAAGCTCCGTGAAGTTTCCATCGAGCCAAAGCCGCCGACATCAGCCTACTTGATCTGCTTGGCATGTTCGAGAAAGCGTACAGGGAACAATCATGAACGATTCCTCACTCCCCCAAGGAACGCGGCCAACCTTGGCCTTGAGCGTAACCGGATTGACGAAGCATTATGATTCCGGCTTCACATTGGATGACGTGACCTTCGACCTGCCGTCCGGCTACATCATGGGTCTGGTCGGTCCGAACGGAGCCGGCAAATCCACGTTGATCAAACTGATCCTCAATATGACCACGCGAGACGCGGGACGAATCGAAGTGCTCGGCCTTGACGCGATGGCCGATGAGGAGCGGGCCAAAGAGCAGCTGGGCGTAGTGCTCGACAGCAGCTATTTCATCGAATACATGACGGTCGACGCGGTGGAACGGACAAGCAGCCCAATGTACCCGCTGTGGGACCACAATCTGTTCGACGCATATCTCAGACGGTTCGGACTCGGACGGAACAAGAAGATCAAGGATCTGTCGCGCGGCATGCAGATGAAGCTCATGCTCGCCGTGGCGTTGAGCCACGATGCGAAACTGCTGATTCTCGACGAGCCGACCAGCGGCCTGGACGTACTGTCCCGCGACGAGCTCATGGACATCCTGTCCGATTATGTTGCGGATGGCGGACACAGCGTAATCTTCTCCACGCATATCACCGCCGATTTGGAGCGTTGCGCGGATTTCCTCGCGTATATAACGAACGGCATGCTGTATTACAGCGGGCCGAAAGACGAGTTCGAAGACGCGTTCCGCCTGGTCAAGGGCGGTCCGGATGAGCTTACTGATGGTCTGCGACGGGCAATGGTCGGCATCCGCACATACGCAACCGGCTTCGACGCGTTGGTCCGCACGCAGGACATCCCACACATCGGCGGCACCGACGGTCTCCTGACACAGCATGCTTCGATTGAGGATGTAATCAGACTGACCAACGCCGCGGCACATACGGCAATCGGCAATACCAACGAAGGAGACGTACGATGAACACGACAGCGAACGCGGACGCCATGACCGCCATCCTTAGGCAGATTTCCTTGGACTGGAACCGCACCATCAGCTACGGGCGGTCGTACATAGCCATCTTCTTCGCGTACGTTCCAGGCTTCACATGCCTGATGGCGGCCACAGGGTCCACTCTCGACAGCGTTGCGGGAGCCGCCATCGGCGGGGCGGCCTCCGGCTTCCTGATGCTTAATATCACCCTGTTCTCCTATGAACAAATGAACAACCATCATTGGATGAACGGCATCGTGCCCATCAACCGCAACCACCAGATCCTCGGACGATTCGCATTCCTTATCGCCTGCGATCTGGTGGCGGGATTGGAAGTGGCCGTCAGCATCGCCTGCGCCGGCACCATCATGCACGAGCCAGTTAAAGTGACGGATGCGATCGACTTCGCCGCGATGACCGTGCTGACCCTCGTGCTGCTCAACGCCATCGTGCAGCCGTTCCTGTACCGGTTCTCCTTATCGTGCCATGGCCGCCATTATTCTGAGCATCGGCGTGATCGTGGGCACGGTCATCGGACTGCGCAAGGCATTGCCGGAATTCGAAAAGACCGTCGAACAGCTGGCCGAAGCGATCAGCCGGCACCAAGCCATTGCATTAGCGACATTCTTGATCATCGACGTACTCGCTTGGCGTTCTCCAGCAAGATATCGCTGCATATTTACGGCAGCAAGGACATCTGAACCGAGCCAGCCGGTAGACTCTTATGGAACGTATTTGGGGTCTTCCGAATCAACGGAAAGCCCCAAATGCATATATCCCCGCACGACGCCGGTTCCTACAATACGGCAGGCGCGTCATGGAAGTCGAACATGACACCATCCGCCAGACCGCAAATAGCCGGCCAATCGGCATCGGACGAATCGTCGTGCATGGCCCATACCTTCATGCCAACCGACTTGGCGGAACGCATGCCGATCAGCAAATCCTCGAACACGGTGCACTCCCCCGGCTCGACTCCGAGACGAGATGCAGCCAACAGATACACGTCCGGCTGGTCTTTGCCGACGTCGCCGGCATCATCGACACTGACCACTTCATCGAAGTAGTCGAAAATGCCAACATGCTTCATCGCCGGCTCTCTCAGCATCGGCGGCAGCGATGTGGCAACGGCAAGTTTCGCTCCACTCTCTTTCAATTGAGCGAGATATTCACGTGCATACGGTTTGGCTTCGACACTGTGGCATACATGACGCGGGCCATATGATCCCACTCATCCATCAGCTCTTCGGGAGTGTCGGTAAGGCTGAAACGCGCAATCGTATATTCGGCGATCTGGCGGAATTGCATGGCCGCGACTTTCGTCATGTAATCGTCCGGCACGTCAATGCCTCGTTTTGAAAGAAAATCGATGTCAACCTGATCCCAAACGCCCATGGAATCAAGCAGCGTGCCGTCAAGATCGAAAATGGCGCCCTTGCCTTGATTGCCTGCCATCGATATCCTCCTTTATTATTGTGCATCTTACGTTAATCGAGAACCGATGATTTGAGCAGTTCTTCGGCATGTTCCAGCGACGCTTCGCTTTCACTGCCGGAGAGCATACGGGCGATTTCGTGCACACGCGCCTCCCCACGCACTTGATTGATGGTGGTGGCGATTGATCCGTCATCCATTTCACCTTTGGCGACCACGTACTGTTCGTCCGCCCAGGATGCGACCTGTGCAGATGGGTGACGACAATGACCTGCGCGGATTGAGCGAGTTTCGCCAATCGCGCGCCAAGCTCCACCGCGGTTTTGCCACCGACGCCTGCGTCGACCTCGTCGAAAATGAACGTCATGGGAGGTACGGAACCGCCCGCCACCACATGTTTTTCCGCCGCAACGAGTTCAAGCGCGAGCATGAGCCGGCTCAGCTCGCCGCCGGACGCGCTTTTGCCCATCGGCATTTGCGGCGAACCCGGGAACGGCGTGAACAGAAAATCGATGCCGTCAGCGCCGGAAGCGTCCAAATGTTCACGTTCCGATACACGGATCTCTAGTTTCGATCCGCTCATGGCAAGAGATTCGAGTTCCGCAGTGACTTTGGCGGCGAGTTCCTTCGCGGCAGCGACACGCCTTTTGCTTACCGCACGCGCCGCCTTCAACGCCTCACCGAACAGTTTTTCACGTTCCGCCTGCAATTGACTAACTTTTTCCGGAGACGCGTCCAGATCCTCCAAATCGAACACCGCTTGATCTCGCCACGCAATCACGTCCGACAATTCCGGACCCCAACGACGAACCAATTCGTCAAGCTCATGGATCCGCCCGTTGATGGCGTCCAAGTCTTCCATGCCGAGATCATTGTCGACTTCGCCCGACAAGGTGAACACCACATCAGACAAATCAGTGCTGATGGAATCAAGCCGATCGGCCAATTCCGAAAACACGCCGTCCACATGAATGGCACGAAGCGCCTGCGACGCGCGATCAATCAGATCGGTGGCGCTGGATGATTCAACATCGTCAACAACCTGCGAAGCATCCAACGCGCTCAACGCACGGTTCACCCTTCGGCGATCTCGGCCGCGTTCTCAATGCGATCACGGCGAGCACGCAACTCGGCCATCTCCCCCGGCTGCGGATCGATGCGGTTGATTCGTTCGATGGACTCGCGCAGGTAGTCCGCCTGCTGGCGCATGGACGACTCCTGCTCGACAATCGCTCCAACCGATCATCCATGGCACGAAGCGCATTCCAAGCCTTGCCGTATGCGACCAACGCCACATCATCGCCGGCATAGCGGTCCAAAAACTCACGTTGCCGCGCCGAAGACGCGATACGCAACTGGTCCGCCTGACCATGAATCGTCACCAGCTCCGCTGCGATCGACCCCAGTACGGAACGAGGCACACTACGACCAGACAGCATGCTGCGGGAGAGATAGCGAATCGTGCCTTCCTTCTTGAGTTGACAGGCATAGTCCCAAATACCGCCATTCATTACTGCATCAAAATCTGCCTCTTCGTCGATGCAATGAATGAAGCCAAAATCCGCATAATCGGTA
>ENA-OQAS01000867-OQAS01000867.1-human-gut-metagenome-genome-assembly--contig:-NODE-867-length-15188-cov-1.746564_pt1 | contig 15188 bp, 23 predicted proteins | sample MGYA00242733_ERZ504523 | MGnify/ENA primary metagenome ERZ504523 (study PRJEB26092, sample SAMD00036239) | human gut metagenome | host: Homo sapiens | study: EMG produced TPA metagenomics assembly of... | reverse complement strand
CAATCTTTACGGTTTGTCCGGGCTGTGGAACCGTATTCGATATATAAAGCGTATCTGTTACCCATCCACCTCGATCCTCTCCGAGCCAACGAGAAGATTTCCAATAGGAATATTCTTTCCAAGGCATCTCCTCCTTGAAGATCCCGTCTATGTATAATTCCACCTTGGCGTTTCGAATCGTCACGTCCGGCTTGCTCTCTGAGTGAAACCATGTGCGGGATATGCTGGCCATTACGACTGTATCCGGCGAGAAGGCCGAGTTGATCACCATTTTCGGTGTAGTACGATATTCCTCTAGGTCAAACTTCCTGTAGCAGGAGGTTAGGAGCAGGCTGGATAATAAGATTGATAAATAGAATATAGGTTTCATGTTCTTTAGAATTTATAAGTATATGATATAGACGGAATGATCGGTAAGAGCGATAACGTCTCGAAATAATGGCTGTAGTTTATCCAAGACCGCTTATGGATAGTTATCGGGTTCATCTGGCAATAAGCGTTATATACGCTGATATTCCAGATACGAGATGGCCGTTCTTTTTAGGTCGATAAATATTAATCCCCAGATCTAAGCGGTGGTAAGCGGGGAGACGTACGTTATTACGCTCCGTGAAATAGTCCAAGCCTCCTTCCGGTAAGAGCGGAGGGACAGGAGTGAGGCCCAAATCCTCGTAATTCTCGAATGCCACCGTAACCCGGTTTCCGGTCATGAAAGTCCAGCTTCCTGTTAGTTCCAATTTCTCGTTGATCTTCCAGTTTGCGACGATATTCAGCTTATGGCGGTTATCGTATTTCGCGGGGAAACGTTTGCCATTATTAATCTCGTCGAACTGCCGGTCGCTCCACATTAGTCCGTATCCGATCCATCCTGTTATACGCCCCGTCTCTTTCCGGGCGATAAACTCCGCTCCATAGGCCCACCCCTTACCGGCGGCCAGTTTCTCCTCCCAACCGACGAACGAGGGTAAGAAGTTGTAACCATCTTTATAATCCAGTAAGTGATTCATCCATTTGTAATAACCTTCCACCGAGAAGGAATAGTTCTTGTGCAGATTGTAATAAGCGCCAACGGATACTTGATCACTCACCAATGGTTTTAATTTCTTGCTGACCGGCATCCACATATCGGTAGGGAGACTCATATAACTTTCGCTAATCTGATGTACGTATTGATTCATCCGGGCGTATGAGCCTTAAGGCTTAGATCCCTCGTGAGCAGGAAGCGTACGGATAAACGAGGGTCTAAGGAGACATATGTCTTCTTTTGTATATTGTACATGTTCAGGCGTAATCCGGCGTTAGCCGGACAATGGGAGATATCGCCCAGTCATCTTCGGCGAAAACAGCAACTCATTCGCTGAAAGGCGCTCGTCTCCGGTAGTTCGTTTGGTCGGAGACAAATTCTCGGAGGTCTTTTCCTCGATATATTCCGGGCTGAAACGATGGTAAAGATAGTCGGTACCATAACGGATATGATGTGCAAGGTAGGAATATAGTCGAAGTTCGCATGGACTCCGAAATCATTGATACCGTTTCGGGTTGAGGTCTCGATAAACCGTGAAGAATAATCTTTGTCACCCTCGGTTCCGTAGTATTGTGAAGTCTCTTGTTTTAGTTTGGATTGATAATGGGAATAAGCCAAGGTGACGGTACCGAACATCTTGTTGTTAAACACATACGACCAGCCGGAAGACAATGCGATGTTACCCCAGCGCATCTTTCCAAAGTCCTTGTTCTCGAAAGGGGTTATATTATCACCTACGGAGAACTCAGAACTTCCTCCTTTTAGGAAATCCTGTCCGAAATAGAAATTAACGTAAGCTTGGCTCCGGTCATTGATATGGTGGTTCACTTTTAGGTTCAGATCGGTAAAAGCATAGCGTGCGCTGAATTTCTCCCCCTTCTTTTTCTGAATTTTATTGTAGATCGCCAAACCCGGTGCGGATAAGGCATCCAGCCAAGAGCGACGGAAGGAGGCGTGAACGAAGTCCGGTCTTTAATGATCGGCCCTTCGAAATTTAAGTTACCGGAGGTCAATCCTAGCATAGCGCTACCATGGTACTCTTTCATATTGCCATCTTTAGTATGCACATCCACTACGCTGGAAAGCCTTCCCCCATAGCGGGCGGGAAAGCGGATTTATAAAAATCCACATCTTTCAAAGCCTCGGCGTGAAAGCGGAGAAAAGTCCTCCGAGATGATTGACCTGATACAGTTGGATTCCGTCTATCATATACAGGTTCTCGTCTCCATTCCCCCACGGACATACATCCCGCTAATCCTTCCGTTCCGGCTGATACGCCGGGTTGGGTTTGCAGGGCTTTGATCACATCAGCCTCACCGAATAAGGTCGGGATGGTCTTGATCATCTTCCGGGTTATTTTAATCGTTCCCATCTGAGGGGCTTGTATCGGGTTTTGTGTGTCATTACTACCGGTAACGACAACTTCGGCCAATGCCTCACCGCTTTCCAGCAGAATTTCCATCACGGTATCCCGTTCGAGCGGTTGGAATGTATGTGAGAAACGTCCGTATCCGATGTAGGAAGTCTCCAGACGGACTACCCCGACCGGTAAGGTTAGACTGAAGAAACCGTGGTTATTGGTAGCTGTGCCCCTTTGTGTGCGAGAGTCATAAACGGAGGCCCCGATTAGATATTCTGTAGTCGCTTTATCCCGTACGAATCCGCTGATGGTTACTGAGCGGGGGAGTTTCTTCAAGATGATGTGGGTACCGTTTATCTGATAAGACAGAGGGAGCTTTTGGAATAGCCGGGTAAGGCATTCCGATATGGATTGGTTATCAGATTTGAATGTATCCGGGAAATACCTTTGAGAATAGAAGGATCGTAGGAGAATGTCATGCCTGTTTGATGCTCTATTTTTTCATGATTTCTTGGATCGGTTCTTGTTTAGCCTCGATACTGAGAGTCGGCGCCTGTCCCCAAGCGCTTGATTGAAAGCCGAAGATAATCAAGATTATGAGTAGTATTAGCTTCATGAAGTACTTCCTTTTTTATTACGAGACAGGAAAGATAGTAAAAACCCCTATCACAATTCACGTTACTATTGCGATATTTTCTTATTTTTGGAGAGTAATAATGATAATGTTGTGATGAGACAGATTGGTATCTTGCTTTTGTGTTGTATTTCCCTTTTATCGAGTGGGGCGCAAACAGTCCCGAACCTTTATCGTGCGGTGGATCAGGAAAAGATGAATCATTGGGTTGATTCCGTGTTTGACGCTATGAGTTATGATGAACGGATCGGGCAGTTATTTATGGTTATAGCGAATCCTAAATCCGATAACCGGAATATGCAACGGCTTATGCGTTACGTGAACGATATCAAGATCGGGGGCATCTTATTCCATAAAGGGGATCCGGTGACGCAGGCGGAGGTGACCAATCGTTTGCAAAAGGCTTCCCGGATTCCGATGTTGGTCTCTTTGGATGGGGAGTGGGGACTTTCCATGCGATTAAGTGGAACCACCCGTTTCCCGAAAAACATGATGCTAGGCGCTATCGAGGACAATGCCTTGATCGAGGAATATGGAAAAGAGGTGGGACGGCAGTGCCGGGAAATGGGAATTCATATAAATTTCGCTCCGGATATGGACGTGAATAGCAATGTGGATAATCCCGTGATCGGCCTGCGTTCGTTTGGCGAGAATCCGGAGGCTGTGTCGGAGAAAGGTATTGCTTACGCAAGAGGATTGGAAAATACGGGCATCTTGTCTGTCTCCAAACATTTCCCCGGACATGGAGATACTTCCGAGGACTCGCACGAGACATTACCCGTCGTGTGCCATAACCGGGCCCGCTTGGATAGCGTGGAACTTCTTCCTTTTAAACGTTATATATATGATGGGTTCGGCGGGATAATGACGGGACATCTTTACGTTCCAGCTTTGGATAAAAGTCATAAGCCGGCTTCTTTCTCCAAGGCGGTAGTGACGGATCTATTACAGAAAGAACTCGGTTTTCAAGGTCTGTGCTTTACGGATGCTTTAGCGATGAAAGGGGCTTCCACAAAGAAAACGGATAATCCTTCGGTGAAGGCTTTGCTTGCGGGGAATGATATCTTGCTCGCTCCGGCCGCTCCAATCAATGATTTTACGGCCGTGAAAGAGGCTATTGAAGAAGGGGTATTGGATCTGGAAGCGATCGAGGCCAAGTGCTTGAAAATATTAAGGTACAAATATATCGCTGGATTGAATGCCTATAAGCCGGTCGAAACAAAAGGCTTATCGAAACGTTTGAACTCTCCGCATGCGGCATGGATGGCGGCGAAGTTGAATTCGGAGGCTATTACTGTTTTGAAGAATGAGGATACGATCTTACCTCTTAAACAGTTGAATAAGAAAAAAGATCGCGGCGCTCTCGATTGGAGACGGGGTTGGTAATGAGTTCCAGAAAATGCTGGGCGAATATGATTCGATCGCTTGCTTTAGTATCGGACGGCGTTCTACGGCTACCCAAGTCCAACAGGTTTATAATAAATTGCAAAAATACGACGTGATCATTTGTGGCATACATACGATTCGCATTCCCGAGAGTTTAGCGTTGAGGCAGTTGGCTGCGAAGAAAGAGTTGGTCTATGCTTTCTTTACCTTACCATATGCTTGTAAGGAATATAAGAAGTCGATCGAGAAGGCGAAGGCGGTCGTGTTGGCTTACGAGGGTACTCCCTTAGCGCAGGAATATGCGGCCCAAGTGATATTCGGTGGTATTGCGGCGAAAGGGAAACTTCCGGTTTCAATTCCGGGATTGTATTATGCGGGTACTGGTATTTTTACGGAAAAGACTCGTTTGGGGTATCACCAGCCAGAAGAGGTGGGAGCGAATCCGGACCGTTTGGATGTAATTGAGTCGATCGTTAAAGAGGGATTGGATGAGAAGCTTATCCCGGATGCAAGTGTTGGTTGCGAAGGACGGCATGATTATCTATAATAAATCGTTTGGTTATTTTGATTACGAAAGTAGGCAGCCGGTCACGGAGGCGTCAGTTTATGACTTGGCTTCGGCATCGAAGGCGGCGGGGACTTTATTGGCAGTCATGAAAGCGTATGATGAGAAGAAATTCACCTTGAACAATAAGATCTCCGATTTTATACCGGAGTTGAAAGAGTCTAATAAAAAGGATTTATCGATAAAGAGTTACTATATCATCAATCGGGAGTGACTCCAACTATTAATTTCTATCTGGATGCTATTGATAAGGATAGTTATAAAGCAGTTTATATAGTTCGGCGAAGAACGCCACGCACCCGGTTCGTTTTGACGCTAAAACGTATGTCGGAATGATTTTAAATATCTTCCGGATATAGTATCAGATACACGGAAACCCGGATTTACGACTGAGGTAGCCCGTAATTTCTATGTGAGTGATTCCTTTAAAGATACGATCCTTCAAGATATCAAGAAATCCCGTTTGGGTACGAGAGGTAGGTACGTATATAGTTGCGTGAATTTCATTATGCTGAAAATGATGGTGGAAAATCTGATGAGTCTCCGATGGACCAGCTTCTCCGGGATGATTTCTACAGCGGGTTAGGGGCTTGGCATACCACTTATAATCCGTTGAAGCGAATGGATACCTTGCAAATTGTACCTACGGAACAAGATGGATTTGTCCGCCGCCAATTGCTTCGCGGATATGTACATGATGAGGCAGCCGCTTTTCAAGGGGGTGTTTCTGGAAACGCCGGATTATTTTCGAATGCGAATGATTTGGCGAAGGTGCTCCAATTGATGCTAAACCAAGGGACTTATGGCGGCGAGCGCTATCTTTCTTTGGAAACCAGCCGTTTGTTTACACAAAGCAAGAGCCCGACTTGCCGTAGAGGGTTAGGCTTTGATAAGCCGGTGATTGGTAATCCGAAAGCCTCGCCTTGTGGGGCTTTGCTCCCGCCTCGGTCTATGGACATACAGGATTTACGGGTACTTGTTTTTGGGTAGATCCGGATAACCAGCTTATTTATATATTTTTGAGTAACCGGGTGAATCCTAGCCGGGCAAATAATAAACTGGGATCGCTTGATATACGTACTCGCATACAGGATGCGATCTATAAGGCGATTGATAGGAAAAGCCAAAAAGATTCGTAATTTTGTGACAGTTTTAACAGATAGGTATTAATTAAAAAGCAGGTATATGTTATACGGACACGGTGATGATTTTTATAACGCAAAGAACGAGGTAAAGATAAACTTTAGCTCGAATGTGTGGCACGGAGCTAATTTAGATAAACTGAAGGAACATTTGATCGAGCATTTTGATAAGCTGACTCGTTATCCGGAGCCGGATGCCGCTACCTTGAAAAGATTGTTGGCCCGCCGGTATGAGATCAAGGAGGAGAATATCGTAGTGACGAATGGTTCGATCACGGCTTTTTATTTGTTAGCGCAAGCTTGGCGAGGCGCGAAATCCATGATCGCTATTCCTTCTTTCTCTGAATATGAGGATGCTTGCCGTTTGCATGAGCATGAGATCTCCTTCTTCCCGACATCGGACGATTTATCAGAGCTATCCTTGGAGGGACAGGACTTCTGTTGGATTTGTAATCCGAATAATCCGGATGGGAAGTTGATCCACCGTACGGAGCTTCTCCGTTTGATCTCGGCGAATCCGCAGACTACCTTCATTATTGATCAGGCATACGTGCTTTCACGACGGAAGACATGCTAAGCCGAGTGACGTGAAAACGCATAAGAACTTAATCCTTGTACAGTCTATCTCGAAGGCTTATAATATCCCCCGGCTTGCGTATCGGCTATCTGGTCGCTTCTCCGGAGATCACGGAGAAAGTGAACAAGTATATCATACCTTGGTCGGTAAATGCTATCGCTATCGAGGCAAGTAAATATATCTTGATCCATCCGGCGCAATTTACGTTGCCGATCCGTAAATGGCAGCGTGAGACCGCGGATTTTATTTATCAATTAAGTAAATTGGATGGCTTGGAGGTAATCCCGACCTCTACGACTTTCTTCCTTGTCCGTTTGAAGAAGGGCACGGCTGCTGATTTAAAGCAATTCCTTTTAGATAATTACGGAATCTTGATCCGTGACGCTTCGAATTTCCGGGGCTTGGATGAGACTTATCTACGGCTCTCTACCCAGAAGTCTGATGAGAACCAGATCTTACTTGAAGGGGTGAAGGTTTGGTTGGAGCAACAATGAATTGAACACGAGAAACTTCCGGAGGTATGTGGGTATTTCCGGAAGTTTTTGTTAAAATAGCCAACCAATGAACAGGGGTAAGTAGTCTTTCAACTCTGTCTTTAATATTTCAATTGCCTTATTTTTATATCTTTCTACTGTCCGTATGGATATTTGCATATCCTCTGCGATCTCGCCGTAACTCTTATTCTCAAAGCGATTCTTCTCAAATACATATCGATAGTTTTCGGGTAATTTAGCAAGTGCCTCTCGAAGTAGGGTTTGTAATTCTTCCCAAGTATAAAGTTCCTCGCCACTATCCGCATAGATAGGGATTTGCTCTTGAGGAAGTTTGTCTACATATTCTTCATGATGCGTTGCAGATAGTTGAGACAGTGGTTTTTGGTAGCTGTGATGAGATAATTGCGTGCGGAAGTTCTTATTACGATGCGTTTACGATTTTCCCAAATGGAGGAAAAAACTTCCTGTACGATATCTTCTCTCGTTTCCCGATCAGGGATAAAACGTTTGGTATATATGCAAAGAGCAGGATAATATAGCTCAAATAAACGTTGGAAGGAGAGCTTATTGTCCTCGGTCGTGATTTGCCGTAAAAGGAAATCGGTATCAGTCTTTGTTGGATTTCTTTCCATAATGGGACAAATGTATATATTTTTAGAATATATTCCCCTTTGTTTCACAAGCTAAAATCCTTGCTTTTTGTGCAATTGGTGAGGAGGGCCCACACATATATACGTGTTGGGCAATACCTGCTTAGGTGATTTCCTTGCTTTATTGTGGGGTACAAGAGGAAGAAAAATATAAAAAAAGTCGTTTTGCTGTCGTGTTTTTGTTTTGACTGTGTCTATATAGAAAAAGACAATCATATATGCGAGAAAGCGGAGACGAAAAAAGTACATTACGGCAGATTGAGAAGATTAAAGCTCTGTCTGAGGATATGCTAGAATACCAAGCGATAGATGTGCATAAGGCTTGGCAAAGCATGGAACGTCGTGCTAAGCGGAAAGCCTCTATGAGGATGTTTTCGTTGTTTTTTACCCGTGCCGCAGCTATTCTTGTAGTACCGTTGCTCATATCCTTCGTTATTTTTTTCTTATTTATATTATACCACAGGTAGGAATGTTAAGACGGGGGCATCTGTGGTTTTTGCGGAGATTAGTTCCATGCCTGGTACAATTACCCGTTTGGTGTTACCTGATCAATCTGTTGTTTGGTTGAATGCCGGCAGCCGCTTGGTTTATCCATCGGTCTTTGATGAGAAAGAACGTAAGTTCAGCTCTTTGGTGAGGGCTATTTTGAAGTTGAAGCCGATCCGGAACATCCTTTTAGTGTGTCTACCTCTGAGGGATTGCGGGTAATAGCGTATGGAACGAAGTTCAATGTGAATGCCTATGACGATGAACCTTTTATCGAGGCTGTGCTGGAAAAAGGAAAGATCGATGTTATCCGGAACGATGAACGGATCCGCTTGGAACCGAACAAACAGGTCGTGCTTAATAAGGAAAGCGGTGTGTTCCGTGTTTCTGCTGTCAATTTGGATGAGAAGATGGATTGGAGAAAGGGGCGGATGGTATTTCGAAATACTCCTTTAGAGAAGGTACTAAAGCGACTGGAAAAACGATATAATGTGGAGATCGTACTGCATAAGAACTCGAATGCGGAGTATAAATACCGTGCGACTTTCACAAATGAGACCTTGGAGCAAATATTGGATTATCTAAAACAGACTGCCCCTATTGAATGGTCTGCCCGACAACTTTCCTCTCATTCGGATTCCACGTTTGTCCGGCAGAGGATAGATGTTTATCAACGATAAAAATCATTTCAAAATAAATTTTGTGTAATCACTAAATCTACATGCTTATGAGTGCATTTCATTTACGTAAGAGGAATCTTACTCGGTATTTACCTCAATCGAATCGTATCTTAAATCTTGGTACGGCATTTACATTCTTGACTGCCTTCCAGTTATATGCAGGTACCTCTTATTCACAGACAACAACACTTTCCTTGTCGTTGAAAAACGCTACGTTGGAGCAAGCGATCGATCGGATAGAGGAGGAAACGGGTTATTCATTCTTGTATGCGGATCATGTTTTGGATGTGAGTCGTATTGTCAATTTAGAGGCCAATAATAAGGATATTAATTTGGTTTTATCCCGGGTTTTCGATAATATGAATGTCGATTATAAGATTGTAGATAAGCAGATTATCTTATCTCGTAAATTAGAGTCTATTCCTTTGGCACAGCAACAAGGACGCATGGTACAAGGAGTCGTGTTGGATTCGAACCAAGAACCAGTAATCGGCGCTAATGTATTGGTGAAGGGAACGACTGTCGGTACGATTACAGATATTGAGGGGCGTTTCACGTTGGAAGTTCCGAATAATGCTGTATTGGTTGTTTCTTATATTGGTTATTTATCTACAGAGCTGGTACCCGGTTCAAAGACGGATTTGACCATTTCGTTGAAAGAGACTCACAAAACTTGGACGAGATTGTGGTCGTAGGTTATGGTGTATCGCGTAAAAAAGATCTTACGGGTGCGGTTTCGGTCTTGAAGATCGATGACTTGAAAGATACACCGGTTTCTAGCGTAGATCAAATGATGTAGGGTAAGCTCTCCGGAGTGAACGTGATGCCGGATAATATGCCGGGTGGAGGAGTTGCGGTGCGTATTCGCGGTTTCAGTACGATCCGTAACAATGATCCGCTTTATATCATTGATGGTATTCCTGTGGATGGTGGTATTAATTTTTTGAATCCAAACGATATCGAGTCTATCGCAGGCTATTGAACTGGATGCTTCCTCAGCCTCTATCTATGGAGCACGTGCGGCTAATGGTGTCGTTATTATCAATACAAAAAGAGGGAAAGAGGGTGAGTTTAATGTCAATTTAGATGCTTACTTTGGTGTACAAAAAGCAGCGAAGCAATTGAGGATGTTGAATGCGCAACAGTTTGGTGATATGTTGTGGCAGGCTATGAAAAATGATGGAAAAACTCCTTCGCATGATGTCTACGGAAATGGTGATCAGGCAGTTGTTCCTGAATATTTGGATAGTAATCATTTAATTCCTTCCGATGATGTGGATTGGTCGATGAGATTTTACGTGCGGCGTGGTACAGTCTTATAACCTCTCTTTTACGAAAGCAGATAAAAAATCTAATCAATTATTCTCGTTAGGATACTATGATCAGCAGGGACTGGTTAAGTTTAGTGATTTCAAGCGTGTGAGCGGTCGTTTTAATTCCGAGTATAAATTGTTTGATGATCATCTCCGTATAGGAGAAAATATCTCTCTTTCTCATTCTTGGGGAACAAGTGTCTCTAACAATGCCGCCTTGGGAGGAACTTTGTATGAGGCTTATAAATTCCAGTCTATCACGCCTGTGAAGAATCTGGAAGATGAGTATGCCGGAAATGTATTCTCGGATATACCGAATCCCATGGGTAAATTGTATAGGAACAAGGATAATCAGGATAAGAAGAGTCGTTTGGTAGGTAATTTGTATGCCGAGTTACATTTGTTTGATGGGCTTATGTTTAAGACCTCTTTTGGTGTTGATTACAATAATCTGTATAGACGTTCTTTCAGTCCAAAATATGATGAGTTGAATGCCTCGGAGAAATTAAGTAGTTTATCCAACCGAAATGCTTGGAATTTTAACTGGGTATTCACGAATACCTTGACTTATAATAAGACATTTGGCGACCATACGATCAATGCCTTATTAGGTATGGAGTCTTTGAGAAATAGATATGAGTATTTTACAGCTTCAAGAGACGGTTTTCCGTCAGACGATCCTAACTTCCGTTTTTTAGATGCGGGAGATGTAGGAACCAGAAGAACTCGGGTGCTGCTACGGAGTATAGTATGGTCTCTTATTTCGGTAAGCTCGATTATAATTATCATGATCGGTATTTGGTGGCGTTTACTTTGCGTCGGGATGGTTCATCTCGTTTAGGTAATAACAAATGGGGTAATTTCCCTGCGGCATCAGTTGGATGGCGCATTAGTAATGAGCCGTTTTTTGATGTTGAGGCAATTAGTAATTTGAAAGTACGCGTTGGTTGGGGACAGAATGGAACTCGGATGTTCCGTCGTATGCGACGATTGACTCATATAAGAGTAATTCTACGAACTCGAATTACCCGATTGATGGAAATCAAAGTGGTGTAGATCTAGGATTGGTGCAGACTCGAAACGGAAACGTTAATTTGAAATGGGAGACAACCACACAAACGAATGTCGGTGTGGATTTGGGTTTTTTGAATGGTGACTTGAATTTGACTTTGGACTATTTTAATAAAGATACCAAGGACTTATTGTGGCGTAGAGCTTACCTGCCTCGATCGGGGGAACAAATATGACTGTTTGGGATAATGTAGGTAAGATGAACAACAAAGGTTTTGAGATGGAGATAAATTATCAAAAGCAAATCAATCAGGATTTTGGTTTCTCTGTCGCATATAACTTCTCTGTTATCAAGAATAAAATGACCGAACTGAATGGGGTGGATTATATAGGTCTTTCCAGTAGTGAACTTCACGGACGTAATTTCGATCAAGAGACTTCTCGTTCAGCGGTAGGACAACCGATCGGATCCTTCTTCGTGTATGAGGCTGATGGTCTGTTCCAAAGCGATGCGGAGATCCAAAACTATAAGAATGATAGAGGTGAGTTATTACAACCGAATGCGAAACCGGGTGATATTCGCTTCAAGGATTTGAATGGAGATGGCGTTATCAATAGTGATGACCGCGATTTCAAGGGAAATCCGTTGCCTGATTGTAGCATGGGGTTGACGTTGGGTTTCAATTATAAAACTTGATGTTAGTGCCTTCTTCCAAGGTGTATTTGGTAATGAGGTCTATAATTTGACGAATTATTTGGGTGAGTTTTATAACCAGGCTCAATATAATAAAAATTCTACGATCTTGGATGCTTGGCGTCCGGATAATACGGATACGGATATACCTCGTGTCACATTGGATGATCCGAATAATAATATTCGTCCTTCTACCTATTATATCCATAATGCCTCTTTTGTCCGTTTAAAGAACTTAAAGGTGGGGTATACACTACCGGATAAAGTGGCATCTAAGTTGAAGTTGAAACGTACGTATATTTATTTGCAAGGACAGAACTTGTTTACCATAACGGGATATGAAGGTATTGATCCGGAGGTTGGTTTGCAGAGTTATTCTTCTGAGAACCGTAGTTTGGATATGGGGGTGGATCGTGGAGTGTATCCATTACCAAGAACATTTACTTTAGGGGTTAACGTTAGTTTTAACATAAAAAGAGATATATACAATGAAAAAGATATTTTATTTTGCGGCATCAGTGTTGATGATGTGTTCTTGTGCGGACTCATTCCTTTCTGAGGAGCCTGTGGGTGAGTTCTTGCCCGGACAGGTAGAGAGTGAGGAAAATATAGAGGGTATCGTGACCGGTGCATATGCTGTGTTGGATGGGTATTATGCCTCTGATGCGATTAATTCCGGTTGCTCAAACTGGCAGTTCGGGGATGTTGTCTCTGACGATGCGTATAAAGGTGGCGGCGGTACCGGTGACCAGAACCAAATCCATTTGATGGAGATCTTTAATGCGAATCCCACAGGGATTGACTTTGAAGCTCGATGGGCTGCTCTTTATGAGGGAATAAAACGTTGTAACCAAGCGATTCGTTTATTGAATGGTAGTGAGGTTAAAAACAAGGAACAGCGTTTAGCTGAGATGCGCTTTTTGAGGGGCATTATTATTTCAACTTAAAAATCATTTATAATCAGATTCCTTGGATCGATGAAACGTTGGTGGATCCAAATGAATACAATAAGAAATCGAATATCGAGTTTTCATCCGATCAATTGTGGGAGAAGATTTTAGAAGAGTTCTCTGCTGCTTATAAAGTATTGCCGGAGAGCCAAGCGGATTATGGCCGGCCTACTAAAATGGCAGCTAGAGCTTATATGGCAAAGGTTTATTTATATCAGTCCAAGTGGAAAGAATGTTTGGAAGCTTGTGATGAGGTGATTCAATCTGGAAAATATGAGCTATTCCCTGATTTCCGGAATGTGTTCTTGCCTGAAAATGATAATTGCTCGGAGATTATCTTTGCGATCCAGCTGTCCATTAATGATGGTTCTCCCAATAATGAGAACGGAAGTTATGGCGATCGCTTGTTGCCTCCGGGAGGTCCTTATCCTGTATATGGCTTTTTGCGGCCGACTCAAAATTTGGTAAATGCTTATAAAACGGATGTTAAAGCTTGCCTTATAATGATGGTAAAGATGTGTCAGAGAATGACTATGTAGATGTTCGTTTGGATCATACATTAGCTAGACCAAATATACCGTTTATGGATGTACAATTGTATGATTGGACTCCTAGAGAGGCTAGTGTGTATGGCCCGTATAGCCCGAAGAAGCGTTTGGTTTCATTGAATTCTACTTATTATTCGCCGATATGGCTTATGTGAATGCTTTGAATTTCTATGTGATTCGTTATGCGGATTTGTTATTGTGGAGAGCTGAGGCTGCTATTGAGACAGGTGATTTAGAGACTGGGCGTAAGTATATCAATATGATTAGAGAGCGTGCGAAAAATACTCAGCATGTCAAGACAATGGATCAATCACAAGATGCTGCTAATTATAAGGTAGGGGTTTATGATGAGCCTTTTAAATCAAAAATGAAGCCGTGCAAGCGTTACGTATGGAGAGACGTTGGAGATGGCGCATGAGGGAATTTCGTTTCTTTGATTTGGTGCGTTGGGGTGTCGCGGATGAAGTTATCAACGCTTATATCGCCAAAGAGAAAGTGTTCCGTTCCCACTTGCAAAATGCTCATTTCGTAAAAGGTAAGCATGAGTATTTCCCGATACCTCAGTCTATGATTGATATTTGTGGTACGGAAGTAATGAAACAGAATCCGGGTTATTGATAAATTAAATGAAAGAAAAGGCGGTGTGTCAAATAGTTTAATATCCATTTGATGCACCGCTTTTTCACGATGTAATAAAAAATATGAAGCAGCTAGGAGTTATTTTATATCTATTGTGTTTGACTACCTGTTATGAGTTATGGGCAACCCCTCATAATGTCGCTTATCAAGCTAAGTTTCCTGTTCGTCTGCCTTGAGCCAAGAGCAGGAAGGTAAGTATGTGATAGATCAGGTGATTCGTATTTCCGGAAAGGGAGATGGGTAGCCAAGACAAAATTGGATGCGCGTGGTCGGGTGTATCCGTATCCTTGGATACAATTAGATTGGGATCATGCGATTTATACGAATAAGGTTATTTTATACGATCGGGTGGATGAGCGAAGCCATTGTGCTGCGGGTACCTTGTTCTTTAGTGACGGTAGTTCGGTAACGGTTAATTTGATTCCCAATGATGGAGCGCCAAGGGTGGTTGAATTTGATACTCGGAAGACGGAATGGATTCGTTTTCAAATGACGGATGGAGAAGGACAAGATTTAGGGCTGTCTGAGATAGAGGTGTATCCTGCTCCTGAGTCTTATCCGGATTATATCTCTTGGGTGAATCCTTATGTCGAGACCGCTAAAGGTCGATATTTTTTCTTTGTGACCGGAAGTTTGCCTTTCGGTATGATAAGTTCCGCTCCATTAACCCGCAATATCAATCAAGGAGGAGGAGGTTATAATTATAATTCTACTAAGGTTTTAGGCTTCCCTCAAATTCATAATTGGATGATTTCAGGATTGTCTTTGATGCCGGTGAAAGATGAGGTAGATGTTTGCAGAGGAGATAAGGTTTGGCGTTCTTCTTTTTCTCATGATGATGAGATTGTCCAACCTGGTTATCACCGTTTGTTCTTGGATACTTATAAAATATGGGTAGAACAGACGGTTACGGATAGGGTAGGACTTTATCGTTTTACGTATACGCAAGATGGTTTGGCGAAGGTCTTGGTAAATCTGGGAGGTCATATAGCTACTTCTACTTTGTTGAACGCTCATGTGACAAAGGTGAATGAT
>ENA-OQAS01000866-OQAS01000866.1-human-gut-metagenome-genome-assembly--contig:-NODE-866-length-15188-cov-2.276608_pt1 | contig 15188 bp, 22 predicted proteins | sample MGYA00242733_ERZ504523 | MGnify/ENA primary metagenome ERZ504523 (study PRJEB26092, sample SAMD00036239) | human gut metagenome | host: Homo sapiens | study: EMG produced TPA metagenomics assembly of... | reverse complement strand
GTGTATAAGAATCCGATTCGCGGATTCCAATAATATGAACCTGCACAGGAGGGATTGCAATTATGCCAAGAGGAAGAAAGAAGACTGACGTTGCTCCGCAGGATCTTTTAAATGAGGTCCTTGCTTCTATCGAAGAGACAGAGCAGAAATTAAAAGCATTAAGAACTCAGAAAAAGGACATTGAAAAACAGATCGAGGCCAAAGAAATGGCTGAATTATACGCGATCGTAAAAGAGAAGAACATGTCCATCGAGGATGTAAAAACGAAACTCGGCGCAGAATAAGTCTCGCATACTCCTTCTGTTACTACATTTCCTGCATCATCTGTCAGATACTGGAAACTTCCGTCTTTGATTACTGTACGGGTTTTCTCAACACCATTGATCATATACGAAATATCCTGTGTTTCGTAAAATCCCTTTGGTACAAGGAAAGTCAGAAGTGCAGCGACAACAACTACTAAAAAGATAATAATGTAGGTGTCAGGCACTTGAAATCCCTTGTTAAAAGACTTTAACCCTTTTCCTTCTTTTTTGCTCATTTCGAGTTTTCCTCCATTTTGATATACTATACCAGTGTACCATAGAATGCCTAAAATATAACTAAAAATTTACATATTTTATCAATTTTTGTCATTTTACTGTATTTTTATACATCAAAAAATAGGATTTGGCTCTGGTAATGCAAAAAAATAACGCTCCTGCCATAAAAACAACCTTTTATTTAATTCAGTCGATCACATCATTCTGAAATCTTGATAAATGTTCATAAGGTAAGATCAGTCTTCCTCTAAACAGTCCGCACCCATCATTGATCAGACTGTTATCGACTGCGGAAACATATTTACATCCAGATCTGCCAGTTCCAGCTGCAAAAGACGTATGCCCCGTTCGTAGGCTTCATCAAAATAAACACACTCACCTTCTGGAATAGCATCGCGTCTTGCTCGCTCATCCTGCTGTTTCTTCTCATATCCCAGGTGATTTGCCGGACCAATTTCCGCAATGTCATCCATTTTCTGGGTACGCAGCTGCACTTCCATGAAAGAACGGGAACTGTTATCATAAACTGTGATATGTAATGACTGATACCCTTCCCCGCTGGTTCCACAGATATAATCCCGGTAATACATCTTCACATCTTCATTAAGAAGCGGCGACGTACTTTTCTTCACTCCATAGGCAGACTCTACCGTAAACCCTCGCTCTTCCAGGAACCCTGGAAGAACATTGGCGATCTCATAAAGATAGCGTATCGACGCCGTTTCCTGATCTTCTCCTGGTTTCAAATGACATTTGGGCATACACAACACAATTCTGTATGCAATAAAATCCCGAAAACAGCTGAGTTTATTTTTCAGTTCCGACACAGGAGGGTAGGTTCCATGTTTTGTATAATAATTATAAATATATTCCACAATATAGCCGTTAAATTTCTCTTCTGCCCGGATCAGCGATTTGATCCTTCCTTTAAATGTAAACGCAAGAAACGGATATTCATGAGCCATATATTTATAAAATTCCCGGATCTTCTGGACTGGGCCGTAAGGAAATCATTGTGCTCTAAAAGCTCTGTGATCTGGATCAGGAAATTCACATGCATCAGATCAATCTCATTATGAGTGAGTTTCGCTTCTTTTCTCAGATCCCGGGTATATTTCTGTAAAATTTTTAAAACTGTATCTCCTGAATACAGGTAATCATTTAATGTAATCATAAGTTTTTCCTCTTTTGGAGTTAGAGCGTGTTTGAAGATTGTGGAAATGATTTTTCAAGCACGCTCTAATCTATAACCGAAATTTAGTTTTTCATTTATAGCAGTTCCATAAAATAATGAACGCACAATTATTCAAATATAACAGGGTACATCTGCAATTTAAGATATCAATCCTCTGTAAATGCATTATAATTATATACTACTGTTCTGTCAGCCTTTAACCAAACTGCTTCTTTTTCTTCATGGGTAACAAAGATCAATGTCTTTCTCTCAGTCTTTTTCAAAATATAATCAATTGTTTTTGCTCTGGTTTTTTCATCAAGACCTCTGAGAGGTTCATCCATGATCACACAATCTGATTCTGCCAGCAATGCCCTCAGGATAGATACTCTCCTGCGCATTCCCCCACTCAGTTCGCGAACCGGTTTCTGCCATACCTCAGTAAGCGCAACTGCTTTATACGCCTCCTCCAGTTCTCTGTCTGATATTGTTTTTGTGCATACCAGTCTTATATTGGAAGCAGCGCTCAGATTTCACACAGACGATCTTCCTGAAATACTGCACTGAGTTTCCTGTCACTACCCTTCTATTTCCCCTTATCGGACTGTATCCAGTCTCAGAAGAAGCCGTATCAGTGTTGTTTTGCCACATCCGGATCTTCCTCTGATACAAGTGGTTTTCCCTTCCGGAAAAACACAGGACAAGTCTCGCAGTACCTGCTGCTCTCCGTATGCTTTACTGACATGATCTACCTTTATATCCATATCTTTTCTCCGCCTGTAACATACCTCGTAAATAATACATTTAAGAGGATTATCATAAATCAAAATTTCTATTATCTATGTTCTATCATATAAACTATCCTGCTTACAATTCCAAGAAAACACTTTTCAAATACAAAACTGATCACAATGATCACAATCGTCCACGCAAAAAGATCAGGAGTATTCAGGTATATTTTTGCATTATACAGCTTCTCTCCAATAGAACCTGAGGGTACTCCGATAACCTCTGCTGCCACTCCTGCTTTCCAGCACATCCCAAGTGAAAGTCTGCATGCAGAGAGAAAATAAGGCAGTACCTGCGATACATAAATATACCTGATCTGTCTTCTGAGATTCACACGAAATACTTTTGCCATTTCCAGTATCTTCCTGTCCGTCTGTCGTATTCCTTCAAGGATATTTGTATATATCACCGGCAGAACCATAAGAAAGGAAATAAAAACTGACAGATTTCTCGAAGGAATCCATATCAGGCACAAAATAATAAAGGATGCCACAGGTGTAGATTTGACCACTGCGATCACAGGTGCTATCAGGATTTCCACTGTTTTTGACCAATATGCCAATATTGCCAGAAAGATTCCCAGAAACACAGCCAGAAGAAATCCTGTCACAATGCGTACAAAACTAAATCCAACAGAATACCAGAAATTTCTGCTGAAAATCAGTTCAAAAAGCTTTGGACAACAGAAACAGGAGACGCCAGAAGGATCTCCTGTTTCAGATACATACTCGCAAACTGCCAGATTGCAATCCAGAAAAGCACTGCTAATATACGAATTCCTGTATATTTCGTTCCATTGTCAGTTTTTACTCTATCGTTTGTAATAGAATGCATCATCCGGCAACTGTCCTCCTATAATCTCAGGATTCTGATCATCCAGAGTTGCCAGATATCCTGAAAGCATGGTTTTCATCTCATCGCCTTCAATAAACACAATACTGCAGTCAGGGATTGCTTTCTGTGCAACTTCTTTTGCAATAATATCATGATCTCCTATGATCTGGGCCGCAGCTTCTGTGTCACTGTTGACAAAATCTACAGATTCTTTATAAGCATCCATAAAATCATTTACTTTATCTGCATGATCCTGAACAAACTCATTGTTTGCGATCCACAACTCCTGTCACAAGTTTACTTCCGTCATCCATGGAATCTTCCCACAGTTTGTTCAGATCCAGGGCAACCTTCAGCTTATCGTTTTTCATCAGCGCTGTAGTTACAAAAGGCTGCGGAAGAAGTCCGACTGCTGTCTGATCCTGCACAAGTGCGGAGACTACCTCTGCGTGCTCAGATTTAAATTCAACAGTCACATCTTTTTCAGGGTCGATTCCATTCGCTTTAAGAACAGAGTTCAGGGCATATTCCGGAGTTGCACCCTTTCCACTGGCATAAATGGTCTTTCCCTTAAGATCCTCCACAGATTTTACACTGTCTCCATTCTCTACAAGATAGAGAACACCCAACGTATTGACCGCCAGGACACTGACATCCTTATCTGTCTTCTGATACAACGTTGCTGCCAGATTTGCCGGAACAGCTGCAATATCAAGCTTGTCCTGTACTACCATCGGAACAATCTCATCCGGAGATGCAGCAATCGTAAAATCGTATCCGTCTTCATCAAGAAGCTGCGCCATTCCCATTGCTGTCGGACCTTTCAGGGCGCCTATCCGGACAGCATCCGAAGATGATCCTTCGGATGCCCATACACTGACCTCTCCAGTGTTACCGGCCAATCCTGCACATATACACAAAGCCATTGCACAGATCATCAATTTTCTTTTCATTTTACTCAACATCCTTCTTTATTTAAGAATTTAAAAATCATTTACAGCAGTTCAGAAAAACAATGTAAATAAGACGCCAAGTTCCGTTTTTATGTCCCGGATTTCAAATCTGTCAGTATTTTTCTTAATTTACTTCCATAATCCTTTCCTGCAGCCCAGCCGCCGCCATAAGGATTTTCCTGGATTCCCAGCCATTCCACGTAAGGTGCAGTCTCTCTTGTCACGTAATCGAAGCGTTCATCTACACATTCCTGATTCAGGGAATCTGTGGAGGCGTAGGCTTTGAGATGCTGAACCTGAGCACGGATTCCTGTTCTTACATCAGGAAATGCGATTCCTTTGACCCCACCTCCGGTTGTTCCAAGACCTGCGAAATTAAACTGGTCGATTCCCGCATCACCGCCGAAACTCAACCATCCGGTTCCAGCATTGCCTGCGCAAAGACTACTTCGCCACGTACATTCTCGGCATTTGCTCCTCTACAATAATATTGCAAAAGGTATCTATATCAGATGCTCCGCCGCCACTGAGTTCTTCAGATGGGTAAGTGCATCCCTGATTGTTGTATAATGAACACATTTCATCAACGGAAACAGTTGTTCCGCCCATAATCGTGTAGTATCCATAGGTATTATCTGTCGGGTCTTCATCGGAGATAACTTCTTCTCCGCTATTTTCTGCATTTTCGAGATATTTGGGTTTGGAGATCTGTCCCTCTCCTGAATGGTCAGTTTCCTGACTGTTTTTTTCTGTACTATCAGTTGTTTTAGCTATTGTATCGTCATCTGGGGTATTTGCAGCATCGTCTGCCGCGCTGTTTTCTGTATCAGTGGACGCTGTCCCTTCACTGGCACTTACTAAAGCAGGTGCCCCGAACATCAGGGCACCTGTCATTGTCATAAGCAGCCAGAAATTTTTTCCCAGCACTTTTTTCATCTTATGCGTTTACCTTTCTCATTGCAGCTTCTACCACATGACCAACCAGTACAGAAGTTGTTACACTTCCAACACCGCCAGGTACAGGTGTAATAGCATCTACGATAGGCTCTACCGCTGCGTAATCAACATCACCGCAGAGTTTACCTTCTGCATTTACGTTGATACCTACATCGATGATTGTCTGACCTTCTTTTACATATTCGGCACCAACAACACCGGCGCGGCCTGCTGCTACAATAATGATATCTGCTTCACGTGCTACAGACGGCATATCTACAGTTCTTGTGTGGCAGATTGTAACAGTTGCGTTCTTTTTAACCAGCATCATTGCTGCAGGTTTACCAACAACAAGGCTTCTTCCGATCACTACTGCCTTTTTGCCTGTGCAGTCGATTCCATAATGATCAAGGATTTCCATACAAGCCTGTGGTGTACATGGCGGGAAACCGATTTTCTTACCTGTGAATACACCGGACATGGAAAGGTCTGTCATACAGTCAACGTCTTTTTCAGGAGCAAGTGCGTTTTCGATCACTGCCTGATCCAGATGTTTTGGAAGCGGACGGAATAATAATACGCCGTGAATACTGTCATCTTTGTTTACTTTATCGATAGTTGCAAGAAGCTCTTCCTGAGCAACGTCCTCCGGAAGTAAAATCTTTTCACATGCAACACCTAAAGTTTCGCAACGTTTTGTTGCTCCTCTTTCATAGGATATATCGCTTGGGTTTTCACCAACACGAATAATGCAGAGGGTAGGATTTACTCCTTTTCCCTGAAGCTCTGCTACGTTTGCTTTGATTTTCTCGTTTAATGCTGCTGTTACTTCTTTACCTAATAACTGCTTAGCCATTTGTCGTTCCCTCCGAATTATACGTTATTATTCTATACTGTATCTGAATGATTTCAGCATAACCGCCTCATAAATCATATGCACTCTGTAAAAAAATACATCTCAATAAATAATGTTACACTTTATTAAAAGAGACGGAAAACAATACAGAAATTTCTATTTTATTTACTATTATTTCAGTCTGCCAAGTACGCTGTTGAATGTGTCATCTGCGATCTTTGTATATTTCTCAAGCATGGCATCTGCTTTTCTGTTTAATTCTTCTGCATACTCTCTGTCAGCCATGGATTTTGTGTTGATGTATACGTTCAGGCTGGCACCCTGTAATGCTGCTTTACAGAAAGCTGCACCAACGCCTGCATCACTGATGGCAAGCTTAGAGCCTTTTGCACCGAATTCTACGATCAGTTCAATTGCTTCACAGCATTTCTCCATGATCTCCATTGGTACAGAGCAGGCATCTTTTAATACGATCTCCATAACTCTGGCTTTCTCAGCTTTCTCTTCTTCTGTTTCCTTTGGCATTCCATATGCCTTTGATAATGGCTCGAATACTTCTGCATCACGCTCAATCAGACGAAGGAAATCCTTCTGTAACTGATCGCATTTTGCTTTTAATTCGTACATTTCGTCTTCAACATCCGCATATTTCTTTTTTTCCTACAGTAAGGCTTCCTACCATATTTCCAAGAGCAGTTCCTACTGCACCAACTAATGCAGACGCACCGCCGCCGCCCGGAACCGGAGCCTTGGATGCCAGAACTTCAACGAATTCTGTACATGTACTTGTTGAAAATCCCATTTTTTCTCCCTCTTTCTTTCTGTTTATATTTACTTATTTGACTCTGATATCTGCGGATTATCCTGCAACCTCTATAATCCTGATATCATTTGTCATTTCTGAACGCATTTCAGGTATGCTTTCAGTGAACCGATGATCACATCTCCCATAACAGCCATATCCTCTGCCTGAAAAGAAACAGGGAAGTTGTCAGAAAAGAGAATCTGTGAAGACGGTGGAAATTCATCATCGCCTTCCCAGAGGATCATCTGCACTTTGTATTCCGGGAAAATCTCCACTTCATAAGCAATATCACCATGCTTTACAGCAACTGCCTTGATATGCTCCATAATTGCTTTGAAATCTCCCAGACGATTTCCATAGGAAAATGCCAGACGTTGATGCATCTGCCGTCAAACTGTCTTAAATATACCTCGCCCCATGGCATCTCACGATATGTTTTAAATTTTCCGGAACTTCAGATTTCACTCCATTTAAGAGAAAACGAATGGTCAGGATTCTGGCATAGATCATATCTTCCAGCGGATAAAAACCTTTATCATCCTGAGTATGTGTTACTGTAAAATCCGGCCATGTAATCTGATACTGTGTTCCAAGAAAAGTTAATGTCAGTGTTTTTGTTTCTTCATCGTAAGGAATGGACAGCCTTGAAGCTATTTCTTTGGGATCTGCCGCTGCAAACTCCTGTGTATAATGCTCCCATGGCATTCTTTCCTTGCTGTCTTTTTCATAATTTAAATCATTTAAGCTAAAAGCCATTCTAAGTCTCCACAGACAGGACAGACAAAATATACTTGCCTGCCCTGTTACTTTTTATTCATTCAGGCGCAGCAATCGTTACGGTTCACTCCCGGTAACCTGCCGTATGCCGTATAATATCAGCGGTTCTGAACCTCTTCCATTACTGTCGGGAACATACTGGTATCTGTATGAGGAATGAAACATGCTCCTACAAATTCGTCCATATAGATCGGAACTGTGGAAGTTCCATATATGTCATGTTAGAAGCCAGTTCGTATGTCTTCTTCTCCGCCGGCGTTGACAGAAGCATAAGATATGCACCTGTCAGGGAAGAGTTACCGATATAGTGGAATTTTTCGATTGGAATATCCGGGAACATACCGATGTTGACTGCATTCTGCATATTGATACCACTTCCGATACCACCTGCAACATAGACTTCATCAATCATGCTCACATCAAAGTCCAGAGAAGTCAGCATGGTACGGATAGCTGAGAAGATCGCGCCTTTTGCACGGATAAAGTTATCAATATCAACTTCTGTGATCTCGACATCTTTTACTGATCCTGCCTCTTCTTCAAAAGCAAGGATATAGCTTCCCATTCCATATTTATCATGTTTGATTCTCTTACCTTCGCGGATAAATTTACCTTTCGGGTTAATGATTCCGCAGATATAAAGTTCACTGATTACGTCGATGATACCGGAACCACACAAACCTACAGGTTTGGTTCCCTGATCACCTACGATCTTGTAGGTCGGCTCCATCGTCTCTTTATCAATGGTACATGCTTCAATCGCGCCATCTGTTGCACGCATACCACAGCTGATGTCACCACCCTCAAAGGCAGGGCCTGCAGAACATGCACAGCTCATCATAAAGTCTGAGTTACCAAATACAAGCTCTCCGTTTGTACCAAGGTCGATAAAAAGTGAGAAACTCTGGTCTGTTCCAGATCTGGCTGACCATTGTACCGGCTGTGATATCACCGCCTACATAGCTTCCGATATTTGGTGCCATAATAATATGGGCATCTTTATTAATCTCAATTCCCACATCGGAAGCAAAAAGGGAATTGGTCTTAAAGAATGCAGGGATATACGGTTCTGTACGTAATGGATCAGAATTGATTCCTGCAAACAGATGATTCATAGTTGTGTTGGATGCTACACACATCCTGTATATACGGTTTGCCGGGAAATTTGCACTTCTGCACATCTCATGGATCATAGGATTGATTGTTTCCTTGATGACAGCATCCTGCAGTTTTTTCTGTCCGCCAGGTTTCTGTGATTCCACGATTCGGTTAATTACATCCGCACCGAAACGAATCTGTCCGTTTCCGGCAGAACTCTTTGCAAGAATATCACCATTCTCCATATTAATCAGTACAGCTGAAACGGTTGTTGTACCGATATCTACTGCAAGACCACCGATCACTACATCTTCATCTTTACCGAAAATATCATATACAAACATATCATCAGATGTAGCACGAATCACACACTTCACTGCAAAATTATTCTCTCGCAGTACATCCGGAAGTTTCTTTAAAACTGCATAAGGAATCCGGACTCTGCTGATATTTAAATATTTGCGCAGGGCACGTGTCAGTCTCTCATTATCCGGCATTGTATCGTCTAAAGATGGCGGAGTCATGACAACATCCACTACCTCAAGACTGTTTTTCAGTTCTATGCCAGCAAGTTCCACATCTCGTTTGGCATTTTCAAAAATGGCTATTTCCTCTTTAGAGCTTAAATCAGCTACTTTCATTCTGCTCTTATAGGCAGATGCAATATCAGGTACCAGCACATTTACATCTGCACTGATCTTGCTGCAGCATGCAAGGCGCCATCCTTCCTGATATTCCTCATCAGAAATGTGTAATGTCTTTTTGCTCTCCAGTTCTCCGCTTTTTAACTGGACACGGCATTTTCCGCAGGCTCCGTTTCCGGAACATGGTGCATCGATCGCCACATTGGCTCCCCGTGCAACCTCGAGTAAATTATCCCCCGCATTGGCATAAGCTTCTACCACACTGCCATCTTCGAATGAAAATGTTACCTTAAACATTCGGCAACCACCTTTCTCATAGTCGTTAATAGCCTGTAATAAAACGAGGGCTGAAGACCGAAGCCTTCAGCCCCCATAATTATGTATTCAATTTATTCAAATACGCTTTATCAGAAATACTGATTAGATTTCCAGATAGGAATCTGCATACAGTGTATTGCCTTTGAATACATCACAGGATTTAATAGTTTCCATCAGACGAAGGTCGTTAGGGTTAACAATCGCAGATGTAAGACCGTTCATCATAGCCATTGCTACAAGAGCAGAGTCCATGATTGGACGGATATGTTTTGGCATACCGTTACTGTTGTTAGAAAGACCACCTGTGGAGTTCAGTCCCATTTCAGAGAACATTTTGATTGCTTCAAGAACTTCCATCTGTTTGTCCTGCATTCCCTTTACAACCAGGAATAACGGGTCAAACCACAGATCTTCAGCTTCCATACCAAGAGACATACCTCTTTCAAGCATGTTCTGGCAGTGCATCATACGTTCATCATTGTCTGCTGCTACCATACCGGAAGAGCAAAGTGCGATACAGATGGCATCGTTTGCTGCTGCAAGGTCGATGTTTGTGATTCTGTCACCAGCATCAGCAGAGTTAACGATCGGTTTTCCTTTTGCTCTGTTATATACAGAGATACCAGCTTCAATAGCTTTCTTGTTTGTTGTATCCAGTGCAAGCGGAACATTGTCAAACTCTGACTGAAGGAGCTGTACTGCCCATTTCATCAGATCTTCTCCATCGTTCTCAGCAGGTCCGATGTTTACATCAAGGTAAGTAGCACCAGCGTCAAGCTGCTGTTTTGCTCTTTTGATGATCGGCTCTGGATCTCTTTCTGTAAATGCTTTGTTTACTGCAGGTGCAGTAGTGGAAAGTCTTTCTCCGATTGTTACAAATTTTGCCATAACCGTGTTCTCCTTTTTATTTATTTACACAGGAATAAAACCTGTATGCTTCTTATTAAGAGCCAGACCGGTCAGATAACCGGTCCGGCATGTCATTCCGATCAGATCTGACCGTCAGCCTGCATATCTTTTAAGAATTTAACAAGCTGTACAGCTTCTCTTGGTCCAACGATGATTTCCCATCCAGGAAGTTTTGCTTCAAGGTCACCCTTAAGAACTGCTACCTTACCTGGGATAATAAGCTTTCTGGATTTTACCTTAGGCTCAACATTTTCTTTGATGTAAGCGGAAATGCTGTTACCGGAGAATTTACCAGCTGCCCAGGATGTCAGTACGGAAAGTCCGCCTGCATCATTGATTACCAGATTAAGCGGAACACCGGAACGCTCCAGCTCGCCGGATACTACGAAATATGTAAGAGCGAAGTCTACAGTAGTAACTACTACTGCATTCTCATCAGCACCATTTAATGGATAGATGCCTGGCTCAACTTTCATTGGTTTCTGCGGATCAGTGAAAACGTTCTGACGCAGACCATATAATGGAAGAGCTTCTGCATATGTCATCTGCTCCATAACGATGATGGAACCATATTTCATTGTAAACATAGATGCTAAAGCTGCCTGTAAGTGAAGGTCACCTTTTGCGATCTTAACAAGGTTTACGATAGATGGATAACCAAATGTTCTGTCCTGATCTTTCAGAGCTGCACGACGAACCTGTACAGTGTTTGCAAAGGTTTCTTTGATGTCAGCGCCTGTTGTATCAAGAACAAGGTTCTTGTTTCCAAGTTTTTCAAGAGCTGCTGTTGTATCATATAATTCATTTAAGTCTTTACCGGATACACCGAGAACAACACCTGCTTCTGTAGCAACTGCGTTCATTGCTTCATAGTTGGAAGCATCAGCACCGTTTAAGACCGGTTTACTGTCTTTGCATACTGCAAGAGCTGCTTTTGCGATTTCAGGATCTTTACATCCAAGAACTAAAGTTCTGCCAAGACCTGCAGCTTTTTCTACAAGTGCAGTATATTTAGCTGCATCTGCGCCTTCGCCACAGTTTACATATACAAGTTCAGCGTACATTCTTTCACCGATACGGTCATAATCTACCTTCGGGATTTCTGCAAGCTTTGCCTCTACTGCAGCATCATCCATATCTGTGCACAGAGCTACTGCATATCTTGGCTTGCTTACAAATGTTTTTTCATGTCTGAATAATACTGTTTCTCCACCCAGAGTGTGCTCTTCTGCACCAGTACCAATTTTGATTGTCTTCATTGGCGGAGCAGTTGCCTCGGAAAGAGATGCTAAAGCTTCCTCAGACATATGCGGACATTGTTCGATTTTCATAGCGCCCTGAGCAACTTTCATAGAGAAAGCCATACATGTTGGGCATCCGCATTCCTTACAGTTTTTCTTTGGTGTTAATTTAAAGATCTGAATACCATTCAGTGCCATTTTATTTGTTCCTCCTATTCAATTACGCAAGTGCTTTGATCATTTTGGAAATAGTTGCAACAGCTTCCGGATGTCTTAAGATGACTGCGTCAGATCCGGCTGCAAGGTCAGCAGCAGCTGTCATAACTTCCATATCGATTCCACGCTCTTCTTCCGGTCCCCATTCAGGCATGTCAGCTTCAGAAGCTGTAGCTTCTTTTACGCCCCATGTCTCAGCGGATACCGGTGTAATGATAGGCATCTGCAGCATGTTATCATTCTGAGATAAAGCTGCACCTTTGATACGGTCCATTGTAGATACAACGTACTCATATCCATATCCGGCAGCAGCACTGCCGATATTCATAACGATCTTCTGTGCGTTAACGCCTAACTGAGTAGTTACAACGTTAAGCTGTTTAGCAAGGTTGATATCTACGGCAGATTCTGCACCTACGATCTGATCGTAAGCAAGTCCTGCTGCAGCACCGATTGCTTTGTAGTTTTCTTCTTTTTCAGAAGGATCAATACATTTCTTCCCTGAAGAGCTTCAGCTACTTTTGGAAGAAGTTCAGCGTCTTTTTCTACGTTTTTGCATCCTTCTACTACTAATGGTGTATCAATGGAATCTGCAACGTCTTTTACAACTGCAATAAGTTCATCAACAGATTTGTTTACACCGTTCGGATCTCCGCCTTCAAGGATAAGCGCTACAAAATCAGCACCTTCCATAGCTGCTGCTTTTTTAGCCATTTCTCCAATTGTGGAAGCTCCGTCATAGTATGCTTTGATACCTTCGGATACAACATTCTCAAGACCCATATCAGAGATCTCCACACCGATCTTAGGTGTGTTTTCTGATGGTGCATCAAAAGAATAAAATGGATAAGTAGAGTCTCCGCCGATTGTTACAGTCTTATCTCCGCTGCCAATGGTGACTGTATTAATCTTTGCATTGAATTTCTGAAGTTTCTGATTAAACGGCATTTTTTTTTGGCCTCCTTAAAAAAATTACTGTGTGTATGTATCTTTTCGCAGACTTACACACTATGTCATGTGTAGTATACAACATTATCCTGCCCGTTGACAAGTACAGTCTGTCATATTTTGTTAAAAAAACAACAATTTCACAGCTTTCCTTTATTTTCCATAACAAAGTGAAAAAATTCGGCAAATTGCCATATCTGAACTTTGCTGATTCTTCATACACTCCGCATATATTTTTTATCAGCAAATCATTACGGCAGCCACATTCCGTCCTTACGAAACAGAACGATTGTACTTTCACACGATCACATTCTGTATGTCCTTGAAATATAATATACTATGGTTTTTATCTATACGCTTTTGAGCGTTTAAACCCGGAGGCTTATTAAAAGCCTCCGCATGACTCACATAATACCTCCGGGAAAACCACCATCTTTACATCATCGGATCAAGGGCTAATGCCGGATGGCCTTTTTCTGTAAGGAATCCAACCAGTGTTTCCGGATCAGTAGCGATTGTTTCATCACCGATCATATCTGTAAAGTTTTCAATTCCGTAGAGTTCTTTTGCTGTGTTGTTAAGACGCTCAGCAACAAACTCTTTCAGTTCTTTTGGCATCCATACGATACGTTCAATACCGCCTTCTGCCTTCATGAACTTCTTGGAGCTGATGAAATGTTTACCATGTCCCATGAAACCAGGTGTCTGAACACCACCACCTGTCATGGATGCCATTTCTGAGAATGTCATTCCAAGAGGTGTCATGCCTGCATACTCACGGTTAGCGATAACAACACCATTGGAGAATGGCTCGATACCGCAGATACACTCGAAGCATCCGCATGATGTCATAGGATCCTGCATGATAGAGTACAGTGTAACGTGCTCTAATGCACCTGGGATAATTTCTTAACAGCTTCATCTACATCTTCATAAGAACCAAGGTTCTCATCAATAGGTCTTTCTTTTGTAATTACCTGGCAAGGTCCGTTTGGATCCAGCTCGTTGGTAGCTTTTGCATCCAGCCATGAAACGGCACCGCAAAGTCCAAGTCTCTCAGGTGTAACAACACATACGTGAGACGGGGAGAATGCCTGGCAGAGGATACAGCTGTAATATACATCTACAGATTCGTCTGTCAGAGTATTCAGACGGTCATCACGTTTCTCGAAGATCGGGATAGCAACTTCATGACGGATTCTTGTACACTCAGCAGGATCTGTATAAATAGTAACTTCACATTTATCAACAACTGCGTCAAATTCATTCTTAACCTGTGTATAGAGAACTTCACCGATATGTTTGATCTTGAAGCCTGCAGCAAATGCATCTTTGCTGATACGGATTCTCTGCATATCTCTCTGTCCTGTATGGTATACACCTTCGATACAGTTGATGTAGTTATGGAACTTACGCTCGATAACAGGTTCAAAGTCAGGCTGCATGTTTTTACCTGCAACTTTAACAACATATGCAATGCTGTTCTTGCTGCCAAGTTCCATGTCGTCTACTTCCGGACCAACAACTGTAATCTTATGGTCTTCTACTTCACTTGCATCACATGTATGTACAAGCTCTGCACAGTCTACACGGGAACCATCGAATTCAACCTGCATGTCTTTACGACGGATAATCTCACCTTCGAATGCAGATGCGAAAGCAACCGGGATATCGATGTTTGTAATTTTGATCTTGATGTCACGTGCTTCCAGAGAAGTTGCATTCCATTTGGAGATGTCTTTCTGGCAGATCAGGCTCTTCGGTACTCTTGCAACATCTTCCTGGTTTGTGATAACCGGGAATCCAAGAGCGATAGCTCCTGCACCACAAGCTACGATCACATCATTTAACGGTGCAAATGCATTAACAAATGCAGGTACACGTTTCATTGTGTAATCCATCAGAGTTGCAGCATCACCTGGTTTTACGTTACCGAAGATAAGAGCTGCACGAAGTGCTACAGATACTACATGGATAACTGCTGTAACGTCTTTTCCAAGCGGGATCACACGTACGTTAGCACCTGTCTTGTATCCAACTTCCTCTAACTGGTCAATAACGTCACCAACCAGAGTGATCAGGATACCCTGAGACTGATACAGGATTAACAAGGGTCTGGCTGCTCCTGAGCGGAAGGAGCTTTCCAAG
>ENA-OQAS01000865-OQAS01000865.1-human-gut-metagenome-genome-assembly--contig:-NODE-865-length-15198-cov-2.610245_pt1 | contig 15198 bp, 21 predicted proteins | sample MGYA00242733_ERZ504523 | MGnify/ENA primary metagenome ERZ504523 (study PRJEB26092, sample SAMD00036239) | human gut metagenome | host: Homo sapiens | study: EMG produced TPA metagenomics assembly of... | reverse complement strand
CCTACATTTGGAAACACAATCATGGATAAATACTTGGAAATTATTCCAGATACTGCAAAGCGGGAGATGATTTTTTTGGGAGATAAATCAGCCTCCTATAAACTGGGGAATATCAGGCTTGATATTAAGAGTGGACTTGTAGCAGTAATGGAATTTGTGGCATCACTTTCCAAGCCGGAGACAGTGTTTCAATATGCCCAATTAATGATTATATCTGCCCTCTGTATAGGGGCAATTACAGAAAAGGAATTAGATCAGGATAGTGCTGTCGTGGTATATGCACTCCATAAACAGAATGCTTATGCCACAGGGATTACTTTGGAACAGTTAAAAAATGAAATCGAGAGAATGATTGCTGATTATCAGGTGGAAGAGTTTGAAATGGAAAAACTGGATAAATCTGTAAGCAATTTATTAAAGTGGAAAATCATTGATATTGACGAAGAAAAGATATATCTTAAGGAAATTGTATGGGGAAAGTTAAAAGAGTAAATTTTATAGGAGGACACCATGCCCAAACTTATCCTACGCTGCAACTACCTCAAGAACTCCCCGCCCGCACACCTTGCTAATTACATCAATTACATCGGCACCCGTGAGGCGTGGAGAAGGTAGGTAGCACGACATCTTCACTGCCAGCTACCGACCGGCAGAAAAGTCTGATTGAAGATATTCTGGCAAAGATTCCCGATGCGAACCGGATGCATGAGTATCACGATTATATCCAAAGACCAACCAGAGAAAATGCATCGGAGTTTATTACGCAGGCGTTGGAAAATAACCTTGACATCATAGCGAAAAAGAAAAATTATATGGATTATCTGGCAAACAGACCGGGAGTAGAAATCATAGGTACTCACGGTCTGTTTTCAAATGAGGGAGAACCAGTGGTGCTGTCCCGTGTGGCAGAAGAGGTGGCAAATCATCCAGGTGTCATCTGGACGAATGTCATCAGCCTGCGGAGGAGGATGCCGAGCGGCTAGGCTATGACAGTGCTGCACAGTGCAGGCATTACTAAGGAGCAGGGTGCAGTTGCTGTGTGAAAATTATAAGATAGACAGCCGGAACCTGAAATGGTATGCGGCGTTCCACAATGAATCCCCATCATCCCCATGTGCATCTGGTGTCTATTCTTCTGATCCGTCCGAGGGATACTTGACGGCAAAGGGAATCGATGCCATGCGTTCTGCATACGCACATGATATTTTCCGGCAGGAGTTTCTAAGCATCTATGAGAAGGCAACCGAACAGAGAAACCAGTTAAAAGAGCAGGCAGAAAAAAGTCTGCTTTTTTTGTTGCAGCAAATGCAGGAGGGAGTCTGTCATAATCTCAAGATTGCAGAGCAGATGCAGCTTTTATCCAGACGGTTAAAAAATACCGGAGGGAAAAAGGTATATGGATACTTGAAAGCAGATGTGAAAGCCATCGTAAATGACATTGTAGATGAACTGGAAAAGGAAGAGCGTGTGGCAGAATGCTATCAGGCATGGCAAAAAAGCAGGGAGGAGATACAGCATTACTATAAAGATTCGGAAATAGAGATGATACCGCTGTCACAGCAGAAGGAGCTAAAGAGTGTTAAAAACATGGTCATCCGTGAGGCAGTCCGTTTTGGAGAAGGGTATCTGTATCTGGAAGAAGCGGAAACGGGAATGGAACGGCTGGAAGAAGTATCCGAACAGCAGACAGAAAGCCTTGCCGCATTGCAGGGAGAGGACATGCCGGATATCCTGCCTAGACAGACGGAGATGGAGGAGCAGGAACCAGACAGGCAGGAAGAAGAGCATGGGGAATTCGTTTCTTATTTTGTCAGATGGACGGACCGGTATAAAGAAGCGAGGGAATATCTCTATGGCACGATGGAGGCAGAACCGGATGAGGAGGCAGCCCATGAGCTCATGCTGGAAGAGGCAGACAGGGAAATGCGTATGCCATGCACGACATGGGAAAGATTTATGCACAGGGCATTGGATGTGAGGCAGACAAAGAAAAGGCAGATGTGTGGTACAAAAAACATGTCGGCAATGCATTATGTAGAGCAGAAGAAAAGTAACACCTATCTGGAATACCGCATTGGAAAAATGTATCAGTACGGACTTGGTACAGACGAGAAACTGGAACAGGCAGGGGAGTGGTTTTCCAAGGCGGCAGCAAAGGAACATAAGTATGCGCTCTATTCCCTTGGCATGCTCTATCTGCAGGGGAAAGGAGTGGAGCAGGATGAGGAAACCGCATATAGTCTGCTGTTCCGTTCTTACAGCAAGGGAAATCCCTATGCGGCGTATGAACTTGGAAAACTGTATGAGACAGGATGCGGAACAGAGAAAAATCAGGAAAAGTCGGAAAATTGTTATCGTGTAGCCTTTCTAGGTTTTCTGAATCTTGAGAAAAGATCAAAGGATGATACGCTCTGGTATCGTATCGGCTGCATGTATCTGCATGGGATCGGGACAGAGGCAGACGAAACGAAAGCGGAACATTATCTGACAAAGGCATCTGATTATGGCAACACCCATGCCTCCTATCAGCTTGCCAGACTCTATATCAGACAGGAGAGCCAAAAGTTAAGCGGGGAGTCTGGGACAGCACCGGATTACGCAAAGATTGCAAAAGCGGTAAAGTGGCTGGAAGAATCAGCCGCACAGGAAAATCCGTTTGCGGATTATGCAATCGGACGGTTGTACAGGAAAGGCACACTGGTAGCAGAGGACATGGAAAAAGCAGTGTTCCACCTGAAACGTGCCGCAGATGCCAGAAACAGCTATGCACAGTATCAGCTTGGGAAAATATATCTGGAAGAGGACACTAAAAACATTCCGGCAGCCATACAGTATCTGACACTGGCTGCGAAACAGAAAAATCAATTTGCAGCATACAGGTTAGGGAAACTTTATCTTGCCGGAGAAGAACTGCCAAAGAACACGGAACTGGCACTGCATTATCTGAAGATGGCGGCAGACACCGGAAACCAGTATGCACAATATGCCCTTGGGAAAGTGTATCTGATCGGAAAGGATGTCCAGCAGGACAAGGAACTGGCATACGATTATTTTTTAAAATCCGCAGAGCAGGGAAATATTTATGCAGCGTATTTTTAGAACACTGGAATGATATGCCACACCCCGATCTGCTCTTAATGGCAACAAGCTCATGCGCATCTGGAACATATCATGGGGGAGAATGTGTCCGGAAGAAAGAGCGGAGGCCACAGGCAGGGGATTGACAGAAAACTGGCACGAAAAATCCGGCAGAAGAAGATTGCACAGGGACATGCCGTGGATGACCATGAGGACATGGTACAGACACAGTGATCACAGGAGGAGAAGTAGAAATGATGAGAGGAGGTACGATTGGGAGATTTTATTTACTTTACAGAGGAACAGAAGGAGCGAGCCAATGCGGTACATATTGCGGACATCCTTCGCCGGGAGCATGAGGAAGTGGAGCGTTCCGGGAATGAATGGCGTTGGAAACGGCACAGGAGTGTGACTTTTCGGGGGAGCAGTTGGTACCGCCACAGCAGACAGGTCGGAAGTCATGCCATTGATTTCATGCAGGAGTTCTTCGGGATGTCCTACCCGGAGGCGGTGAGCTATCTGCTGGACGGAGAACAGGGACAGCTTATTGAACGGGGAAAAAGGCAGGAGACAAAAAGAAAACCGATAAAAGCCGGGAAGGGACGGCAGGCTGTAGAAAAAGAACAGACAGAGGAAAGAAAAGAACCGAAAGAGCCAAAGGAACTGAAACTGCCGGAGAAAAATCCGACCATGAAGAGAGTCTATGCATACCTTCTGCAGAAGCGCCATATTGACAGGGAAATCCTCTCGTATTTTGCAAAGGCAGGAACCATATATGAATCTGCGGAGCATCACAACATTGTGTTTGCCGGAATGGACAGCGAGGGGAAAATCCGGCATATCCATGTGAAGGGGAGCTGTTCTGACGGCAGGAGCTTCCGGCTGAATCAGGAAGGCTCGGAAGCTGCCTACGGATTTGGATACAGGGGAACTGGGAACAGACTGTATGTGTTTGAGGCACCCATTGACCTGTTATCATTTCTGTCCCTGTATCCAGACAACTGGCAGGAGAACAGTTATATCACCTTAAACGGTGTGGCAGAACATGCCATGCTGCAGGCATTGAAAGACAACCCAAGACTGGATACGGTTGTGCTGTGCCTCGACCATGATCCGGCAGGCATAGAGGCGTGCGGCAGACTGGCAGAGATTCTGGTACGCAATGGATATGGTGCGGTGAAACGGTTACAGTCAGCCTGCAAAGACTGGAATGAGGATTTAAAGGGCAGATATGGTGAGGAAACAATTCCGGCACAGGAACATCCGAGAGTCATGGAATGCAGGGCATGGACAGAGGTGCTGAAAGAGGTGACGGAATCCATCAACATCAAGTATGCCAACAGAAGTTATATCTGCCGTTATTATCAGGATATTTATAATGAACTGAAAAAAGGCAGGGGCAGGGAACAGCTTACGGATGCCTTTGACGGACCGGGGATGCTTCTGACCGGAGTGCTTGTGCGGTGCATGGAAAAAGAGGGGATCGCACTTGGCAGGGAAACCAGTGCAGGGCAGATACTGGAAAATCTGTCAAAGCGTTATCTGCCGCATAAAGACAAGGGAAACTTCAACACCCGCATCCGGCAGATGCAGGTAGCCTTTGAAGAAACACTGGAGGTGTTCGATACAAAAGACTTAGAACAAAAAGAGAATCAGGAACTGCTTGCCAGAAAATGTATGAGCCTTGCGATGGAATGCATCCGGGCTCATATTTTTGTTGCCATTGACCGCGGGGAAGAGCAGATGAAGCCGGCAAAACAGAATGTGAAGGAACAGAAAGTGAACATCAGGAGGGAGGAATGATGCTATGCAGCCAGTCGTGATGCTGGTGATCGCAGGAGTGGCAATGTTTTCCGTGATTGGAGGCGTGTCACTTCTGTCGCACTATTATACATTAAACGGAATCAAGAGCAGGACTGTCGGGGACGGCCAGCATGGAACGGCGAGATTTGCCACGAAAAAAGAAATTGCAGAAACCTATGTGCAGGCTGCCTATGAACGGAGCTGTGGCGCAGGGGTGAGAACCTGCCGGCTGCACAGGGACTGGTACTCGGCAGCATGGAACGGGCAGGAAAACTATATGCACTGGTGGATACCGGGGATGTGCATTGCCTGATGATTGGCGCGGCAGGAGTCGGAAAGACCGCACACTTTCTGTATCCCAACATCGAATACGCCTGTGCCTGTGGAATGAGTTTCCTGACCACGGATACAAAGGGAGACTTATACCGCAACTATGCAGGCATTGCAAAAAAATACTATGGCTACCATACGGCAGTCATCGATCTTCGTAATCCGACCAGAAGCGATGGTGACAATATGCTCCATCTGTCAACAAATACATGGATGAGTATCTTGCAGACCATACGAACTGGGTGCCAAGGCAAAAGCGGAAAAGTATGCAAAGATTACGGCAAAGACCATTATCTCCTCCGGTGGTACGGACAGTTCGAGCTATGGACAGAATGCATTTTTCTATGATGCGGCAGAAGGCGTGCTGACGGCAGCCATCCTGCTCATTGCGGAATTCTGTTCGGATGGAAAGAGGCATATCATCAGCGTGTTCAAACTGATACAGGATTTACTTGCACCATCTAAAGTGAAAGGGAAAAACCAGTTCCAGCTACTTCTGGCAAAACTCCCGGATACCCACAAGGCGAAATGGTTTGCAGGGGCAGCCTTAAATACGGCAGAGCAGTCCATGCAGTCGGTTCTCTCCACAGCGTTGTCCAGACTGAATGCTTTTCTGGATTCCGAGCTGGAGCAGATACTCTGTTTTGATACCGCCATCGATGCAGAGCTTTTCTGCAAAAAAAAGACGGCGGTGTTTCTGGTCATGCCGGAGGAGGACAATACCAAGTATTTTATTATTTCTCTGATTTTACAGCAGCTCTACCGGGAAATTCTCGTGGTGGCAGACGAGAACGGAGGGAAACTGAACAACCGTGTAGTTTTCTATTGGGATGAGGTCGGAACGATTCCGAAGATTGAAAGCGCAGAGATGATGTTCTCAGCGTCCCGATCCAGAAGGGTGAGTATCGTACCCATGATCCAGTCCTTTGCCCAGCTTAATAAGAATTATGGGAAAGAGGGTGCAGAAATCATTATCGATAACTGTCAGGATACCATCTTCGGTGGGTTCGCACCGAACTCGGAGTCAGCGGAAGTGCTCTCCAAGAGCCTGGGCAGCAAAACTGTCATGTCCGGTTCCATCAGCCGGGGAAAGAATGATCCGAGCCAGTCCCTTCAGATGATCCAAAGACCACTCATGACAGCGGATGAATTGAAGTCACTGCCAAAAGGAAACTTTATCGTATCAAAGACCGGGACTCACCCTATGCGGACAAAACTAAAACTGTTCTTAAAATGGGGCATCACATTTGAAGAACCTTATGAGAGCGAAGAAAAATCTGCAAGAAAGGTGGCATACGCAGACAAGCAGGAGATTGAAGAGGAGATCATACGGAGATATATGTGCTGCATGGAAGAACCAGACGAGACAACTGCAGAAACGGCAAGGACAGGAGGGATGCAGCAGATACCGCTGACGGACACCATGAAAAAGATGTGGCAGACCTTACGGACGGAAGATTAGGAGGCAGGGTGACTAGGAAAGAAATCTATGAAACAGAGCTGCCACACAGGGCGGTGGCGGTCTATCTGTATCTGGAGACTCGTGCGGACAGGGAGAGGACATGCTATCCGGCAATCGGTACCATTGCCAGAGAGCTGCACCTGTCTGTAAGTACGGTCAAGCGTGCAATCCGCGATCTGGAGTGTGCAGGATTTATACAGAAAAAGCAGAGATGGCGTGAAAATGGAGGAAAGAGCAGCCTGCTCTATGAAATCATAAAATAGGCACAAAGGGATTACTGCGCCGGTCAGGTGGACTATGGTATGGTTCACCGTGGCCTGTGCAGGGAACTTTTCACTTTAAGGGGAAGAACAGAGAAAAGAAAATACAGTTGGCGATATGAAACATCAATATATTTTTTCGGAAAAACTAAGAATTGAAGTATTACCAGATGGATTATGCGGGGACTCATAATTTTATTTTCTAATCGTATTTCGTGCGGAAAAATCGTATTTCGTGCTTTATATATTGTGCAAAACAGTAAAATAAAAAATAATGAATATGCAAGTTTAGAGTACTCATAGAAAAGAGGAAATAAGGTAACGAATGGTGGCATACTGAAGCTGATAAGAGTGGTAATATGGTAGCAAAAAAATGGAAAGAGTGCTTTTAATAATGTGGTTTGTTAGTTTAGTTTTTGTGTGCATTATAGGTTATAGGGAAGTAATCAATGCTGTACCATATGGTTTGGAAATGGCTTCAAAAATTGTAAGTGAAAACAATGGGATGGATGGAACCTTATATCAAAAAATCCTAACGGAAGCAATTCATTGTTATCAGATAGTAGGTGCATTATTGGTTATGTTAGGTGGTTTTGGAATAATTAAATCGGTATGCGCAATAAAAGAAAAACATAGATAATTGAGAAAATGTGCTGTCAATTTGATGACACATTTTCTGTGTGATAATACAATTGATATTGATGTTTTGGACACTTCAATGAAAGATTTTAATTAAATTAAAACAGGTAGAAAATAAAAATTAGAAATGTTCGATATATAATGAGAAAGAAGGTGAGTGCTATGCTGGAAATTGTTGTCTGTGATGACGATATAGCAGATCTTGAGCGTGCAGTGAATATGCTGCATAAGATTTTTACAAGTCAAAAGATTGCTTATCATATTGAGCAATTTGCGTCTGCAAATCAAATGCTTGAAAATATCAGCAACATTGATATCGGAATTTTAGATATTTCGATGGAAGAACTGAATGGTATTAAACTGGGGAGAAAATTGAAAGAAAAATTTCCAGATGTGAAATTAGTGTATATTACGAGTTATGAAGAATATTGTATGCAGGTCATTAACGAAGTTCATGCATTTTCATTTCTATGTAAACCATTGGAATATGATAAACTGGAAATGCAGATGTTGGAACTACTGGATCAACTGCCGGATACCGGAGCAGAAAAGGATTTTTATAAAGTGACGGACAGCAATGGGAAAGAGTATCTGTCAATCAAATTGAAACTCAGGGACATTTTATATTTTGAATACATAAAAAGATCAAGAAAAGTACTGATAGCGTTGTCTGATATCACATATGAGTATGACTGCATTTTTGAAAAACTGGTTGAAGAACTGCAGCCCTATGATTTTGTTGTGAATTGCAGGGGAAATCTGGTTAATTTAAGGCATATTGAAAAAATAAAAGGCTTTACCATTTATATGGATAATGGAAAAGAACTCCAGATTGCGCAAAAGAGAAGCAGCGATTTTAGAGAAGAAGTAAATAAATTTTTGCAGAAAAATTCATAGGAGAAACGATGAATACGATTTTACTGATATTATGTAATGCTCTTTCCTGTTTTATCATAAGTAACATACTGTTCCAGTTTATGAATGGAAAGTATAAAAGGAGCAGTCAAAATAGATATGCATATATTGTGATCGAGGCTGTCACAGTGATTTTACAACCTGTATCAATATGCTCAATCATTCCATATTAAATTTGGTGGTCTGGGGCGTGTTGACGGGGATAATAGCATATGCTCTGTATTATGAGGATATGGATAAACCGTTAAGACGTATCATTGAATGTGAGGCATTGGTATTTTGCATGTCTGTCTGTGAATCATTAGGAGTGATTCTTTTACAATGTATTTTGCAGGCAGCAGATATAAAAAATGTGAATGAAACGATGCTTTACTGCCTTGAGGTAACATTTTCAAAAGTAATACTTATTTTTTTGTATTATACATTCATAAACAGGTTTGTGAAAAAGAGCGATATTCCTTATGCAAAGACAAGGTACATCATGTATGGAATTATACTCCTATACAATCTGATTAACATGGGTGTAATTGTAGAGAATTTTAAAAATGGAGAAGAAAATTACTTATGTGCAGTCAATATGGGGTGTATTGTTCTGGCAGATCTATACCTTTTATATTTTGTTAAAATGGCAGATGAAAAGAACTATTATGAAAAGCAGCTCATCGCTTTAGAGCAACAGGCAAAGGTACAATACGAATACTATTTGATGCAGACAAAAAAATATGATCAAACCGTCCACATATTACATGATGTAAATAAGCATATTAAAGCAATCGAAGGATTATATGGTGCAGAGCAGGGGAATACGGCAGGAGAATATGCAGCGGAAATCAGAGAACTGTTAAAGCCGCTCATTCCGGTTCAATACACAGAAAATCCGATCTTGAACATTCTTCTTACCGATAAAGAATCCGTTATGAGGGAAAAAGGTATTTCAGTAACCATAAAGGTGGATAATGTGAATCTGAATTTCCTTGCACCAATCGACATTACAACTATTTTTGGAAATTTATTAGATAATGCGATTGAGGCAGCAGAGAAGCTGGAAGGAGAGAAATATATTTCGATTAAGATTGGCTCATACCATAAAATGATAGCTGCCAGCATCGAAAATAACTGCGGGGAGGTAAAGTGGAAAAATGGTTTTCCGGTATCAGCGAAAGGAAAAGGCGGTGGAATAGGACTGCTGAATGTTCAGAGCAGTGTAAAAAAATATGATGGAAATTTAATATTGAAAAGTGATGGAAATAAATTTATTGCTGAGTTATTCCTCAATTCATAAAAAGTCTTACTTCGTGCAAAAAAATCGTACTTGGTGCAGAAAAGGTAAAATATTAGAAGTGGGTTGTCGATAGAAAAAGAAAAATAAAGCGGATGATAGATATAAAAAATTTAATGATGGGAGGTTTCGATTATGTCAAGAATTACGGACTACGGTTTTTTATTTCAAACGACATTTGGAACATCAAAAACAAATTTAGTCAACAATATTCAGTTGTCTCAAATGAACAGCAGTTCTGTACAGAAACAATTAAAAGCAGCAGGGATTGACACAAACAGTAAAAAGTATAAAGCAGCACTGAGTGAGATGATGAAGAATGGAAACGGTGCAATGTTTACGAATGTTCAGGCAATTAAGAACCTGATGAGCCAGTATGACAAAAACGGAGACTGGATTGATCCGAATACCGGACTAACGGGACTTGCTGTAACGGATGAGAACAGAAACAGTTATAAACATATCATTTCTATTCCAGAGAGCAGCGGGAGGAAATGTTTGAACTGGCAAAGAAAGAATTCTTAAATGAAAACGGTACTTTAAATGGTGATACTACCAAAAGAGAGAGCGTATATAACAATTATATAGAAAAATGGATAAAGATGACCGTTTATCAGCAGGCTGGACAATGGAACAATATGAACATCAATATAGACAGGCATTTGCAGAAGCAGCAAAAGCCGCTGATCATACATGGAAAGCTGGTAAACCAATACCGGAGGGTGCATTGGATGGCATTACGAGAGAGTATGTTGAGAGTGGAAAGAAGTCAGTAGATATAAAAATATAGTATGCTTTTGTCGGGTACTTTCTTGTGATTATCCTGTAAAGGCATGGTCTTTGGACCGTTATGGAGAGTGAGTAGATTCCGAATGACAGAGGAATGAAAATAATTGGAGGAAACGAAAATGAGTATAGCAGGAATTAACGGTTATAATTATTCAAATTATTATACAGGAACAAAAAGAAACACTGCGAAAGCGAACGGTATGAATTCCGGTTTGTTATCAAATGTAAGCAGTACATCTTCTAATATTACATTACATATGTCGGGAACAGAAGATAGTGGAAATGCATTAACAGCAGTAGGATTTCCGGATGGCAGTAGTGCATCTGTATATAAATCAGATGCATATGATTCGGCAAACCCAGAATACAGGGTAAGATATTGGGACAAAGAAGGAAATTACACAGATACAAATGTACAGATAAATGATGTTGATCCAAGAAATGCAAGTTATTTGGAAATGCTTGCATATACAACATATAGTGATGTAGAAGGCTTTACGAAAAATGCTTTTGGAGATTTCATGAATGCGGCTGGTGGTGTGAATGGCAACATCACTTATGATTCTGACAGCATAAATGAAAAGAAAGACTATATGAGCATGATTAAAGAATTTATGCAGTTACAATATGATTCGAACAACTTATCAGGTTATCTGTCATATAAGGAATTGTATGATTACATAAATGACAGAACAGAGAGGTGATTCAATTAAATGGAAATATCAAATAATTATAGCACAGCAAAAGTGTGGAACACATCGAATAAAAATGTTTCTAAATCTTCTGAAAAAAACAAATGGAAATTAACGGATTCTTTAAAAGAGAAGATTGTTGATCTGGCAAAAAAAGATGCACAGGACAATGTATATATGGGAAATGCATTTATGAATTTGAGAAAGACGGAAGTAAGCAAAGTAGCCCCGAATAGAGCTGCTTTAATTGGAAAGTTTAGTCAATCAATGAATTCAGGTAATATGTCAGCAATGAAAGAAGTTGAGGAAGCAGACAAAAAATGGCTCTGTATGCTGTTTGAAATACCTTATGAGGCAAAATATCAGGGAACAGGGATAGGCTCGGCAATCATGTATACAATGAAGAGGGCGAAGAAGTTTTGACCTATACAGGGGGAGTAGGCTGGCAGGAAAAAGAAACAAAAGCAGAGTCACAGGTTCATTCAGCATTAAAAATGACATATTATGAGGCATTTAGTGAGGCGAGAAAAGCACTAAATAGTGAAGAAAAGGCTGGCAGTATAAACGAAGACATAATATCACAAGGCAACTTCGATATGAAAGCGTAAAATGTGTGATTTAATAATGTGTCTTATATGGGAATGAGCAATGTATGGCAATGTTCAGGAAACAAAAAATCTAATGAGTCATTATGAAAGTGACGGTGATTATGTTAATTATAAAGTGTCACGTGATTAATAAGGAGGACTTGCACTATGCAGATTAATGCTAATTATTCTGTGAATGGCGTGCCGTATGATAATAAACGTAAGCAGAATAATATCCCTCAATTTAGTACGGAATGTGCGGTTCAGGAAAATGAAAATATAAATCAATATATGGCAGAACCACTGGTATATGTATGTGACTGTTATCAAAAATTTAATGTAGTGACAGGGATGCCCAAGAGTAACTTCGGAGATTCTTTTGGCTATGATATGCAGAAAGATATATCCAGTCATATGACCGATTTTTATGCCGGAAAGGTGAGCAGGGGTGAACTTAATTCCTATTTTGAGGAATGTTGTACTTCCATGCGTACCTATCGGACAAGTCAGCATCAGACATCCGGAACCAATGAAGCAGATAATACGCAAATCGTAAGTGAGATGTATGAGGTATTTGCAAAAGAAAATGCAAGGGCAGCAAGTCAGGCAAACTATCAGGAAGGAAAAGCATTGAATGAGAAATACTATTCTGATAGTCACAGTGACTGGACTTATTATAATTCAGATTATTACTATCAATGCAATGAAACCAATGCGGCATTGAGGGAATCTGTCAAGCAAATGATCGAAAAATGGGATTTGGATGAGATTGACTGTGATAAAATCGAAGCAAATTCCAGTCTTACATTAGATGGTGGTTTTGATTTTAACAGCACATTGGAATTTTGAGTTTAGAAATCAGGCTGGCAGGAGCAGTCTGGCAAAGGAATCAGCGATACCGCCTGAGAATTTTAAGATGTTTTTCAAGGAACAGGTAACATCTTTTACAGAGGACAATAAATTTAATGGAAATCTGAAAATAACAATCGGAGAGAATAATTACGATTTAAAGGTTCCATTTCAGACGTTACGCACCGGATCGGAAGGGGAAATTTGTAATGTCTGGGATTTGATGGAAGATTATTATCCGAAGTCAGAAGATACCTCTAAAGTTAAAAATTTCCTGGGGAATATGTCTGTATTTACACGGTGGTATGCATATGAAACAAGAATTAATGACATATTTGGTGATTATGAAGTGTCACATAAGGAGTTGAGTTAATGGGTATATCATTGTCAGGTATAGGAACTGTTGGAAAAGAGCAATTAATTTCCTCATGCAGTAACGGAGAACCGAATTGGCTTTATATTCCAACAAAAGGGAAAAGTTCAAAAACGCATGCGGAATTTGTTAGTGAAATTAAAGAACTGGCACGACGAGCAGCTACGACAGCAAATAAGACAGAGTACGAATATATTTCCAGACAGGTTCTTGGTTTACGGGCAGAATATCTATCAGATGTTGCACTGATAGAAAGCAATTATATGAACAGGCTAAAAATACTATAAAAAAACAAACTGGCAATCCGAAATGCAAAGGATGTGGAGAATTATCATTATTGGATTTTTTGGAGAAGACAGAAGGAAAAAGCAGTAATTTTGCTGAAAAGAAGTTTGCACTGGCGGGAGGAGGAACATTGAATTGTCCAATTCTAACTACTGGTGGTTATGGTGCTGAAATTCAGTATCAGGGAGTAACGGTATTATCTAATCTTGGAAATGGCTGGGGCTATGAGATGACACCAGCGGAACTTGCAAAAAAGATGAATTTTATTCTATTTATTGGAGCGAATATAATTTAGTAAAAGAGAGTGGAAGTTCAGAATTGAGAGAGATGCCGGATTATTTGAATCAGGATAGACCATCTTTTGAAGCCAGAGCATAAAATAAATATTATGCTGAAAAAATGCATAGTATTGAAGGAGCTTTGCGTATGACAGATGAAATCAATGCCCAGTTCGGCTTTGAAAGAGCATTCGGTAAGACTAACGATAATGCAGATGCTGATACAAAAATAACAAAATTTGGCATATCTTTTAATAGTGACGGAACTACAACCTTCTTTGCACAACTGGAAAAATCATCAGCCAGTCAGAAAGAATATCTTGAAAAGCTTCAGGAAAAGAAAGCTGCTGAGAAGAAAGAGGCAAAGAAAAAGGAACAGTCAAAACAAACCGAAGTAAGAAAAACTACGGTTCAGGCAAATTCAAAAGAAGAACTTTTGGATAAGATCAAAAACATTGACTGGGATTCTATCAAACCGGAGGAGAATAAAATCGGTGGAAGGTTTGATTTTTCAATCTAGTGAATTTGGAACAGATGAAATATATGCCAATATGGAGGAATATATTATGCAGATAACAAGAGATAATTATTCGCAATATGCTCAAATGGTTCAGCAGATGTTCGGGAAAAAAGCAAGTTCAAATGATCCGTTAGCACAATGTGATTATGGTAATTTCTCATTAAGATTTAAGCCTGTGGACATTAATTTTACCAAACCAAACTGGGATACTATCATGACAAAACGAGATAAACCAGCGATGTCAGAGGAAGAATTTGACGAAGCAATAAAAGAACTTGCAAGAAAAGAGTTTGCTACTGGAAAAAGGGATGATGATGCTTATCGAAAATTGTGTATGCAGCATGGAGAAACAGTATCTCCTGATAGAAAGGCTATATATGAATCAAGCATGAAAAAAACTGGTGGCAAAATGAATGCTGCATGTATGTTTTGGGATTCAAAAGGTAATAAAACGCTTTCTTATAATCCAGAGTCAAGAAACTGGAAAGCTATAAGTACAGATGAAGAATTTGCAAGAGCAAGAGTGTTTACATCAATTTATAATGATGAGTTAGCTCGTTTGAAGGAAGAGTATGGCGAAAAAGCGAAAGGAAATGTTTCTTATAGCAAAATAAAGGTAGATATATCCGCAGAGAGATCAAAGGAAAAGAATAATAATGAAGGCAATACTATTGATTTGCAAATTTAGATTGTTGATTGCGTTTTAGCAAATAGTAGATAAAAAACGGAAAGATATTCGTCGCTGGTAGCAGCATTGAGTTCATAAATTACTAGTGTTAATAATTACATCTACTATTCGGAGGTGCATTAGCGTCATAATTCCGATTGCGGAAGAGACTGAAAAAGGTTAGGTGGTTGGAGTTGTGGTGACATATAAGAAAAGATAAATTGATGGTTTATTCCATACGGGAATAAATCTTCATCAAATCTTTATTTTTTCTGTTAGGTTATATTTCAGTAAGAAATGAAATATAGAAGGAAGGATAGTAAAGATGGAAATGATGTTACAGACACAAAATCTATGTAAATATTTTAGAAAACAGAAAGCGGTAAATAATG
>ENA-OQAS01000864-OQAS01000864.1-human-gut-metagenome-genome-assembly--contig:-NODE-864-length-15202-cov-2.864876_pt1 | contig 15202 bp, 16 predicted proteins | sample MGYA00242733_ERZ504523 | MGnify/ENA primary metagenome ERZ504523 (study PRJEB26092, sample SAMD00036239) | human gut metagenome | host: Homo sapiens | study: EMG produced TPA metagenomics assembly of... | reverse complement strand
GGAAAGATCCCGGGTCACGCGCGTCAAGATCTGTTCACAGTTTTGATTGATACTCTCGATGCTTTCCGCATTCGGAAAAAGAACAGGAAAAGCTCAGATGCATAGCAGGCGGCTGCTCCTACGGATCCACAGCAAACAGCATTCCAGTTACTTTTACTCGTTTCCCACCAGAATGCACCGTTTTCCTGTATAAGAAACGGCTGCAACACTCTCCTGCTGCTTTCCTTCCAGATCCGACACAGTAACTCCGGCCGCAGATCGTTTCGAAGTAGAAACGCAATTTCCAGAAGTGACTGTGCAGTCTCGCACGCAAAAAGATCCAATGTAATCTTCCACTTTTCATCCTTTTTCCGGTTCACATGTGCCGGCAGCGCCCAGCAAGTTTCCGCACAAATCTGCTCCAGAACCCATTCCAGGCCGGAAAGATCCATAGAAATGTCCCTCTCTTTGCAAACAATGCATTGAACGCAAAAGCAACGAGGTATTTCCGGCGTCCAAAGTAAGCTTCTTCATACCGCAGCCGGTTCCCCGTCTTTTCAAACAGAGAAAAAAGCTCCTCTGTCAAAACAGGGAAATCCAAAAGAGAAAGCGTTTCGGCTTCTCTTGAAAGCTCTGTTTCATATTAGAAAAAATACTGCTGCAATTCTTGTTCTGTTCTTCCGTTCATATATTTTTTCTCCGTAAACCTAGACAATCACTTCCATCATTTTCCGGCTTCGTCAAACTCCAGCGGGGTCACGCAGGTTTCCCGGTGGAATCCCTTTCCCTCCGGATACTGCGCAAGCGGTGTGCCAAAACGATGGTAAGCAATCCAGTATGCATCTTTTCCAGGCACCTTACAGATGCTGTGATGACCCGTTCCAAGAACACCTTTTTGCACATCTTTCTGAAGAATCGTCTTTTCAAACCGAACCGGTCCGTACAGGGAATCGGACGTTCCATAGTTTACATGATAATTTTCACTTCCTGTATCATCACAGGACCAGGTAAAATGGTAAATTTCATCCCGCTTCAGAACCGTAACCGCCTCACGGAAATCGTACAGTCCTTCCAGATTTTTCATCGTCTCCGGAACAATATGCATCATATCCGGTGTCAGTTTTGCAATGGCCGCATAACCATTTCCAAACAGGAGATATGTTTCGCCGTTTTCCTGATAGATCGACGGATCAATCGTCTGACTCATCTGGATCTGATACGTTTCCATCATTTCCATGGTGATCATGGGTTCTGCTGCAGGCACAAACGGTCCCTCCGGATAATCAGATACTGCTGCTCCAATGCAGGATTTGCCATCAACACGCTTTCCACAGAAATAGTAGTAATACTTTCCATCTTTTTCTGCAATGCACGGCGCCCAGGCACTTCCTACCGCCCACGGAACATCTCCATCTGCCATGTCGAAAATATCAGCAGCCTTCTGAAATTTTCTCAGATCCTTCGATGCAAAAACAGAAAATTTCGTACCGGACCAGTCGGTAAAGCCATCCGTTGTCGGATACAGGTAATACGTTCCGTCAAAACAGGCAAGATCCGGATCTGCAAAGAGCCCTTCTACGACCGGCTTTTTGTGATCAAAAAATCGTTCCAGCAAGGCAAGCTCCTCGTCAGTAACTGCAAGAACGCCACCGTGGCGTTTTTTTTGTTTTTCCAAGAGCATATTCCTTTTCCTTTAAAATACGGAATTTTCCCGAAGAAAGATCATCCGTTAAAAGAGGAAGATATCCTTTTCCCTCCGCAAACTGATCCGCAATCAGACACCATGTCTTCTGATCCGGTAGCAGATAACATTCCGGTCCTTCTAGCCAAACAGCGAAGAAAGTGTTTCTGATGGGATCTCCTGAAAATTGCCCGTCAGGGAGTCACAGGACTCCAACAGCAGACATTTATTCGTCTCATCCTTGGAAATCCGATAGTATACACCTTCTGATTCTACCATCGTTGTATCAATCACATGTTCTTTCCGCTCCATGTAAATAAATGGCTCGGAAAAACTTTGAAAATCAGATGTCCAGGATGCATAGATCCGCTGTTTGGCTTCCGTATCACCGGAAAGTTTTACCATAGATGCCCAGAAAACCAGAAACTGCTCTCTTTTTGAGTCATAGATTCCTTCCGGTGCCCAGACGCATCCGGCTCCCGGAACACCTATGGTACTGGCACGCTCCGCACTCCAGTGAACCAGATCCTTCGATTCCCAGACAATCAGATCACGGCTTCCGCGATATTGTGCCGTATCCCAGCCTTCTCCTGCTTCGATCCGTAAATCGGTTGCTATCAGATAAAATTTCTTCTGCTTTGGATCACGCAGCAGAAACGGATCGCGAACACCTTGCATTCCAAGATGAGAATATAAGACTGGCTGTCCGTCATTCAGATCCTCCCAGTGAAGTCCATCCCTGCTGATGGAAAAATAAATCTGTTCTCCATCCTTTTGTTCTCCGGTAAAATGTACAAATAAATAGCCTGCCATATTTTGTTCTCCTTATCTGCTTTTCATATAGTTCATAGGTGTCATTCCAGTCATTTTTTTAAAGACTTTACTGAAATAACTTTCATCGGAAAATCCGACTTTTTCGCTGACCTGCGAAATTTTAAGCGAAGTTGTACCAAGAAGCTCCTTGGCATGGGAAATTCTGACTTCCGTCAGGTACTGAAAAATCGTTTTTCCTGTTGTCTGACGAAAAATCCGATTTAGATAATCAAAGTTTCCACCAAGCTGCTCTTCAATCAATACTCCGGAAATTGGCTCGCGATAGCAGTTATTCAGATAATCCAAAAGATCATATATTTTCCGGTAGCTTCCGACCACTCCGGTTTTTTCCTGGGCAAGCGATGTTACAAACTGTCTGGAAACCAAAATCATCATCTCCAAAATCTGACAGGCACACAAATTGTAATAACCTTCCATACGATTTTTCTGACAGGTAATTCCATCATTGATTTTCTGCAGAATTTCAGAATAAGAAGAAGTGTCGGAAAGATGCATATATTTGGGCAACGCAAGAAGCGAAAGACTGACGCGTTCCTGTCCGGAAAGGGTACAGGAATCACTTTGCATGGACTGCGTTCTCTTTCTTAAAATTATCTCAGTTGTCTGCTCATTTGTCATCTTGTTTTTTTATGGATTTCTGATGGAAATGAATATAATGGTATTCACAATGTGTTGCTCTTTCCCCCACATGTATTTTATCCGGATCCAGAATTAAAAAATCCCCCGGTGTTAAATGATACCGTACACCATCCTCCAAAAGAAACATCTCACCCTGACGCACCAGATAAATAATGTATTCCAACGGCATTCTTCTTTTATGAATATACGGCGGTTCAATCACCGCCGTATCTGCCAGGCTAATTTCCGGTAGTTGACTGCTGTCATACTGATAATAAATGTTTTCCTTCATTCTTTTAGCCAAGATCCGGTTCATCGCAGAGTGTAATGATTCCCGGCACTTTTCCTTCTGTTTCAAAAATCAGAATCGTATTCGTTCCTTTTTTTAAAAGCGGACCCGGAATATATAATCGTTTCTGTGGCCCAATTTCCCAGAATCTTCCAATATTAAATCCATTTACAAGAATGCAACCTTTTCCCCATCCGGATAAAATCAAGGAAGGTATCTCCCGTCTCATCTGCTTCGAAGCTAAATTCATAAATCCCGGTGTACCAGGACGGAATGGAATTGTAAATCAAGATGTTCCAGATGTTCCATCGGAAGCGTATATTCTTTCCAATAATAGTGATTATGACCATTAACCTGTACGCTTCATCAATCCCTTTTCTCTGTCTTTCGAGATTCGGACCGAAATTTACTCTTCCCATATTTTCCATCAAAATAGAAGTTTCTGTCCTTCCGGTTTATTCTCCTCCCATTTTATTTCATCAAGAAGTTCTCTGTCATACAGTGTAACAGTTGGGATTTCATCCACAAAAATGTTAGCTCTGTCGTTAGCTCCCCACAGCCGCAGTGTTTCCAATGGCCCTTCATCTTTCAACTGGCTTTCGTATAAAATATATCCGTATCCCTGATCCAGTTTTTCCATTGACACCGGGTATACACTCTCCATCGCTTTACTAATCCGGTCTTTGTTTCCGAATAAAGATGTGCTTCTTTTGACACGAAGTTTTCCATATGATTTTCTGCGAATTTCTGTACTAAGTTTTACTTCCGGAATTTCGGTATATTTCCGGATTACATTCTGGAATGCCGTATACTTCGCCGTAATCTGACCGTCTTCCGTCAGCAGTGCATCATAATCATAAGAAGTAACATCCGGTGTCAGCTCATCATAGTAATTGGATCCATTCGTAAAACCAAAATTGGTTCCACCTTCAAACATGTAGATATTCACATGGCCCTCGGAAAGAATTTCGTCCAGATCTTTTGCATGTTCTTCTAAATCACCGGTCTGATGCGTTTCTACACCCCAGTTATCAAACCATCCAACCCAGAATTCCATACACATCAGCGGTTTATCGCCGATTTTCTTTTTCATGACGGCAAACTGCTCTTTTCCTTTGGAACCAAAATTTCCGGTCTGTAAAACACCTTCCACTTTTCCGCAGTCAAAAGCATCTCCCAAGGACCATCCGATGTAACCATCGGCACTTCACAGCCGCAGTCAATCATCAGCTGTTTCATGTAATCCAGATACGATTTGTCATCTCCGAAATATCCATATTCATTTCCACCTGCATCAGAATAACAGAACCGCCCCGTGTAATCTGAAGCGGTGCGATCACTTCAAATAATTTTTCATAATATTCTTTCACATGTTGTAGAAATGGCGGATAGAAACAGCGAAGGCGCATGCCGTCTTCCTTCAGCAGCCAGTATGGCAATCCGCCAAACTCCCATTCTGCACAAATATAGGGAGATGGCCGGAGAATCACCATCAAACCAAGCTCCTGGGCCAGTTTTACAAATCTGGTAATATCCAGAATTCCGGAAAAATCAAACTTTCCTTTCTCTTTTTCGTGAAGATTCCATGGAATATACGTTTCCACCGTATTGCAGCCCAGAGCTTTTAATTTTTCCAGTCGGTCGCGCCAGTATTCCGGCACAGTACGAAAATAATGCATACCTCCGGAAATGATTTTTACTTTCTTTCCGTCCAGATAAAAATCTTCTTTTACTTCAAACGTCTTCATAGTTCCTCCTGTTTCTGAAATTTCCATCTTTTTTATGTTAAAAATAATATGTCTGCCAAATTTCCCGTGACCGGAACGGAAACATTTGACTCGCAAAAGGGAGACACCAGAGGCATCATGTCTTTTCCGGTATCTCCCTTATCTTGCTTATCATGAAATCACAGAATTATCTGCCAGGTTTTGTCGCTAACCTTTCTTGTTCTACGGTCAAGTGAACACCTTTTTTATTCACCTCTTGTGAAATCCGGTGTTCCATTTTCCTCTACAAAAGCATCTAAATCTTTCTGAATTGCTGCCTTTACATCGTCATAACCGGCCGCTTTCAGTTCTTCTCTCATCTGATCGACAGTTGCCTTCGGATCATCTACCTGACCATATGCCAGCTGCGGGATATATTTTGCGAGAACATTAGCCAGTGCTGCCTGCTTTGCCTCAATTGCAGTTGTATCAACAATCAGGTTTTCAAATGGATAATCATAACCGATTTTATCCAGCGAACTGATCAGATCATCGGTTCCATCCCACCAGCTTTCATCCTGCAGTTCCAGATCATCATTACGTCCCATCCAGAAATTGGAATCCAGGGCATCTGTACTGGAATCAAATCCATCTGGTCTGCCCAGCTTGCCATCTTCTGTTACAATATAATCCTCACCTTCAATACCATAGTTTAACAGACGATAGCACTCTTCATCATTTCTTAACAGATCATATACCATCAGGGCGCGTTCCGGATGTGTGGAGTTTGCACTGATAGCACATGCACCATGCTCTTTCAGCGGATGCTGTACGTTCTGATTTTCTTCGCCCCAGTAATAGAACTGCGGATCGGAACCCGGCTGTTTCTTCTCCATATTCGGAACAATCGTAGAATAATAGGTCTGGGCATGATGCTGATCCGCACCGGTTGTTCGGCATAAAACTCTTCTCTGGTGTCTCCGTCAAGTTCAGGACATCTTTTCTCCATACACCCATGTCATTCCATTCTTTCATCAGCTCTGCCGCATCATAAAGGCTGTCATCCTCTACATACGGAGACATAACGGTTGTCGGATCGTCCTGCATAACACCCCAGAAGTCTGTGTAAATACCAACACTGGCGCAATTGAATGCCGTATATTCCTTTTTCGAAGTAATATAGCCGCCAAGAATACCTCCCGTCTGGTTTTTGCCAGCGATATCCCACGGAATAACATCTTCCTTATTATCTTTAATATACTGGAAATACGTCGTCAGATCTTCAAATTTTGTAATTTTTCCATTTTCCAGACCTGCTTCTTTTGCCCAGTCTCCACGATAGAACATACCATGGTTCGTATACTGTGTATAGTGATCTTCCGGTATGAAATAAATTTCATCGTTATATTTGCAGATATCCCAGTCTCCGTCTGCGGATACCTGTTCCCAGGTCTTTGGCGCATATGTTTTCAGCATATCCTCGGAAAGTGGAAGAAATGCGCCCTTCTTTGTATTTTCCCATCCGTACAGCCAGTCCGTTGCCGTACAAATCAAATCCAGACTGCTGTCTCCACTCAACAGCTTCAGATTATACTGTGTCTGCCAGTCTGTCCATTCTATGTACGTAAACTCGAGTTCTGCATTTACTTTTTCCGTCAAAATCGGATTCAGTTTGTCCAGCATGGCTTCCAGTCTGCCATTGGTCGGTTTGTTTCCCAGCACCAGCATGTTAATTACTTCATGCTTGGAAGTATCAATACTTCCATCTTCCTTTACGCTTGTGTTGCCGGATCCGCTGCTTTCGGACCCACTGCTTCCGCATCCTGCCATACTTGCAATCATCAGGGAAGCCATTACCAGTGCTACTGCCTTTTTACCTGTTACGCGTTTTCTCATAGCTCCTCCTTCTTTTCCTGCTTTTTCGGAATTTTATGTGAATCCCCATCAAAACACAGGGGAATCTCACATCATACTTTTTCCATGGTCAGCCTTTGACCGCGCCTACTGTAATACCAGAGATAAAGTATTTCTGTACAAACGGATACAGAAAGATGATCGGTCCGGTTGCAACAACTGCTGTTGCCATTTTCAATGTGTTAGATGGAAGGTCTGCCACACTGACATTTGCACCTGCTACAGAGTTTTTCAGTGCATTTGCTGTATTGATGATCTGATATAAGTAGTACTGTAATGGTTTATAGGTTACAGAACTGTTCAGATACAGAGAAGAAAGATACCATTCATTCCAGTATCCCAGTGCCAGAAAAAGTCCTACCGTTGCAAGTGCCGGCTTTAACATCGGGAAAATCAGTGATACGAAAATTTTAAAGTCTCCCGCTCCGTCAATTTTTCCGGATTCTGTAATTTCATATGGTACCGATTTTGCAAATTCTTCATCAGAATGATCAGCCACGGAGACATTAACAGCTGTAAAAATACTGCCATATAACTTCCGTTTAATTTCAGGTACCTGGAAACCCAGATATAGGTTGGTGCCATACCGGCGGAAAACAGTGTTGTAAAGTAAATAAAAAATGACAATGCATTTCGAAACGGAAAGTCCTTTCTTTGTAATGCATAACCGGTCATCGCAATGATAAACAGACCAACAACTGTTCCGCATACCGTCAGTGCAATGGTAACTCCGTATGAGCCAAGAATCATTTTAGGTGAACGAAATACCAGTTCATATGCACTCAGAGTAAACCCTTTGGGTAAAAGCCCAAATCCCTCTTTCGCTACAATACTCTCGGTACTGAAAGATGCAGAAATAACCAGGATAAATGGAAGTAAGCAGATGAGCGCCCAAATACTCACAAATACGTAGGAGATAATTCGTAAAGCTCGCGTCCCTGGATCCAGTTTGATTTTATTACGATTTTCATTTTCTTCTCCTCCTAAAACAGTGCATAGTCCGGATCAAGTCGTTTTACCACCCAGTTGCTGAACATAACCAGAACAAATCCAAAAATAGACTGATACAAACCTACGGCAGAAGATGTTGCAAAGTTATTCTGTGTCGTCATTGTACGGTATACAAAGGTTTCAATGATATCAGTTGTCGGGAACAACTGTGAATTCGCACCACCTGTCAGGTTCCAGAACAAACCAAAGTTTCCTTTCATGATTCCGCCAAGCGCAAACAGAAGCAGAATGATAAAGGTTCCTTTCAGGGAAGGAAGAATGATGTAACGAATTCTCTGCCAGCTGGTAGCGCCATCTACCTCTGCTGCTTCTACCATACTGGAATCAATACCGCAGATTGCCGCGAAATAAACAACAGAACCATAACCTGTTTGCTGCCACATGTTACAGAAAATAATGATGAAGGGCCATAAACCAGCTTTGCTGTAAATCTGTATTGGGTCAGCACCCGTTTCACGAAGAAGTGCATTTAATGCACCCGTGTCATAATTCAGAATATTAAATGCGATCGCCCAATCAGTACAGCAGAAATAAAATACGGAAGGAACATGATTGTCTGTGATACCTTTTTAAAAAATTTACTTCTGATTTCATTCAGCATAAGAGCAATTACGATCTGAAAAACATTTCCAAAAAGAATAAAAACCAGATTGTATAAAATTGTATTTTTCGTTAAAGTCCACAATTCACCGGAAGAAATCAAAAATTCAAAGTTTGATAATCCTACAAAAGGGCTTCCAAAAATACCATCCCGAAAATTGTAACTCGTGAATGCAATCCATACGCCCGGCAATGGGCAATAGTTAAACACGATAAAAAAGATGACTGCTGGCAAACACATCAGAAGAAGTGTTTTGTTGTTGCGAAAAGTCTTCCATGCTCGATTCTTTTTACTGGGGACAGCCGGAAGAGCTGCTGTCGTTTGGTTCCTTTTTCCTTTCACGTTGCGTTCCTCCTATTTTGCAGTTTGTGAAATTTGTCTGCACATAATTTGCAGCCTTTATATGAAACCGTTTTCACGTTTTTCCAAAAATAAAAGGGATCATGATGAATGTATCTTTGCTTTTACTGCTTTTCCTGTATATTATAACGATAATTCCATCTAAAAAGCACTTAACTTATACATCTTTCCAAATCACATATCTTTTTAATTGGCACTTTCGTGAAACCCTTTTCATATTTCGTACTATACTCCTTCCGCTTTGATTTGTCAACTTGTTTTTTGTATAATTTGCTTTCTTTTTTTTTAAAGCCATCTGAATTAGTTGACAATTTGACAAATCACCCCTTTATTCCTCTATGTATATCCACTTTTTTCTTTCTGAAAACGCGCTATTTACCGCCATTTTGATCTGTCGGTATCTCTCTTACAAAAGCCAAAATCTGTTCCAGGATCAATATCACCATGTCTGCAAACATTCCAAAATTAGTGCAAAAAAATTCTTCTCTCTGATGGTCTTTTAAAATCAAAGAGAAGAATTATCTGGCTATATGAAATTACATGCTTCTGAATCGATAATGTGATATTATTGCAATATCGTGGATTCGCGTACGATTAAACGCGACACACATTGCTGAATTTTCGGAATCTCTTCTCCTGAAAGAAGTTTTACCGCAGACGCAGCCAGCATTTTTCCAAAAGAAGCATAATCATAGCAAACGCTGGTAAGCTTCGGGTTAACAATATCTGACAGAAAGGTTCCGTCAAAGCTGACAAGCGATATATCCTGCGGAACAGACAAATGATGTTCCTCAATACACCGAAGAATTCCGATTGCGCTGAAATCATTGATTGCAATTACGGCAGTCGGCATCGTACGATTTCCTGAAAGAGTTTTTCCATACACTGGTACCCCCCTTCGATGTTGTAATCCGAATCCGTTACATAGCGTTCTCTGTATGTGATTCCATTTTTACGAAGCAGCATACGATACCGCATTCGTTTATCATATGTTGACCGGATGTGATTTTTCCCGCCGATCAGTGCAATATGCCGATGGCCAAGCGAAAAAAGATGCTCCATGGCAAGGTCTACACTCGCCATTTCATCAATGCATACCTGATAACAAAGAGATCCTTCTATTTTTCCAGTTGTAATAATCGGTGTAGTGTCTGTGATTCGATCAAGCAAATCCACATATTCCAAATCTGTAACGAGCTGGTCTGATTTTCCTCCCATTAAAATAATTGCATCCACACGCAGGTCAAACATCTTCTGCAAATACTGTTCTTCCATTTCATAACTGCTCTGAGATGAAAATATCATGGGAACATATCCACTTGCACCAATTTCCTTTACGCATTCGTCCACAAGCTGTGCATAAAAGGGATTCATCATATCCGCTGCAAGAATGCCAATGATTTTTGTTCTTGCATTTGTCAGCCCCTGTGCTAGCGCATTGGGCGATAATCATATTTTTGTATGATTTCCTCCACTTTTTTTCTTTTTTCCTCGCTTACCCGGGCATTTTTCGTCATGACCCGAGACACCGTCGCCGGCGAAACGCCTGCTTCTTTTGCAATAGTATAAATGTTTTTTTCTTTTTTCATAAATCGCCCTCTTGAAACTCTTACTCTATTCCAATTTTTTGAAACCCTTTTCATTTCAAATTCAAGGATAGACTTTTTGCACGTAAAAGTCAATCCTAAAGTCGCTATTTTACAAAAAATCCCTCTCTTTTCCATGGATTTTTCAGATGAACTCTTTATAATAAAAACCATAGGAACGTATAAAAATTGAAATATCATGATAAAAACAGGAGGTTATAAATCTATGAATACCCAAACAATTTATCTCCATCATTCCTGGAAATTTCACTATGGCGAAGAGCCGGATGCCTGGAAAAAAGACTATGATGATACTGGCTGGACAGCTGTCGAGCTTCCACATGACTGGTCTGTTGCAATGCCATTTCCAGATCCTATTCCAGCGGCACCGGATATGCAGCCGGCGGCATCGGATGGTATCGTGGAACCTTTTCCCTGCCTGAGAAGTATCGTGGAAAACGCATCGTGCTGCTGTTTGACGGTGTCTACAAAGAAAGCCAGGTCTGGTTCAACAGTTATTATCACGCTTTCATCCCAATGGATACACACCTTTTTTTCTATGACATAACATCCCAGGCTGTTTTTGGTACAGATGGTATCAATGAAATCAGCGTCCGTGTAGACCGGACAGAGATTTCAGATTCCCGATGGTTTACCGGTTCCGGAATCACAAGAAAGGTAACGCTCCTTGTTACAGATCTTCTTCACGTTACACCATATGGCACCTGCTTTTCCATAAACAGGGCAGATAAAATCTCAGCGGATCTTTCTATCACAACAGAGATCTGTAATATGGAAGATCAGGAAACCTCTTTTTCACTGGTCCAGTATCTGCGTGATCAAAATGGAAACACGGTGTTTTTCGCCGAGCAGAGAGCCACTCTTCTTCCTGGAGAAACCGCAAAACTAAAGACTGAAGGAACGGTAGCACAGCCAACACTGTGGTCTCCGAAACATCCATCTTTATATACACTCGAAACATGGCTCCACAAAGCCAAGGATGACTCCGCCTTTCTTGCAGACAAGTTCCGTGTAGGTATCCGCACCTTCCGTTTTGATGCCGATTATGGATTCTTTCTGAATGAAATCCCCATGAAAATTAAGGGGGTCTGCGTTCACCACGATGCCGGTGCACTCGGTGCCGCCGTTACAAAAGAAATCTGGATACGCCGCCTTGAAAAGCTCAAAGAAATGGGCTGCAATGCCATCCGTATGAGCCATAATCCGCATATGCCGGAACTGTACGATCTATGTGATGAAATGGGCTTTCTTGTTATGGATGAAGCATTTGATGAGTGGGAAGGGCCAAAAAACAAATGGTCTACCGGTCATAATGTTTATCCTCCAAAGCATCAGGGATATTACAAGTACTTTCCTCAGTACCAGAAAGAAGATCTGTCTGCTATGGTATTGCGCGACCGAAATCATCCAAGTGTAATTCTCTGGAGCATTGGAAATGAAATTGATTATCCAAATGATCCTTACTGCCATCCTCTGTTTCAGACCATGACCGGAAACAATGATGCAAACAAGCCTGCCGCAGAGCGCGTATACAATCCGGATCGGCCGAATGCAGAGCGATTAAAAGCACTGGCTTCCATGCTTGCTTACGAAGTACGCGCAGTGGATCCTACGCGCCCGGTTACACTGGCTGCCGCTTTTCCGGAGCTCTCTGCAAAGATCGGTTTTCTGGATGCCCTCGATGTTGCCGGATACAATTATAAAGAACATTTATACGAGGAAAGCCACTGTGATTTTCCTTCGCTCCCATTTTTAGGCAGCGAAAACGGACATGATCTTGCTGCCTGGCATGCGGTAACCGAAAACGAATATATCAGCGGACAGTTTCTCTGGACAGGCATTGATTATATGGGAGAGGCACACGGATGGCCGCTTCGAGCTTCTGAAGCCGGGCTTCTTACGATGGCTGGCTTTGAAAAATCCGGGTTTTACCGGCGGATGAGCTTCTGGTCATCCAAACCGATGTGCCATCTTTCCACACAGCGGGCAGACTCCATGAGAGAAAGCTGGCAGCATTATTCGAAAGCTGGAATTACTGTGATGGAGAAGATATCGAAGTCCGCTGCTACACAAACCTTTCCGAAGCGGAATTATTCTTAAACGGAATCAGTCTCGGCAAAAAGGAGGCTTCCTATACTGAAGATTCGATTCGCTGGATCGTTCCCTTTCAGCCGGGCACGCTGATGGTTCTTGCTTCTGGAAAGCTTGCGGCACAAAAGGGCGGGGCTTCCTGTACTTTTGAAGCAAAGGATGAGCTGAAAACGACTTCTATGCCTTGTGCCCTGCAGATCCGACCCTGGAAGCCGTCCAAAGAAAATTCCGCTGTTTTACCGGAAAATCCGCTTCTGCAGTTCGAAGTTTATGCCGCCGACAGAGATGGTGCTTTCTGCTTCGGAGATTCCTCCATGGTTCAGGTAACGACAGACGGAGGCGTCCTTCTTGGAATTGAAAACGGAAATGCTGCAGACTGCACCGAGTATGCTTCTTCCTGCCGCCGGTTGTACCATGGACGACTGATTTTCTATGTCCGCCGCTCTTTTGCAGATCACCCGGTTACCGTGCAGGTTTCTTCAGAACTGCTAAAATCCAATTCTGTTACTATTTTCTGAAAGGAGTAACGACAGACTTTATGTGGAAATCCTTTTACAATCCAGATCTGGGCAAAGTAGAAACGCCACAGGGAACGATGACTCTCCCAAAGATTTTTCTTCCCCTGTTTCTGGAAATGTTTTTGATGAATCTGATGAGCACCGTCAATACTTTTACTTTGTCCTTTTATTCCGATGAAGCAGTTGCTGCCGTTGGTTCCGCCGGACAGTTTATGGGCATGATTCTGAATTTCTATTCCGTAATCAGTACCGGTGCGTCCATCGTAATCAGCCAGAATCTTGGTGCCAAAAGGAAAAAATGCATCCGATGCTGCTTTCTGTGCGCTGTTTGCAGGTGCCGGGTTAAGCGTTCTCCTTGGTGCTACACTTTCGTTCTTTCCATGCCCTGATGCGGCAGATGAATTTATCCGGCCAGGTATTAACATATGCCTCTTCTTACCTGAGAATCTGCATTCGTGTTTCCTTTTTGCCGCGTTCGTGTCCATCTGCAGTGCCATATTTAAAAGCTATGGAAAGCCCAAAATATCGGTATTTGTTACCCTTGGAATGAATGCGCTGAATGCCCTTTTAAATTATCTGATCGTCTTTCAGCCGGTCGAACTGCCGCTTCACGGCGTAGAAGGGATTGCCTGTGCCTATGCCTTCAGTGAGGCTGTGCCGCTTTTACCATCTTCTGCTGCTCCTGGTTCTTCCGCTTGGCCTTGACTTCCGTCATAAGTCCATACGCAGCAGTTTCCGGATTTTACCAAAAGTGCTTCAAATCGGAATTCCAGGCGGTATCAGTACGCTTTCCTATTCTGTATCCCAGGTAGTGACAACCTCCATTATTGCACTTGTCGGTGTGCAGGCTGTTTCCGCCAAAATTTATGTTTCCACACTTGTTTTTTACGTGTATGTCCTAGGCCTCTCCCTTGGTCTTTCGACCTCGTTGCTGATCAGCTGGCTTACCGGCGCCGGAAAATACGAACAGGCTTATCAGCTGAATTTGCAGAATTTAAAAATCACAATTTTGCTGAATGCCTGCCTATCCACGCTCCTTGCCTGCTTTGGTTCCGTGCTGCTGCGGATCTTTACAGACGATCCTGCGATCCTTTCGATCGGACATACCATTTTGTTTTTTGATATTTTCGTGGAAATTTTTCGAGGCTTTAATCACATTGAGGAAAATTCCTTGCGCGGAGCAGGCGATGTGGTTTTCCCTATGGGTGTTTCCATTCTCTCCTGCTGGCTGATGAGTGTATTCTTCTCCTATCTGCTTGGTGTAAAAATGGGATTCGGATTATTCGGATGCTGGATCGCTTTTGGCATGGATGAGGCGTTCCGTGGTGTAAATTATCTGATCCGGTGGCGATCACGCAAATGGATGAAAAAAACCGTTGTTATTTCTGAAGAAAATACAATCTGGCCTTAAAAGGCTCCAGCTTCTCGTTGATTTTTCATTCGAGAAGCTGGAGCTTTCCGCTGTTGTTCATCTGCCCTAAAGCATTTTTTTGTATTATTATTTGATACGTTTCAGTTCATACTGTCTCGTACCAAGACCAATTTTCTCTGCCTGGTCAAGGGTTGCCTGCCATTCAATATTCGGATTGGAATCCTTGAAATGATCGTGGTGGCAATGCATCCCGGCTCTGCAAGATGCTCGCCAAGCTGACTGTTTTCGATCGGAGTTGCCTTCAGGCAGGCATCGGCACACGCCTGGTCAATGGCAACCGGGTCGAAGCTTGCAAACATTCCGATATCCGGCAGGATCGGAGCATCGTTCTCCCCATGCAGTCACAGTTCGGGCTGATATCCTGTACCAGAGAGATATGGAAACACGGACGTCCATGACAGACAGCCTGTGCATACTCAGCCATTTTCCGGTCGAGAAGCTCGTTTGCACTGCTGTTTGGATTATAAACCGCATCAAACTGCAGGCACCGATGCAGCGGCCGCATCCTTTGCATTTGTCATAGTCAATGACTGCTTTTTTATCCACATAGGAAATTGCATC
>ENA-OQAS01000863-OQAS01000863.1-human-gut-metagenome-genome-assembly--contig:-NODE-863-length-15203-cov-1.973335_pt1 | contig 15203 bp, 27 predicted proteins | sample MGYA00242733_ERZ504523 | MGnify/ENA primary metagenome ERZ504523 (study PRJEB26092, sample SAMD00036239) | human gut metagenome | host: Homo sapiens | study: EMG produced TPA metagenomics assembly of... | reverse complement strand
ATTGCATTTCCGCATATATAGCCGAAAGGCAATAACATATTTACTCATGGTTGTTGAGAAATGTTGAGATTTTTTTATATGTAGCCCCATAACAGTACAGTTATTTCCGAAATAGAACTTGAAAAAAACTTGAAGCATTGGTTTATATAGCTCTGAAAATAATTGCAGAGCGGAAAGGAGCGTTGTTATAGACGATTTAGTATATCTTAAAAATGAACAGGCAGTATGTGATAGTTTACAGGTAGCGGAGAAATTGGAAAAAGGCATTCAGATGTCATTAGAGCAATAGAGAATTTATTGGCAAATGACTCAACGCAAAATTGCGTTCAGTGCATCAAGCCATCTAAGTATAAAGATGCTTCCGGAAAATATAATAAAAAATATTTGTTGAATAAAGATGGCTTTGTGTTCCTGGCATTTGGTTTTACTGGAAAAGAAGCGGATGCCTGGAAATGGAAGTATATTGATGCGTTCAATCGGATGGAAAGACTTGTTTATGAAAAGAATACTGCTGCTTATCAGATAGCAGATCAGGAAGAGAGAACCACCAGAAGAGCAGAGACGGATGTTATCAAGGAATTTGTGGAATATGCCAGAATGCAGGGAAGTACTCACGCAGATCACTATTACAGCAATTATACCAGACTGGCATATAAGAGTGTAGGAATCACTGACAAGACAACTGCTGCTGGAAGTCAGTTAGATGATCTGTCATTGGTGGAACATCTGATAGCGCATACTTTAAGAACAGGCATGGCAGCAGGACGTAATTACAAAGATATTTACCAGGACTGCAAGAATCGACTGGAAGCTATGCGATATTTACAGTGTACAGCATGAAATGTTTTTATTTGTCCAGAGTACAGGCATAAAATAATGTGAAATGGATGGAAACAGTGCAAGGGTATATTTGTATAGAGTAAGGTGGGACAAAGAAAAATAGACGATTATTACAAAGCAATGAAAGGTGTGGAAAGCATAAGGGAAATGCCGAGAATGGATCCCGATAAATTGAATAGGCGAAGCGGCAGCAGATGAGAGCAGAGGCAAATGGAAATTGACAAATTCTGGGGACTGGCATATAATATACTTATCAAGACAGCCAGTAAGGGAAGTCAAGGTTCCCCGTCCTGGCAAGATATATGTTTAAGACGTAGCCGCCTATTCTTTACCAGAGAGCAGGGCGGCTATTTCTTATGTGTGTATGTAAGGATAGATACAATTAAGCTGGCTGTTGTCAGAATTATCATAAATATCTCGTAATCGCTCATAAGCATCCCCTCCTGTCAAGGCTCAGGATCAGGGGAACCACAGCCGCTCTACTGGCTGCCTAGATAAATATACTATATTCAGTTTTAGTTTATTGAAATCCCATGTTTTATTGCCTGCTCTTTGAGTTTGAGAAAATTTTTTGTTTGAGCATTTTTCATTCTACTATAAGCGCTAAAAGATTTGGGAGCTAGTTCAGGTAATTCATAAAAAATATGATAGTATTCTTTACGCATCAAATTTTTCTTATGAAATGCCTTCTGCTGTTTTATGTATTCAGGATTATCTTTTATATGATTGATCAATTGCTGATAGTTTGCATCATGATCAAGTACAGAATATATATATTTCTCAGCTTGTCAGCTTCGTCAAACATTCCCATTTCTACGTGCCATTGTACTATCCGGTAAAAGTGGCTTTCGTCCCAAGATAAAAAGGATGAGCAAACATTAATTCAGTACATTTCCATAAACAGGCTGAACATCTTATTTTATCTTTGCGATTATAAAAGCTTCCAGCTTTCATCCTTAAAACATAATCTAAATTTCCAGTAACGCCATATCCCTCCATTATATTTTGATGTGCCGGGAATTTTGGTACAGGAATGCGCTTTAAATCGTCCAGATTCTCCAGATCATATTTTACTCCATCTGAAACCAGATATCTGGCATCGTACCAGCTTTCTTTATCGGTGGGATATACTTTGTACATCTCTCCGTTTTTGAAATAGATGGTTTGAGCATCAGGAACATCATCGGATGATGAATTGAAAACACTTTTAATTTTATTGAAAAGGCTCATGGAATCCTCCTATACAAATAGAACAGTAAAATATCAGGTATTGTTTTATTTTTTTACGATGGAAAGGCGGTAGGTGACGTGATGATCTTCAGATGGTGGATTCTGAAAGACTTCCTCATCAATCTCCAGATTTGTCCAGTCATCTGTTTGAATTACACCGTCAATCAATTCTACCCGGATAAAATCAGGCAGATTCATAATATCATCATAGGTGTATAAACGTTTTGCCATGAGAGCACATCCTTTCGTGAATAATATTAGTTATGCGTTGTCACGTTCCATCCGTTGATCAACTGCTTTTTTGATATAACCGTTTACGGATTCTCCGGCAGCAGTCGCAGCGGCTTTGATTTCTTCGTATTTTTCCTTTTGGACATCAAGAGGAATACGTTTAAGTTTATTTTTGCATATTCGATATCATATTTGGCTTTAGTTGAAATTTCAGGCATTAGAGATTTCCTCCTTGAGATACTTGTATGTATTTATTTAAAATGTCTCTATCCCATAAAAGAACGTTTGTTTTCTGGGCAAGATCTTTTGCTTGTCTGGTGAAATAGCGATTTGTCATTACTACTGGAACATGGCAATTATAATATCTACATCCGGAAAAGGCTTCTTGCACTGCTTTGTTTCCGATATCAGAAGAATAACATTTGCACTGTATGCCATATTTTACACCGCCTTTCTCGGCAAGAACATCGATTCCCTGATCTCCACTACCTTGTGTAACACTAACATTGTAGAAACCATTATTTTTGAGCAGCTCAGCACAATAATATTCGAAGTCGTGTCCTTCCATTGTATCGTAGACAGGAATTTGTGGTTCTGGTGATATATAAGATTCAACAGTGTCTTCTGGTTCAGAAGCGGATTCAGGAGCATAATCACTTTTGCTATATGACGGAATAATTGGTTCTACGTCATTAGAATCAGTAGAATTTGTTTTGATGATTCCTGAAAAAGTTCTGACTATAGAAGAAATAATGGTGCATACAAGAGCTATTATTACGGCACCAGGAACAAATATAACTAAAGTAGCAACAAGTCCGGCTATAATATGTGAACTGTCTTTCTGAAAACCAGTAATTGTAATGTAAATCATAAAAATAAGCCATAAAGCCGTAAAAAATGCTGTGACTTTGTGGTGAATGTAAAATGTTGTGATTTTTTCAAATCTCTCTCTCCCTATAGTTGATTTTAATACTTCAAAATTATATCAAAAAGATGAAACTGTGTACATAGTAAAAAGATACAAAAACTACGTACATATTTGTAAAAAAGTCAATAGACAGGTAACTACGTACATAGTATACTATAATCAGTTCAAGGGAACAGAACAACAGCGAAGAGTGAAAATGAAGTGATTGTAAGATGTACCAAAGACACTAACATAACACCGGGCAAGGGTAAGGGATAATGAGACGGTCGAGAAACCTTAGATAGCTTTAAGACCTGCCGGGGCTGTTGGGAATTCCGATAAAGGGAGGGATAAGAACATGAAGTACAACTTATCAAAGATCATGTTGAAAGCATGGAAGTTTACCGCAAGACAAAGAATATCAGCTTTGCAGAAGCACTTCACAGAGCATGGTTATCTGCAAAGGCAGAAGAAATCAATGCAAAGAGAATCGAAGATGCGAAACATGCAGCAGGAATTACAGAGGAAACCAATACCTTTGCTAAGTGGAAAGAGCTTGGTTATAAGGTAAAGCATGGAGCATCAGCATTATTCGGATGTTCTCTTATCTGGGGAAGCAGGGGAGACGGCGCAGAATACAAGGCAAGTTTCTTTGGAAAGTCTCAGGTAGAAACAATTTAATAAAAAGCCCTTACCAGAGCGGCAACTCTGATAAAGGCAAAGTAACCCGACAAACGATCAAAATTGAGGGGCTGTGCGTATTATAACATACTCATTCCCCTCAGACAACAAAAGAAAGGAACGAAAGTATGATATCAGTAATGGACGTTCTTGTAATTTTTTTGAGTGGATTTATATCTGCTAAAGTATGTGATTATGTACACGAATTAGAACGAGAGGAGAATGAAGCATGAGTAAAGAAAAAACATTGAGAACATCAGAAGAAACAGAAGTGATGCAGGCTACAGGCGTTCCGGCACAGGAGACAGAAGAAGTAAGTGCAGCTCTTGCAACTGAGATTATCGCGGATCTCAAAAAACAGCTGGAAGAGGCAAAAGAAGAGGCGAAAGATTGGGAGGAAAGTTGGAATATGAGCCGCGATCAGGCCAGAGTACTGTCCAGACAGTCAGATATTATTAGCATGGCGTTAAGGATGGATGATTTAGAACTATTAGACTTAGCTTTTGGATTTGTTAGAGGATGCTATAACCAGCAGATTAAAAAGGAACAGGAGGCAGAAAACAATGGAGAAGTGTAATTTAACTCAGGTTCCTTGTAGAAAAGCAATAATGGACGTTGTCCAGGCTAACAAAGATAGAAGATCATTACAGCACATCTATGAGCTGGCAGAACTCTTTCGGATAGCTTGTTCCAGCAATGAAGCCTTTATGGAATTATCAGAGGAAGATCAGGAGCGTTTCTGGCTGATTATAGATGCTTTAATGATGAATGATCTGGAAGATCTCAAAAGAGTACATAACTTGCTATTATCTGATGGTAAGCGGATTAAAGATAATGTGAAAGTGGCGGAGCATAACATGGATTATAAAAAAGAAATTGAAAATTTTCTGAATGAAATCCAGAGCGAGAAATTTCTGAAATTTTTGTATAACGTAATTGTCTCATTTAAGAAGCAGTGGGGTACTAATATGGATTACAAGAAAGAAACTATTGAGATATTACAGAAGGTAAATGATGATAGCCTGCTTGAATTCTTCTATAGAATTCATTGCCAGAGTATTAAAGAACAGGGGAAATTGATATGGATTACAAAGAAGAAACTATTAAACTGATTCAGAAATGTAATAATCTTCACTGGCTGAAAGTAATTCATGCTTATGTTTTAAGATTGTTGGGATAATCAGAGGGGCGGCGGACTGCTGCCCTGCCTTAATATAAGAAAGGTATTACTATGGCGAGAAAAGACATTAAAGGTAGAAACCTCCGCGTAGGTGAATACTACGATGAAAAGAATCAGCGATATATGTTCCGTAAAATGGTTGATGGAGAGCGTGTGACAATTACAGCTGCCAGTCTGGCAGATCTCCGTAAGCAGGAGAATGATTTGTTATGTAAGATTGATAAAGGGCAAGGTTCAACACAAAGAAAGCAAAAGAGACATTAAATCAGTATTTTGATTATTGGTTTGAGACATTTGCCAAGAGCGGGCGTAAAGCGACAACCTGCACCAACTATAAATCCTATTACAATACATATATTAGAAAAACAATAGGCAAGAAGCCAATCTGTAAGATTGAAAAGGTGGACTGCCAGAAAATCGTCAATGGAATGATTAAGGATAGAAAGAAAACTTCTACCATGACGAATTTAAAAAGCTGTTTAAATGCAGTATTTGAATGTGCAGTGGATGAAGATGTGATACTGAAGAATCCGGCCAGAAATCTCCAGATACCTCAGACAGGAGCAAAGAAACGTACAGCAATAGAATCAGATCAGATAAAACTGTTTATGGATTATGTAAAGACAAGTCCCCAGTATTCTTATGCTTATCCAGAATTTATTTTCTTATTTAATACAGGAGTAAGGATAGGAGAGCTTGCCGGGCTTACATGGGATAACGTAGATTTTAAAAAATAATATGCTTACCATTGATAAGACGGTCAACCGTTACCGGAAAAAAGACTTCGGTTTTACTATGGCGTTGGCTTCTCCGAAGAGCAGAACATCAGTCAGAACGATTCCGATGAATAATGAGGTACGAAAAATGCTTCTGAAAGAAAAATGAGGAATGCAGGTCCTACGATGTCAATTCCTTTTGTAGATGATTCCGGAAACATCAGGAGGCAGGTATCAGACATTGTATTTGCAAATTCTGTTGGGCGTGTCTGGAATGAACCTGGATTCTTAAATCTGATTAACCGAATCATAGAATCATACAACGAAGAAGCAGAGGAAAATGGAAAAGAGAAGCTTGAAAACTTTTGTCCTCACATGGCAAGACATACATATACCACATTGGCATATTCTGCCGGAGCTGATGTTAAGGCTGTCAGTGAGATTCTGGGGCATGCATTAACATCTGTGACAATTGATACTTATGCACATCTGACAGAGGAGAAAAAGCGAAAACAGGAAGAGGTGATAAAGACGATAAAGGTGCTGTAATGGCGCCTTTTTTGCTGGCCTTTTTGTGACAATTTCTGTGACAATTTTGTGACAAAGATGACACGAGACGGAGTAAGACAAAAAGATGGCAAATCAGAGAAGTGTTGATTTTACGCAGGATAACACAAGGCAAAACAAGATAAATTTAGTTCGTCAAGATAAAATGCTTGACAGCACATTGGAAATAGGTTAATATAGTCAAGGTGATTACAGATGGAGAAGTTTGTAGAGCAAGGTTATTTATATGATTTTTATGGAGAACTTCTGACAGAGAGACAGCAGCAGGTTTATGAGAGCGTGGTGCTGGAGGATTACTCGCTGAGTGAAGTCGCAGAGGATCTGGGCATCAGCAGACAGGGTGTGCATGATATGATCAAGAGATGCAACAAGACCCTTGAAGAGTATGAACAGAAGCTTCATCTTGTAGAGAAATTCCTGAATATACGGGCGCAGGTAAAGCAGATCCGTGTACTTGCCCGGGAATATCATTCCGATGAAATTATAAATATTTCCAATGAGATTTTAGAGGAGTTATAACATATGGCATTTGAAAGCTTGACAGATAAACTGCAGAATGTATTTAAGAAGTTGCGAAGCAAGGGCCGCCTGACAGAGGAGGACGTTAAGCTTGCCCTTAAGGAAGTAAAGATGGCTCTGTTAGAGGCAGACGTAACTTAAGGTTGTGAAGCAGTTTACTAAATCTGTACAGGAGCAGGCAATCGGACAGGACGTTATGAGCGGTCTGAATCCGGGTCAGATGGTGATCAAGATTGTTAATGATGAACTTGTGAAATTAATGGGAAGTGAGACAACAGATCTGCCTCTTCGCCCGGGAAATGAGATCACAGTGTTCATGATGGCAGGTCTGCAGGGTGCAGGTAAGACCACCACAGTTGCGAAGCTTGCAGGTAAGCTGAAATCCAAAGGTAAGAAACCTCTTTTAGTAGCCTGCGATGTTTACCGTCCGGCGGCTATCACACAGCTGCAGGTCAACGGCGAGAAACAGGGCGTGGAAGTATTTTCCATGGGAGATAAGCAGAAGCCTGTGGATATTGCGAAAGCAGCCATAGAGCATGCGAAGGCAAATCAGCAGAATGTCGTACTTATCGATACAGCCGGTCGTCTCATGTTGATGAAGATATGATGCAGGAACTTGCAGATATCAAGGCGAACATTCAGGTAGATGCAACCATCCTCATTGTAGATGCGATGACCGGACAGGATGCGGTAAATGTGGCAAGCACATTTGCTGATAAAGTAGGAATCGACGGTGTCATTCTTACCAAGATGGATGGTGATACCCGAGGCGGTGCAGCCCTTTCTATCAAGCAGTAACCGGTAAGCCCATTCTGTATGTAGGTATGGGCGAGAAACTTCTGATCTGGAGCAGTTCTATCCGGAACGTATGGCTTCCAGAATCCTTGGTATGGGTGATGTCATGAGCCTGATCGAGAAAGCAGAAGCTTCCATCGATAAAGAACAGGCGCAGGACATGCAGAAGAAGTTAAAGAAAATGGACTTTGACTTCAACGATTACCTTACCAGTATGGAACAGATGAACAAGATGGGCGGTATCGGCAGTATCCTGAATATGCTTCCAGGTATGGGCGGTAAGATGAAGGATATTGAGGGAATGATCGATGAGAAAGCATGGACAGAACCAAGTCAATTATCCTTTCCATGACACCTCAGGAGAGAAGCAATCCGTCAATCCTGAACATTTCCAGAAAGAACCGTATTGCCAGAGGTGCAGGAGTAGATGTCTCTGAAGTAAACCGTCTGGTGAAACAGTTTGAGCAGAGCAAGAAGATGATGAAACAGATGCCTGGTCTTATGGGCGGAAAAGCCGGTAAGCGCAGCGGTGGATTTAAACTTCCGTTCGGACTGTAATTGAGAAGTTAGCGAAGCGGATAACGCTTTGACATAAAAGTTACTGTTTCATAGCTGAACAGTAATATAACATAAGAAAACAATATATTTTATTTAATGGAGGAAAAGAAACAATGGCAGTTAAAATCAGATTAAGAAGAATGGGACAGAAGAAAGCACCTTTTATAGAATCGTAGTTGCAGATTCCCGTTGCAAACGTGATGGAAGATGTATCGAAGAAATCGGAACATACGATCCAAACCTTGAGCCAAGCGCTGTAACAGTTGATGAAGAAGCAGCTAAAAAATGGCTTGCAGCAGGAGCTCAGCCTACAGACGTTGTAGCAAAAATCCTCAAAGATGCCGGAATCGAAAAATAATTCAGATATACCAGGATAAGGTATTTCTGCAGCGTCCGTAGGGGACGGGTCAGGGAGGTATGTAATGAAAGAATTAGTGGAAGTAATTGCAAAATCTCTTGTTGAAAATCCGGATGAAGTAGTTGTTACTGAGACAGAAAAGGAAGACGCGATCATCGTTGAACTGAAAGTCGGACCTGCTGACATGGGCAAGGTTATCGGACGGCAGGGAAGAATTGCGAAAGCAATCCGAACTGTGGTAAAAGCAGCTTCTTCAAAAAGCAGCAAAAAAAGTGATTGTAGATATTCTGCAATGAAAATAAGGGTCAGGAGCTGTGGAACATCCCATGGCTCCTGATTTGGGTTTAAGCGGATTTGGAATATGGATCAGCATTCGCTGTGAGCAGGCATAAAAGCAGAATGCAAATGACGTATGATATGAAAATTATAGGAGTCAGCAGATGGAAGATTTATTAAAAGTTGGTGTGATCACTACGACACACGGAATACGCGGGGAAGTAAAAGTATATCCTACCACAGATGCAGACAGATTTCTGGATCTGGAATATGTTCTGCTTGACACAGGCAGAGAGAAAAGAAAGCTTGAAATAGAGAATGTTAAGTATTTCAAGAACCTTGTAATCCTGAAATTCAGGGGAATTGATAATATTAATGATATAGAGATGTATAAAAAAAGAGAACTCTGGATCCCGAGAGAAGAAGCACAGGAGCTGGAAGAAGATGAATATTACATTGCAGACCTGATCGGTATGGATGTAGTTCTCGAAGACGGAAGCAAATTTGGAACTCTGAAAGATGTAATGGAAACAGGCGCTAATGATGTCTATGTAGTAGAGGATGCCAAAGGCGAAGAAATTCTGCTCCCTGCTATCAGGGAATGTATCCTTGATGTGGATGTGGAGAAGAATGTAATGACCATTCATCTGATGAAAGGATTAATATAAATGAATTTTCATGTTTTAACCCTGTTTCCGGAGATGATTGAAAATGGCATGAATACCAGCATTACCGGACGTGCGATCACAAAAGGTCTCCTCACACTGGAGGCAGTGAACATTCGTGATTATGCATTCAATAAGCACCAGAAAGTGGATGATTATACCTATGGCGGCGGTGCCGGAATGCTGATGCAGGCAGAACCGGTTTACCTTGCTTATGAGGCGATTGCAAACCGTACGGCAAAAAAGCAAGAGTTGTATATCTGACTCCTCAGGGGCAGGTATTTAACCAGGCTATGGCCAGAGAAATGGCGCAGGAAGAGGATCTGGTATTCCTTTGTGGACACTATGAGGGAATTGATGAGCGTGTTCTGGAGGAAATCGTCACAGATTACGTATCTATCGGAGATTACGTGCTTACAGGCGGCGAACTTCCTGCAATGGTCATGATGGATTCCATTTCAAGAATGGTTCCGGGTGTACTGAACAATCAGGAGTCCGGTGAGACAGAATCCTTTGCAGGAAACCTTCTGGAGTATCCGCAGTACAGCCGTCCGGAAGAGTGGCATGGCAAAAAAGTACCGGAGGTTCTTATGTCCGGTCATCACGCAAACATAGAAAAGTGGCGCAGAGAGCAGTCAATTTACCGCACGGCAAAAAGACGCCCGGATCTTCTTAAGAAAGCTGATCTGACAAACAAAGAATGGAACTATGTGCGCCAGTTAAGGAAACAGTGGAAGGAAGAAGAGGAGCAGATAAAATGAAAACATCAGATTTTTATTATGACCTTCCTCAGGAACTGATCGCTCAGGATCCTCTGGAGGACAGAAGTCATCCAGACTGATGCATCTGTCTTTAAAGATGGCAGCATTGAGCATCGCCATTTCACAGATGTTCTGGATTATATGGAAGAGGGAGACTGCCTGGTCATCAACGATACAAAGGTAATCCCTGCCCGGTTATACGGACATAAAGAAGAGACAGGAGCACTGATTGAAATCCTGCTTCTGAAGCGAAGAGAGAATGATATCTGGGAGTGTCTGGTAAAACCCGGAAAGAAGGCACGCCCGGTGCTAAGATCACATTTGGAAATGGTATTTTAAAAGGTGAGATCATTGATGTGGTGGACGAGGGAAACCGTCTGATCCAGTTCCATTATGAAGGAATCTTTGAGGAAATCCTGGATCAGCTTGGCGAAATGCCTCTGCCGCCTTATATTACACATAAACTGAAAGATAAGAACCGTTATCAGACAGTTTATGCAAAGAACGAAGGCTCCGCAGCAGCACCGACAGCAGGATTGCACTTTACTAAAGAGCTTCTTGAAAAAGTAAAGGAAAAAGGCGTCAATATCGCTCATGTGACTCTTCATGTAGGTCTCGGAACTTTCCGCCCTGTCAAAGTAGATGACGTGGAAAGCCACCATATGCATTCCGAATTCTACATAGTAGAGGAGGATCAGGCAAAGCTGATCAATGACACAAAGAAGGCAGGTAAACGTGTAATAGCAGTAGGAACCACAAGCTGCAGAACACTGGAATCTGCAACAGGAGAAGATGGAATTCTGAAATCCGGAAGCGGATGGACAGAATCTTTATCTATCCGGGCTATCATTTTAAATGATCGATGCCTGATCACAAACTTCCACCTGCCGGAATCCACACTTGTGATGTTGGTGTCTGCGCTGGCAGGCAAGGAGAATATCATGCATGCCTATGAGACTGCAGTGCAGGAAAAGTACAGATTTTTCTCTTTTGGAGATGCTATGATTATCATATAATGTCACCCAAATAATTATATCAATCAATTATCTGGTTATGAGCAAGTAGCGAAGAGGATGCTTTTATCTGCCTGATAAAAGCATAGTAAAAATATAAAAAAGAGCTGAGAAGTCCTTAACTGGATTTTTCAGCTCTTTTGAAGTATTGATGTGATTTTGGATGAATGAAGGCTCTATTTATTCGGCGTCCGAATTATCAGTATCATAGGATTCGTCGTATGTCTCTGCGTCTGTGTCATCTGAAGCTGAACTGTTCATATCAACGATATCGCTATCTGAAGCAGCTGTATCTGCAGAACTGCTCTGGGAGTCATTATTACTGTTATATTTTGCAGTAAAAGTACTGCCTTCTGCAGTAGAAATCCAGGAACTCCGCTCATTGATTTTTCCAAGGATTCTTGTTGCCTCATCACCTTCTGCCGGAGTTGGCTGATAATTATTGTATCCATCATAGGCAGCAGAAGAAATGGAGCAGGGAATGATATTGGTTACGTTGTCTTTTTTTACCCCATCGGCATCAATAGTAAAGGCCTGCTGGTAGATCATGGTATCCATATCACTTGGAGAACTGTTGCCGCCGAAGCAGAAGTTTCCGAGGCTGTATACAATATTCCTGCCTTTATAAGTTTCAATGCCCTGAAGTACATGCGGATGATGTCCGCATACAAGATCAGCGCCTTCATCGATTGCGATGCGTCCAAGTGTTGTCTGGTTGCTGTCCGGAACGGTTTCCGTTTCATTACCCCAGTGGAAGATCACTACGATCAGCTGTGCCCCGTCTGCCTTTACTTTTGCAATATTGTCTTTTAACTGCTGCTCGCGCTCAAGATGGTCGTACAGTTCATAGATACCGACTAATCCCACTTTGATTCCCTTTACATCCATAACAGCAGTTTCATCATATCCGAAATGCACAATCCCTGCGTCGTCCAATGCTGCCAGAGTATCATTGAAACTCTGCTCACCGTAATCATGACTGTGATTGTTAGCGGTATTTACGGCTTCTACAGATCCGCCTGTCAGAATAGAGGCATAGGATGCGGGTGCTTTAAATGCAAATGTTTTATCCTCCCGTTCATCAGAATCGGTGAGTGTTCCCTCAAAATTCGCAATAGTCAGATCATCTGCGGAGAAATATCTTTTACATTTTGCAGGAAATAATCTGCACCGTAATTTTCATAATAAGCATTTAAGCTGGTATCATAATCAAAAGTTTCATCTGTGCCAAGAGTGCAGTCACCGACAACACTGAGTGTCAGAGAAACAGGAGAAGATACTGTAGCATTGGAGGAATCCGTGTTCTGAGAATCTGAGGATGCTTTCTGGCTGTTGTCCTTAGAAGCGTTCATGGAAACGGTTTTTTTGGCTGCTGCCTGTCTGGAACTCATATAGTTGCTGCATCCGCGGATACCTGCCAGAATAAGTATAAAAACCAGAACAAAGATACCGATACCTGTTGCAATCAGCAATTTTTGCCTTTTTTCCTGATAGTATTTTGATTTTTTGTAGATGTCTTTCCTGCGTGCAGAAGAAGATTTCGTCTGGCTTCGCTTGTTGGATTGTAGGCTCATATGTATAGTTCTCGCTTTCATTTATAATAGATTAGAGATATTATTTAAAAAAATATTAAAGAGACCGGGCAGTTAAAATATCTGAACAGATGATCAGAATTAACAAAAAATAAATCGTAATTGCTATAGGATATATTCAAAGTATATAGAGAATTCACAGAATCGTCAAGAAATAAGTCTTTTCATAAAACCGTATTTTTGTTATAATACCATGACAAAAGGTTACATAAATATTACAGACAAAGAATGAGATGTGTTATCCTAGAGCGTGTCTGAAAATCATTCCCGCAATCTGCACGCCCCACTTTGCGGGATATTTCACCCGAATTCAGTTGCCGTAGCCCGCTACGCGCCCTCATCCGGGCAAAATATCCCACAAATTGTGACGCACATCTTGCAGAAAGCCTTTTTCAGACACGCTCTAGCAGGAAATGATCCTGCGGGAATCTTACAATAATTTATCAGGAGGTATTTTATTATGGCAAAGAGCAGATTAATTGGCAGCTATCCGGTAATTGGTATCAGACCTACTATCGATGGTCGTAGAGGAGCACTGGATGTTCGTGGATCTCTGGAAGATCAGACAATGAATATGGCGAAATCAGCTGCTAAATTATTTGAAGAGAATTTAAGATATTCCAACGGTGAACCGGTTAAAGTTGTAATCGCTGATACAACCATCGGACGTGTTGGAGAGAGCGCTGCATGTGCAGATAAATTCCGTAAAGAAGGCGTAGATATCACTCTTACAGTTACACCATGCTGGTGCTACGGCGCTGAGACAATGGATATGGATCCACAGACGATCAAAGCTGTATGGGGATTCAACGGAACAGAAAGACCTGGTGCTGTATACCTTGCATCTGTACTTGCAACACATGCACAGAAAGGACTTCCGGCATTCGGTATCTATGGACATGATGTTCAGGAAGCTGATGACACATCTATTCCGGAAGACGTTAAAGAAAAACTGTTAAGATTCGGCCGCGCAGCAGTTGCAGCAGCATCCATGAGAGGAAAATCCTATCTGCAGATCGGTTCTGTAACAATGGGTATCGGCGGATCTATCATTGATTCCGATTTCATCGAATCTTATCTTGGAATGAGAGTTGAGTCTGTTGATGAGGTAGAGATCATCCGTCGTATGACAGAAGGTATCTATGATCACGCAGAATTTGAGAAAGCTCTGAAATGGGCAAAAGAAACCTGTAAGATCGGCTGGGATAAGAACCCTGAAGAACTTCAGTTCTCAGCTGAAAAGAAAGAAGAGCAGTTCGAGTTTGTTGTTAAGATGGCAGTTATCATCAAAGAACTGATGAACGGCTGTGACAATCTTGATCCTAAATTCTCTGAAGAAGCAATCGGACACAATGCTCTGGCAGCCGGTTTCCAGGGACAGAGACAGTGGACAGATTTCTATCCGAACGGTGACTTTGCAGAAGCTATGCTGAACACCTCCTTTGACTGGAACGGAGCACGTGAACCATACATCCTGGCTACAGAGAACGATGTTCTTAACGGACTTGGAATGCTGTTCATGAAACTTCTTACAAACAGAGCACAGATTTTCGCTGATGTTCGTACATACTGGAGCCCAGAGGCTGTTAAGAAAGCTACAGGATATGACTTGAGGCGTAGCAAAAGAAGCCGGCGGTTTCCTTCACCTGATCAACTCCGGTGCTGCCTGCCTTGATGCTAACGGAGAAGCAAAAGAAGCTGATGGAACAGCTGTTATGAAACAGTGGTGGGATATCACAGAAGAAGACCAGAAAGCAATCATGGAAAACACAGAATGGTGTATGGCTGACAACGGATATTTCCGTGGAGGCGGATACTCCAGCCGTTATGAAACACGTGCCCAGATGCCTGCAACAATGATCCGCCTGAACCTTGTAAAAGGACTTGGACCGGTTCTGCAGATCGCTGAAGGATGGACAGTAGCTCTTCCTGAAGAAGTATCTGACAAGCTGTGGAAACGTACAGACTATACATGGCATGTACATGGTTTGCTCCAAGATGCGATGGCAAAGAAGGACCGTTCAAGACAGCTTATGATGTAATGAACAACTGGGGAGCTAACCACGGTGCTATCTCCTACGGACACATCGGAGCTGACCTGATCACAATGTGCTCTATGCTTCGTATCCCGGTATCTATGCATAACGTTCCGGAGAAAGATATCTATCGTCCGGCAGCATGGAATGCATTCGGAATGGACAAAGAAGGTGCAGATTTCCGCGCTTGCAAGAATTACGGACCTCTGTACAAATAATGAAACTGGCTTTTCTCAAAAAGTGCCATGATATAAGCAAAGACCTCGGAGATAACTCCG
>ENA-OQAS01000862-OQAS01000862.1-human-gut-metagenome-genome-assembly--contig:-NODE-862-length-15217-cov-1.660504_pt1 | contig 15217 bp, 20 predicted proteins | sample MGYA00242733_ERZ504523 | MGnify/ENA primary metagenome ERZ504523 (study PRJEB26092, sample SAMD00036239) | human gut metagenome | host: Homo sapiens | study: EMG produced TPA metagenomics assembly of... | reverse complement strand
CAGTTAGATTTAAAACCAACTGATTACGCTTATACAGTAAAAGTAAATGGTAAACAGATTGATACTACTACTAATCCTAATCCTGCTTTTGATAAAGAAGGTACCTATACTGTTGAAATTACAGCAGCAGACGGAGTTTCCAATACTAAAAACTCTGTTTCTACAACTTTCCGCGTAGAGGGAAATGTTATTAAATCTGCTACAAGTACAGGATTTAATAATGCTAACGGTACAATCAAATATGTAAAAGATTATACTGGAAATGCAATTCAGCCTACAAAAGATGATATTGGAACAGTAACTATTGCTGGCGAAGATTCTAGAAAAACTGTCACTCTCCAGAAAGGTGAATGGGAAATCGTAGGATATTCCAACAATACAGAAGCAAGTACTTATGGAAATACGTCAGCTACTGCAGCACCTTATAGCTATAAAAAATATGCAGCTGTTCAGATTAAAGTTACACAGTCTGGTACTTTCTATGGAAAAACATGCAATCTTTACTTTGAAATTGCTCCATTAAAAGTAAGCGGAGATACTATTACAGTACCAAAAACTACTTCTTATGATAAAGCAAATAGAAAAGCTTCTGATTACAAACTGGATGTAACAGTTAATGCGAAAGATTCTAATAATAAAACTATAACAGTTCCTGCATCTGCATATACAACAACAGCTAAGTTTTTAGATGCTACTACAAATCAGGAAACTGATGAAAATGCTAAAGAAAACACTATCGAAACAACTGTAGTATTAAAAAGATCATAACTATATTTATGTTGATTCAAATAAAGATTATGACACTAATGGTAAAACTCAGAGTGTAGTTGCTGATAAAAAACAAAATCAAAGCTCCTGTATTAACAAACGCATCTGTTGTACTTACACAGGATAGCTATACATATACAGGTGGAAAGATTACTCCTTCTTTCAAAGTTATGGATGGAACTCTTGAACTTCAGGAAGGTGTAGACTACAGAATTAAGAGTATCACAAATGCTGTTAATGTTGGTACAGCTACTATTACAGTTGAAGGTTTAGGTACTTATTATTCAGGAGAAGCTTCTGGAAAACCTGTTAGTAATGAACTGAACATTGACTCTGTATTTAACAAAAAAGATTTATGCCGAACAGGCATTAGCAGAAGCTTATCACTCACTGCCCGATTTCCTGCCTGCACAGGGACGGCTGGGATATGGAGTATTGGAAATGCTGACCGATTTGGCCGACTGGAACAAGAAAGGAGCACCAAAATTCTACTCCGGCACTGTGATGGTACCAACCAATATACCGAACATCTGCCATACCGATTGGGAGTAGATAACCGTATGATTGGAGTAGGTCCCATCTACGGTATCCGCCGCGCTTATATCTATATCGAAAATGTAGATCGTGTACCTGATATGACCGATCAGGAAAAGGCCATCGGCAAGGCAGAAGCCAAAGTTATCATTGCCTATCACTACTCTCAAATGCTACGTTACTATGGTGGTATGCCCTGGATAGACCATGCCTATACAGCTGAAGATGAAATGAAATTCCACGTATGACTGTGGAGCAAACCGTAGAAAAAATTGTTGATCTTTTGGATGAAGCAGCCGACACACTGCCATGGGAGGTGGATGCAGATAATGACGGTCATCTGACCAAGCTGCGGCCATAGCTCTGAAGTCCAGAGTGCTGCTCTTTGCTGCCAGTCCCCTATTCAATGCCGATGAACCTTATTTGCAGGGCGATGCATCTGCACAATTCATTACCTGGTATGGCAACTACTCAGCAGACAGATGGCAGAAAGCTTTGGATGCCGGCTTACAATTCATGCGTGAAAATAACGGACGATACAAACTGGTGAATACAGGCAATCCGCGTGAAGATTTTGCTGCTGGTTACTTTAACCGTCACAACGGAGAAGTCTTGATTTCTTCCAGACGTTTCACCACATACATGACCGGTAAAACTCCGTTCGCTCAGATCCGCTATGGAGTAGCTTCACCTACGTTAAATTATATTGATATGTTCCAAATGAACGATGGTACAGAGTTTGACTGGAACAATCCGGATCACAAAAAGTATCCGTTTTTTGATAAAAACGGAAAAACACGCCGTGACATCCGCCTGTATGAGACACTGGCCATCAACGAAGACAGATTCCAAGGGAAAAAAGTGGTGGAAATTTATGAAGGCACAAAACAAAACCCTTATAACTCAGGGCAGTACAGTAAAAATGGGGCTGCATGAGAAAGTTTGTACGTAATTGGGGAGATGAAGTGAACGGTAAGTTCTACTCGTGTCCATTGCTCCGTCTACCGGAAGTCTATCTGAACATGGCAGAAGCATGAACGAATTGGGCAAAGCTACTACTGCCGATGAATTTGGCAATACGGCATACGACTATCTGAACATGACCCGCAATCGCACAGGCATGCCCGACATTACCAAAGAAATGGCAAAACCAGGCAATGAGCTCAGAGAAGCATCCTGCGCAACGTGCTTTGGAATTCGGCTATGAAGAAGTGCGTTACTTTGACCTGATACGCTGGAAACGCGAAGACTTGATACGCCAACCGCTCTCCCGACTGATTGTAAAGAAAGTAAAGGCTAAACCGGGATTTACCTACACACCGCATCAGGGGATGTTTGAACAACGCCAATACCTGAAAGAAGGAATCTGGAGTAAAAAATATTTTCTGCTACCCCTGCCAGTAGATGAAATCAATAAGAAATATGGTTTAATTCAAAATCCGGGTTGGGAATAACCCATCCGTCATTCATTAAAAATGGAATTATGAAAAAAAGAATCATCATATTGGCTCTTTCCACGGCATGTGCCTGTTTGGGAGAAGCGCAAGAAAACAACATAGAAAACAGAACGGTAGATTTAGGTACGCAGACTACAACTGAATTCAGAAAAACTCAAGCTGTATCTACTATCTACGCCAATGAATTGGAAAAGAATGCTACACCTAATCCTTACAATGCCTTATATGGTCTGCTGCCAGGACTTACTACCCTACAAAACACAAGTTGGGAGTCGGAAAAAGCTCGCATGAACATACGGGGACGCGGTTCACTGAATGGAGATACACCTCTGTTCGTGGTAGACGGATTTGTACGTCCTATCGAATACATCAACCTTTCAGAAATAGAATCTGTCTCTGTACTGAAAGACGGTGCAGCCACCGCCATTTGGGGCGGTCGCGGTGCCAATGGTGTGGTACTGATTACCACCAAACGCGGTATCTACGAGAAAAAAGAAATTAAAGTGGACTATAAATTCGGTATGGGGCTTCCCATAAATCAACCCGATTTTGTAGATGCAATCACCTATGCCAAATTGCGCAACGAGGCTTTACGCAATGACGGTCTCATGCCCGATATGGACGAAGCAGGATTTGCATCAGGTATCCACAGCGACCTGTATCCCAACGTGGACTGGCAGAAAGAAGCCTTGCGCAATCACACGACTAATCACCAATTGGATATCAGTTTTCGCGGTGGTGGCAAGAAACTGCGCTACTTCACAGTTCTAAACTATAAGAATGACATGGGATTGCTGAACAATGACTACACCGATTACACAGGTCGCTATAATTCACAGATGAAGAAATATGCATTGAATCTTCGTATGAACCTTGACGTAGATGTGTCCGATGCTACTAAACTGAAACTAAGTATGCTGGGTATGTTACGTGAAACTAAACGACCGAATACAAGTGAAGGAACTATCTTCAGTCAAATCTTCAATACACCATCGGCTGTTTTTCCCGTTCGTACCCAAGAAGGCTACTGGGGAAGCAACAATGTACTGAATACCAATCCTATCGCCAGTATTGCTGATGTGGGTTACTACAAACTAAACCAACGCATGCTGCAGGCCGACCTACGTCTGACACAAGATCTTTCGAGCCTGGCTCCTGGATTGAGTGCCGAGCTGGCCGTAGCCTACGACAATAGTGCCACTTACAATGAAACAGGTAAGAAAAGCTTCATGTACCAGACCATCTCCAAAGGAGAAAACGGCGAACCGGTATACAACACTTTCGGCAATGCCCGCGATGAACTGCAAATCAGCAATGGAGGCTACAAGGACCAATTCATTCACGTGAATTTGAAGCGAAAGTAAACTATAAGCGTACTTGGGGAAAACACGACTTCACTTCAAGTGCCTTGTTCAGGCAGGAATCCATGACACTGACAGGAGCTAACAACAGCCGTTTCCGCCAATATATTACGGCTACTGCCGGCTATAACTTCGACAGCCGTTACATGGTAGACGTAGTAGCCAACTGCTTCGGTACCAGCGTACTGAAAAAGAATGACAAATATCGCTCTTCCCGGCTATAAGTGCAGCTTGGATATTATCCAACGAAACATTTATGCAGAACGTGGATTTCATTGATCAGCTGAAACTTCGTGCCTCTTACGGTCGTTCAGGATATGATATCTATGACTATGATATGGACAAGAAATTCTGGATTGGAAAAGGTTCTTATTACTTTGAAAGCGCCAATAATACAGCTGGTGGAAGTTATACGGAAGGTGTATTGCCCATGGAGCAATTGGATTTAGAAGTAGCTGACAAGTACAATATCGGGGTAGACATCAGTCTACTGAAAGGTTTGACTTTTTCTATCGACGGATTCTATGACAAACGCTCCAACATCCTGATTGACGGAACCAACCTAATCTCACAAGCCATCGGTGCAAGTGTACCAAAAATGAATGCCGGAAAAGTGGAAACCAAAGGTATGGAATGGGGTGCTATGTGGCAAAGCAATTTCAAGGAACTGAAATATTACATAGGTGCAAACTTCTCGTATGCCAAGAGCGAAGTCATAGAAAATGGAGAAGGTCCGAAGCCATTCAGCTACCTTTCCAAGAAAGGGTATCCCATCGGACAATGCTTTGGTTGGGAAGCCATCGGCTATTTCAAAGACGAACAGGACATCAAGGAAAGTCCGGTACAGAAGTTCTCGGAAGTGCATCCAGGTGACATCAAATATAAAGACTTGAACGGTGATAAAGTGATTGACGAGAACGACCAAAAAGCCATCGGCTATTCTACAGCTATTCCGGAAATCTATTACGGCATCAATTGGGATTTGAATACAAAGGGTTCGGCATCGATGCACTGTTTCAAGGGGTAGGTCACTATAGCGTAATGCTGAACACTCCGAGTGTATACTGGCCGTTGCGAAATAATACCAATATTTCCAGCTGGTATGTGAATGACAAAATCCGCTGGACAGAAGAAACTAAAGAAATTGCCAATGCCCCACGTCTGACCACTCAGGACAATGCCAATAACTTCAGAAACAGTACCCAATGGTTGGAAAACGGAAGTTACTTCAAACTCCGTAACTTGAACATCTATTACAACTTGCCTGAAGCATGGGCAAAGAAAATAAAAATGGAGAAAATCCAAGTGTATGCACGTGCCAACAATCTCTTCTCCATCGATCATGTGAAATACATGAACTGTGAAGACTTGAAAGTAAACTACCCCGATATGACTTCCATCTATTTCGGTGTAAATGTAAATTTCTAAAAATATAAGACATCATGAAAAACAGATAATAATATGCTTAAGTGTCTTGCTAACCGCCTCGAGTTGCAGTATGCTGGAACTCGATGAATCTACCGGCATGAGCAAAGATGAAGTATACGGCTACTTCAAAAATGTTAAAGGACTGGCTACGTATGTATACAGCCAGCTGCCTAATGATTTTGGAACATTCAACGGTGCTTGAGAGAATCAGCCACAGACAATGCAGTTTATGTATGGAGTGACAGCAATGTACATGACTTCTACAACCATGCCTGGGGACCGAACAATGCTGTGGACAATATGTGGAGTCAATGTTACGGTGCCATTCGCTCGGCAAACTCATTCATGGAAAACTATTCAGCCGAAGCACTGGAACGTTTCAATGGAACGACAAATATGAAGAAGACATCGAAAAAGCCAACATGTATCGGGAAGAACTACGGGTGCTCCGTGCTTTCTTCTTCTTTGAACTGGCCAAACGGTATGGAGACATTCCCTTGCTGACACGCACTTATAACCAAAATGAAATCAATCAGGTTACGAAAACCCCCTTCGACCAGATTATCGCCTTTATCTGTAACGAATGCGATGAAGCTGCAAAAGTATTACCCATTAACCAGAAAGATTTCTATGGTGAAACCGGTCGTGTAACCAAAGGAACTGCTTTGGCACTGAAATCGCGTGCATTGCTATATGCTGCCAGCCCGCTTCACAATCCCTCTAACGACAAAGCCAAATGGGAAAAAGCAGCACTGCTGCCTATGAACTGATAACCAAAGGCTGGTATTCCCTGCCCAAAATAAACAAGGACCCGCTATATGATGCCAACGGAGGAAACGAAGTATTGAATTCTCCACAGTTAATATTCGAACGCAGAAACTCTGCCAGCAACAATTTTGAGGAGAACAACCTGCCCATCAGCTATGAACAAGGCAAAACGGGAAATGTCCCTACCCAAAATTTGGTGGATGCTTTCCAAACCAAAGATGGCAAAGATTTCGACTGGAACTCAGGGGATGACCCTTATGCCAACAGAGATCCACGCTTTTACCGAACGATTCTTTGCAATGGAGATACCTGGATGAAACAGACCATCGAATCGTATGAAGGCGGAAAAGATGGTGAAGGTACTGAAGGTGCCACCAAAACTGGTATTACTTGAAAAAGTACATGAACGAAACCGTATCTCTGGATCCTTCCAAGCCAGTAACCAAAGAACATCACTATATCTTGTTCCGTTATGCAGAAGTACTGTTGAATTATGCGGAAGCCATGGCAGAATGGAAAGGGGAATCATACACCGACGATAAGCATACAATGACAGCAACAGCTGCCTTGAATCAGGTAAGAAATGCTGCCAACATGCCCAACATCACAACTACAGGTGATGCATTCAAAGAAAGTGTACGTCGGGAACGCCGAGTAGAACTTGCTTTTGAAGACCATCGCTTTTGGGATATCCGCCGTTGGAAAATCGGTGAGCAGACTCAAAAGATTTATCGCACAAAGATTACCAAACAATCTGACGGAAGCTTTAGGTACGAGAAGTATTACTGGAAGAAAGAAACTGGGAGGATAAGATGTACCTCTATCCTATTCCACTGTCTGAACAAATCCTAAATAACAATTTGGGACAAAATCCGGTTGGTAACAGTAATATGAACCCGAAAGTTTTTTGTCTAACTTTCGGGTTCATATCAATTTGACACACCTTCATGAAGTAAATATGGTTTTCTTTTAATCATAAGTTTTTTAAGTTTCGCAAGTAGTGCATTTTTAAACGAAAGATATAAAAACACTATGGGTTGCTTGGCAATGATGTTTAAAAAGAAAAAACAAAAAGTCTCTCTTATGAAAACATTTGGCTGCCAATAGGAAATCCATTCAGCAACCCGTTCTTCAAAGCACGAAAAGCGGAATGATATTCAATTCTTCTTCACTTTTAGTATTTTTATATTAAGATAGGATGCGGCTCGGCACAGTCAAGTTTGAAAACTGTGTTTTCACTTGCCTCTGCTCTCGCCTTTCACTATCTTTGCCGCATGAAAACGGAATTAAAGGAAAACGGAGGGCTCCCGGCACATATACTCTGGACGCTTGCTATCGTGGCAGGTGTCTCTGTAGCCAATCTGTACTATAACCAACCCTTGCTGAACGTAATACGCCACGAGCTGGGCGTGTCCGAGTTCAAAACCAACCTTATTGCCATGATAACGCAAGTGGGCTATGCTATCGGTTTGCTGTTTATCGTGCCATTGGGCGACCTCTACCAGCGGAAAAAGATTATCCTGACAAACTTTACCTTGTTGATATTCTCGCTCATCGCCATAGGTGCGGCCCCCGACATCTACATCATATGGGGAGCTTCGCTCATCACCGGAATCTGCTCCATGATACCGCAGATCTTCGTGCCGATAGCTTCCCAGTTTTCCCGTCCGGAGAATAAAGGACGCAACGTAGCATCGTCATATCCGGTCTGCTCACCGGCATACTCGCCTCGCGCGTCGTCAGCGGGTTTGTCGGCGAAGTGCTGGGTTGGCGCGAAATGTACTTCATTGCGGCAGGCATGATGCTGCTGTGCGCCATTGCCGTACTGAAAATACTGCCGGACATACAGCCTACATTCCGGGGAAAGTACGGCGATTTGATGAAATCCCTGTTCTCCCTTATCAAAGACTATCCGTCTTTGCGCATCTACTCCATACGCGCAGGCATTGCATTCGGCTCTTTCCTCGCGATGTGGTCGTGCCTCGCATTCAAAATGGGACAAGCCCCGTTCTATGCCGACAGTGATGTTATCGGCATTTTGGGACTGTGCGGAATAGCAGGTGCATCTACCGCATCCCTCGTAGGGAAATATGTGAAAAAAGTAGGAATACGCAACTTCAACTTTATCGGTTGCGGTCTGATTCTGCTGGCATGGGCATCGCTCTACTTCTGCGGCAACACCTATGCCGGCATCATCGCCGGCGTGCTACTGATAGATATCGGCATGCAGTGCATCCAGCTCAGTAACCAAACGAGCATTTTCGATATATGCCCTTCGGCATCCAACCGGGTAAACACTATTTTCATGACAACCTATTTCACCGGCGGTTCATTGGGGACCTTCCTCGCCGGCAGTTGCTGGCAGACCTGGGGCTGGGCAGGAGTAGCAGGCATAGGCACGGTGCTGACCCTGCTGTCTCTTCTGATTACCATCTGCCATAAAGAGCAACAGCATGCCCCGTTCCCTTGATATTTTTTCATAGAAAACACAAAAAGAAATTTCAAATTGCTTTGATTTTCTTCATAATTATTATACATTTGTCGAATACAGATTTAATTAATAAACATTTATCTAAAATCATCTAATTATGGAAACACACAAGAAAATCACAGTGACAGGGGTTCTTTCCGAAGGTATCGGCTTAGGCATTAAAAATGCAGTATCCATGTTGGGAGCTACTGTTCTCTGGCTGCTCACCATTTGGATTCCTTACCTGAATGTAGGCACAACCATCGCTATGAACACCATTCCCATTGAATTGAGCAAAGGAAAGGTTATTTCCCCCTTATTCATCTTCGACGGGAAATACCGTAAGTACATGGGGGAATATTTCACCTTGATAGGTTTGATGTACCTTGCCATTATTCCCGCCTTGTTTTTCATGATTATACCGGGGATCATCATATCCATAGGCTGGTCGCTCGCAATCTACATCTTACTCGATAAAGGCGTGGCTCCGGGCGAAGCCATGATTCGAAGCAACAAAGCCACTTACGGTTACAAATGGACTATCTTCGGCGTATCATTCCTGTTGGGACTGGCTTTCTATGTCCTTATGATGATTATCTTCAACATAGCAAGCGGCGGATTTGCAATGCTCCTTCTCTTCATCATCGCCATTGTATACACTGTGGCAGCACTTGGATGTACCGCTGTCATTTACCGCAACCTGACGGCAGAAGCACAGCCGGAAGCAACGGAAACTGCGGCAGAAGTATAAACAGCTATTGAAAAACACACCCAAAAGCCCCTTTCGCTTTTAAGAGGGTATGTCAAAACTAAAATTCGCTTACGATTTTTAGGCACGAATTACACAGAATTCACGGAAACACAAATTACACGGAAAACACAGATTTTCTTTATTCTTTTTCCGTGAAATCCGTGTAATTCCGTACCTAAAAGAAATCATTAAATGTATTTTGACACCCTCATACGGAACAGCGAAAGGGGCTATTGTCTGTCGATATTTCCTCTTCTTATCTCGATACCCGTCCCGATGTATTTCCATTCATCAGGCTTTCCACCTCATCCACCGTCACCAGATTGAAGTCTCCATAAACGGTATTTTTTAATGCGGAAGCGGCAAGAGCAAAATCCAATGCCTTCCGGTCATCATCCGGATAAGTGTTCAGACCGTATATCATACCACCCACAAAAGCATCACCAGCGCCTACACGGTCTGTTTCATGTTCAATATCATAAATGCCTGTATGCTTCAAAGTGCCATCGGAATAAAGAACAGCAGCAAGCACGTTATGATTGGATGTTATGGAATTACGCAATTCCAGAAACACTTTTTGACAACGCGGGACAAGTCGCTCCACCTCTTGTCCGAACTTCTCGAAAGATGGCAAATCAGACTCAAAAGAAACATCGGCGGTATCAACAGCTCTAAATCCTACGGGCTGTATGCGAGAATCTCCTGATACTCAGGTTCTGCGCCGAAAATGACATCGCTGTACTGCACCAACGGCTGCATCACTTCGGCAGCAGTACAACCGTAGTTCCAAAGTTTCTTGCGGAAATTCAAATCACACGAGATGGTAAGCCCCATACGGTCGGCTATTTCAAGCGCTTCCCGCAAGCGTCGGCTCCCTCTTGCGAAAGGGCGGCAGCAATGCCCGACCAATGAAACCAGCCTGCATCGGCAAAAATGGTTTCCCAATCGATCATACCCGGACGAAGCGTGGCGAAAGAAGAACCCTCGCGGTCGTACACCACATTGGAGTTTCGGAAAGCTGCGCCGCATTCCAGATAATACAATCCCAAACGTTTACCGCCAAATACAATACCGTCCGTCCCCAGCCCGCTGGCACGAAGCGAATTGATACATGCACGCGACACGGCATTATCGGGCAGACGGGTAACAAATTCCGTAGGAATGCCGAAGTGCGCCAAAGACACTGCCACATTAGCCTCACTGCCACCATATGTAGCAATAAATTCATTAGTCTGCGAAAAGCGGCGGAAACCGGGCGTAGTAAGCCGTAGCATAACTTCACCGAAAGTAACGACTTTCTTATCGGTGGAAAGGGATTTCTTTTTCATAAGTCTTATATATTCAAAAGCATCAATGGGAAGTCAAATATACTATTAAAATTCCAAGTAAACGCAAAGAATTGATAATATTTATTGGCAGGAAAGGAAAATAGAAAGGTATTAGGCAGTTTTGTTGTATTTTTGTCACGTCATATTTACAGTAAGATTATCGCATGAGTACAACAAAGAAAATTCCTTCCCCTCTTGTATCCTTTCTCCCATCGTCCTCTTAATAGGAATGCTGTTTGCCACCATCCGCACTTTCGGCAGTGACGCTTTGAGCGGCGGAAGCCAGATATCCCTGCTCACCACCACAGCCGTTTGCGTCTTTATAGGCGTAGCTTTCTACCGGATTCCCTGGAGAGATTACGAAATAGCAATTACCAACAATGTGGCGGGAGTGACTTCCGCCATTATCATACTGCTGATTATCGGTGCGCTGAGCGGCGTATGGATGATTAGCGGAGTAGTCCCTACTCTCATATACTACGGAATGCAGATTATACATCCGGACTTCTTCCTCACCTCCACCTGCGTTATTTGCGCATTGGTGTCCATCATGACGGGAAGTTCGTGGACCACCATCGCCACTATCGGCATCGCCCTCCTGGGAATAGGCAAGGCGCAAGGGTTTGAAGAGGCTGGATTGCAGGTGCCATTATTTCGGGAGCGTATTTCGCGATAAAGTATCGCCGCTGTCGGATACAACGGTACTTGCCGCATCCGTCACGGACGCTCCGCTGTTCCGCCATATCCGCTACATGATGATTACCACCATTCCGTCGCTCGTCATTACGCTGGTTATCTTTACGGTAATGGGATTTGCCTGCGAAACCAGCGGTACGGAGCAGATAGCCGAGTTTACCGCATCGCTGAATGCCAGATTCCACATTACGCCGTGGCTGCTGATTGTTCCGGTGGTTACGGGAATATTGATTGCACGCAAAGTACCCTCTATCATCACCCTGTTTCTATCCACGCTTCTGGCTGCAACTTTCGCTATTATATTTCAGCCCGAACTGCTGCACGAGATTTCCGGAAACAATGATTTGTTTGAAGGGACAATGATGAGCCTGTACGGCAGTACCAGCCTGCAAAGTGACAGTGCCATGCTGACTGAGCTGATTGCCACACGGGGCATGGCAGGAATGATGAACACGATATGGCTCATTATCTGCGCCATGTGTTTCGGTGGAGCAATGACGGCAAGCGGTATGCTGGGAAGCATCACTTCCGTATTCGTCCGGTTCATGAAGAATACGGTCAGTGTGGTAGCATCCACCGTCGGTTCGGGAATATTTCTCAATCTTGCCACAGCCGACCAATACATCAGCATCATCCTTACCGGAAACATGTTCAGCAACATTTACGAGAAGAAAGGATACGAAAGCCGCCTACTGAGCCGCACCACGGAAGATGCCGTTACCGTAACCTCGGCCCTCATCCCGTGGAACACGTGCGGAATGACTCAGGCCACCATTCTGAGCGTACCCACACTGACCTATCTCCCTATTGTTTCTTCAACCTCATCAGCCGCTGATGAGCATACTCGTTGCGGCAATCGGATATAAGATAGTGAGAAGGAAATAACTTCATAGCCCCGCCGCCAACTCCTTAAATCTCATAAAATTAAAAAAGAGAGTGAACAATCGCGGATGGGCATTGTTCTTGCAATAAACTTATAACGAACAATATAATTTAAACCTAAACAAAAATTAAGTATGAAAAAGTTTATTGCATTAGCAGCATTAGTATTGATGAGCATGGTGACAACCACCGTGTATGCACAAGAGAGTAACGCACAAACGCCGTGCAGACCGCAAAGCCCAAAAGAGACGCAGAGCGCGCACGCCTGAAAGCGGAACAGCAGGCAGCCGACGCGGTCTCCTACGATGATGCCGTAGCAGCGCTGAAAGCACAGAAGTTTGTATTGGAAGCCAATCAGGTAATGTTCCGCAACGGGCAGACGGCTTTCGTCACTTCCAACACAAACTTCGTATTGGTAAATCAGGCACGCGGTACGGTACAGGTGGCTTTCAACACGGTTTATCCCGGTCCTAACGGTATCGGCGGCGTAACAGTGGACGGGACGGTATCGGACATGAAAATGTCTACCGACAAACGCGGCAACATCAACTGCAATTTCAGCATCCAGGGTATCGGCATCTCCGCACAGATATTCCTTACGCTGACCAACGGCGGTAATAATGCAACCGTTACCATCAGCCCGAACTTCAACTCCAATACTATGACTTTAAGTGGCAGCCTGCTGCCGTTGAACCAATCGAATATCTTTAAGGGACGTTCCTGGTAGGCCTATTACAATATATATATTTCCAACTCCGCTGCAAGTCGATTAAAAAGTGTACATTTGCAGCGGAGTTTTATATATTATATTCATCATGAGAGAATTTATCATCGCGGACAATCAAGATATAACCAAAGCAGGCATGATGTTTCTGTTGAGCAAACAGAAAGACACCGCCTTGCTGCTGGAAGCCGACAATAAAGCGGAGCTTATACAACAGCTACGGTTACATCCCGAAGCGGTGGTTATATTGGACTATACACTGTTTGACTTTGCCGGCGCCGATGAACTGATTGTATTGCACGAACGCTTCAAAACAGCGGACTGGTTACTGTTTTCCGACGAACTGAGCGTCGCTTTCTGCGACAAGTATTGTTCAGCAGCATGGCATTCGGAGTAGTGCTGAAGGACAATTCCAAAGAAGAGATACTCACAGCACTGCAATGCGCTTCACGTAAGGAACGCTTTATATGTAATCACGTCAGCAACTTATTACTCTCGGGAAATAACCAGTCGGCTGCTCCCCACCCCACTCTGCAAAACGCTCTGCTGACACCTGCCGAAAGAAGTATTCTGAAAGAGATTGCATTAGGAAAAACGACCAAAGAAATAGCAGCCGAAAGAAACCTCAGTTTCCATACCGTGAACAGCCACCGGAAAAATATCTTCAGAAAACTGAATGTGAACAATGCCCACGAAGCTACGAAATATGCTATGAAAGCGGGTATTGTGGATTTGGTGGAGTACTATATCTGATTTCCCCGCTTCCGATGCAAAGCTTGGCAGCCTCATCATATACAACGCCAAACTGACCGGGAGCTATGCCCTGCAACTTCTCATCTGAAACAATACGATAGCCTGTTTCGTCCTGCCACAGCCTGCCGCCGATAAATCCGGGAGCATGGCGTATCTTGAACGTAACCGGAATCTCATCTTTAATGCCTTCCCACGGATTTTCCGTAATAAAATGAAAATCTGCATACTGAACTCATGTCCGTATTGCAGTTCCGTATCATATCCGTGCGACACATAAATTACATTCTCGTCCGTATCTTTACGAACCACAAACCAAGGTCCGCCACTCAAGCCCAAGCCTTTACGCTGACCGATAGTATGAAACCAATAACCGCGATGCGTACCCAGTATCTTTCCCGTTTCCAACTCAACAATCCGCCTTCCTTTTCTCCGAGGAAACGACGGACAAAGTCATTATAATTAATCCGTCCCAAGAAACAGATTCCTTGACTGTCTCGTCTTCGGGCACTGGGCAACTGAGCTTTCAAAGCAATATCGCGCACTTCCTGTTTCATCAGTCCGCCCAACGGGAACATCAGTTTGGACACTTGCAGGTAGTCTATCTGCGCAAGAAAGTCCGTCTGGTCTTTTACGGGGTCGAGGGCTGTTCCCAGCCAGGTCTTTCCATTCTGCAGAACGGTAGTAGCATAATGTCCGGTTGCCGTAAAGTCGAAGTGCCTGCGACCTGCTGTTCAAAGCAACCGAATTTAATCAGCTTGTTGCACATCACATCCGGATTCGGAGTGAACCCGCGGCTAACTTTTTCAATAGCATAAGCGGCTACATTATCCCAGTACTCCCGATGTAAATCGACAACTTCCAGCGAAAGGCCGTAACGGCGCGCTACGGCAGAAGCCATCTCCAGGTCTTCCTCTGCCGAACAGTCCATATACTCGGCATCATCCTTTCCTATCTTTATATAAAACAGAGAGGGACGGTAACCTTGCTCACAAAGGAGATGTACGACAACCGAACTGTCAACACCCCCGGATAATAAAACGGCAATATTCATATTAATAATGTATCTAACATTTCATCCGACGAACAAATGGTTTCATCGGACGAAAATGCTCTTTTGTTCCGGACTTAAATTTTCTCCAACGCTTGGGACAAATCATCCAACAAGTCATCTATATGCTCCGTCCCTACTGAAAGGCGTACCGTTCCCGGCTTAATGCCCTGCTCTGCCAATTCCTGTTCATTCAATTGCGAATGGGTGGTAGTAGCGGGATGTATGACAAGCGACTTTACATCTGCT
>ENA-OQAS01000861-OQAS01000861.1-human-gut-metagenome-genome-assembly--contig:-NODE-861-length-15219-cov-5.582958_pt1 | contig 15219 bp, 27 predicted proteins | sample MGYA00242733_ERZ504523 | MGnify/ENA primary metagenome ERZ504523 (study PRJEB26092, sample SAMD00036239) | human gut metagenome | host: Homo sapiens | study: EMG produced TPA metagenomics assembly of... | reverse complement strand
GACAGTGCTGTCCGGCGGTCGGTATGACAATCTGCTGGGCGAGTTTTTGGCACGGACAAACCGGCCATTGGCTTTGCGGTGGATGTGTCGGCGGTGACCGATGTGCTCCATGAGGAGATTAATTTGGATCGCCCGCTGCGCATTGCACTTACTAAGGGACGGCTGGAAAAGGCGTCTGTGCAGATGTTCAAGACCATGGGGCTGAACACGGAGGCTCTGGAGAATAAAGGCCGTCGGCTGATCTTGCCGGTGGACCAGTATGAGGCGGTACTGTCCAAAGCGCCGGATGTGATCACTTATGTGGAGCACGGCGTGTGCGACATTGGCATTGTAGGCAAAGACACCATTGTGGAGCACGGCAGTGCGTTCTATGAAGTGCTGGATTTGAATATCGGCCGTTGCGCCTTTGCCCTGGCGACCAAGAAGGGCACGGATTTCTTCAGCGGCTACAAGCGCAAAACCGTGGCCAGCAAATACCCTAAGGTGGCTAAAGAATTCTTTAAGTCCAAGGGTATGGATGTGGATGTGATCAAGATCGAGGGCAGCGTGGAACTGGCGCCGCTCCTGGGCTTGGCAGACGGCATTGTGGATATTGTGGAGACCGGCTCCACCTTAAAGGAGAACGGTCTGGAAGTGGTAGAGAAGATCATGCCCATTTCTGCGCGGGTGATCGTGAATATGGCTTCTATGAAACTGCGCAAGGACGAGATTGAGGCGTTCCTGCATGATATTGAACTGGCAGCGCAAGTGGTTGAAAGAGGTAGAACAATGAAAATCACAAAAGCAAACGGCGTGGTCGAGTACCAGCTTTTGGCCCAGCTGAAACAGCGGCAGGGGAGACGGATCCCAAGATCACCGAGGCGGTGACCACCATTATCAATGGTGTAAAAGAGGGCGGCGACGAGGCTGTGCGGGAGTACACCGTGCGGTTTGACGGCAGCGTGCCTAAAAAAATCGAATTTGACAAGGACGAGATCCATGCCTTTTTAGATCAGGTAGACCCGGCCTTTAAGGATGCTGTGGTGAAAGCGCAGCAAAATATCTATGACTTCCATCAGCGCCAGGCCCAGCAAAGCTGGATGACCACCAAGGAAAGCGGCGTCATTATGGGCCAGCGTATTCGCGGCTGAAGCGTGTAGGCATTTATGTGCCCGGTGGCACCGCGGCGTATCCCTCCTCTGTGCTGATGAACGCCGTTCCCGCCAAGATCGCCGGTGTACAGGAAATTATTATGGTGACCCCGCCCGGCAAGGACGGCAATCCCAATCCCAACATTATGGCGGCGGCTGCGGTGGCCGGTGTGGATAAGGTGTTCTTAGTGGGCGGTGCCCAGGCAGTGGCTGCTTTGGCCTACGGTACCCAGCGAATCCCCAAGGTAGATAAAATCGTTGGTCCCGGCAATATCTTTGTGGCCACGGCCAAAAAGCTGCTGTACGGTGTGGTAGATATTGATATGGTGGCAGGCCCCAGCGAAATTCTCATTGTGGCGGACTCTACGGCGGATGCCTCCTTCTTGGCAGCAGACTGATGAGCCAGGCGGAGCACGATGTGCGGGCTTCTGCCATTTTGCTAACCACTTCCGAGTCTTTGGCTAAGAGCACGCTGCGGAGATTGACCGGCAGATCAAGACCTTGGTGCGTCAGGAGATCATTCAAAATCCTTTGACGATTACGGCGAGATCATTGTGTGCGACAATTTGCGCCAGGCGCTGGATTTTGCTAACGAATTGGCGCCGGAGCACTTGGAATTGTGCGTGGCCGAGCCGCTGAAATATATCGGTATGGTGGATAACGCCGGTTCTGTATTCCTGGGCAATTGGTCCCCGGAGCCCTTGGGCGATTATTACGCAGGCCCCAATCATGTGCTGCCCACCAGCGGTACGGCTCGGTTCTTTTCGCCCCTGTCGGTAGATAGCTTTGTGAAGAAGTCATCCTTTATTTATTACACCCCGGAAGAGTTGAAAAAGGCCAAGGACGATATTATGCTTTTGGCAGAGACGGAGGGCTTGACCGCCCACGCCAACTCTATAAAAGTACGGTTTGAATAAGAGGTGCGGTTTATGCGAACGGCAACGGTAGAACGAAATACGAAAGAGAGCCAAATTGCGGCCACCCTGTGTCTGGACGGCGGGGAAGTGGCCGTGTCCACCGGCAACGGCTTTTTTGATCACATGCTTACCGCCTTTGCGGTGCACGGCGGCTTTGGGCTGCAACTGACGGTGCAGGGAGACCTGGATGTAGACACCCATCACACGGTAGAAGATACTGGTATTGTGCTGGGGCAGGCACTGCGCCGGGCGCTGGGCGACTTTGGCGGCATTGCCCGGTACGGCAGTTTTGCGGTGCCGATGGACGAGAGCCTGGCACGGTGCGATCTGGATTTGTCCAATCGGCCGTTTTTGGTGTTCCGCGCCACATTCCAGCAGGAACGGTGCGGCGATTATGAAACCTGCGTAACAGAGGAATTTTGGCGCGCCTTTGCGGTGAATGCCGGGATCACTCTGCATATTGATGTGCCTTACGGCACCAACGCCCATCACCAAATTGAGGCCGTCTTTAAGGCTGTTGGTCACGCCCTGCACGGAGCGGTACAGCCCACCGGCGGTGCGGTGCTGTCTACCAAGGGCGTATTATAAACAAAAATTAGAGAGGGTAACGACTTATGATTATTTTTCCCGCCATTGATATTATGGACGGTAAGCCGGTGCGGCTGCTGCGGGGCGATTTTGCCACCGCAGAGCAGGTGGCAGAGGATGTATTGACCACTGCCAAGCAGTTCGCCCGGGTGGGCTGCACCTGGGTGCATATGGTGGATCTGGACGGCTCCCTGCAAAAGAAGCCGGTAAACGCAGACCCTATTTTGCAGGTGGTGGAGCACACCCCGCTGAAAGTGGAAGTGGGCGGCGGTATTCGCACCATGGAGGATATTGCGTTCTACCTGGATCGGGGCGTGGATCGGGTCATTCTCGGCTCCGTTGCCCTTAAAAATCCGGAGCTGGTGCAGCAGGCGGTAGACGCCTATGGGGACAAGATCGCCGTAGGGATCGACGCCAAGCACGGTATGGTGGCCACCGAGGCTGGACTGAGGACTCCCAAATGGACTTTATCGAACTGGCAAAGGCCATGGAGAAGATGGGCGTTGCACCATTATCTATACGGATATTGGTCGGGACGGTACCCTCAGCGGCCCGGATGTGCAAGGGCTGGATCGGTTGAACAAGGCGGTGGGCTGCAATGTGATCGCCAGCGGCGGCGTTACCACCATTACGGATATTTTGGTAATGAAGGATAAAAAATGTATGGCACCATTTGCGGCAAGTGCATTTATAAAAAGACGCTGGATTTGCGGGAAGCGGTAGGTATTTGCAAATGACAGAAGATTTGGAGCAGTATTTTGCCAAGGGCGAGCTGATCCCTGCGGTGGTGCAGGAGGCCTCTACCGGCCAGGTGCTGATGCTGGCTTATATGAATAAGGAATCCTTAAAGCGCACCCTGGAGAGCGGCTACACTTGGTTTTGGTCCCGCTCCCGGCAGGAGCTTTGGAATAAAGGCGCCACCAGCGGCCACCTGCAAAAGGTGGTGGCCATGTACAGCGACTGCGACAACGACACCCTATTGGTGCAAGTGGAGCAGACCGGCGCCGCGTGCCACACCGGGCACCATAGCTGTTTTTATACCAAGATGGAGGGCAATTTCAATGACTGCGATTGAGCGTGAATATCAGGTGATTCTGGATCGTCGGGCGGATCGGCAGGAGGGGTCTTATACCTGTTATCTGTTTGACCAGGGCATCGACAAAATTTTGAAGAAAGTGGGCGAGGAATGTACCGAGATGGTCATTGCCGCAAGAATAACGATAAGGACGAGACGGTGTATGAGATCACGGATCTGATCTACCACACCCTTGTAATGATGGCCAATCAGGGCATTACCCCGGCGGACATTCAGGCGGAGCTGGACAACGCGCCGAAAAAGCCGGCAATCTGAAAAAATTCCACCAGGTGGATAAGAATACATAATGCTACATAAAAAATGGGTGATCCGGCAGGCAGACAAAGAGGCTGCCTCTGCCATTAGCGAACAATTCAATATCGACCCGTTTTTGGCATTTTTGTTGGTGTCTCGCGGATTGACGGACGACCTGGCGGTGCAGGAATTCCTCCACCCCGGTCAGGCGCTATGTGCTCCGGAGGGCTTTGCGGATATGGAGGCGGCTGCTGCCAGACTGCAACAGCGCTGGACAGCGGCGAAAGAATATGCGTGTACGGAGATTATGACTGTGACGGTGTGACCGCCACAGCTTTGCTATACTCTTTTTTAGAGGCCATGGGCGGCAATGTGATCTACTATATCCCGGATCGGGAGACAGAGGGCTACGGCCTAAACAAAGGCGCCATTGACACCCTGGCCGCCAAAGGCACCGGCCTGATTGTCACAGTGGATAACGGTATTTCGTCTGTGGACGAGGCAGAGTATATCTACCGGCTGGGTATGCAGCTGGTGGTGACCGATCATCACCAGGTAGGAGAGCAGCTGCCCCGTGCTGAGGCCGTGGTGAATCCACATAGAACGGACAATCTGCTGCCCTTTACGGACTTTTGCGGAGTGGGCGTGGCCTTTAAGCTGGCCTGCTGTTTGTATGACGGTGAGCCGGCGGAATTGTTGGAGCAGTTCGGCGACTTGGTTGCATCGGCACGATGGGTGATCTGGTTCCTTGGTAGGGGAGAACCGGGCGTTGGTGCAGGCCGGTTTGCGAACCCTGCAAGAGGAACCGCGCCCCGGCGTATATGCGCTGTTACAGGCAGCCGGAGCCGGAGAAGAGCTGAGCGGCACCGATGTGGCCTTTAAGCTATGCCCACGCATTAACGCAGCCGGGCGAATGGATAGTGCCTGCGGGCGCTGGAGTTGCTGCTGGCGGAGGATGAAGAAACGGCTGCGGCGCGCGCCCGCCAGCTGTGCGACGATAACGCCCTGCGGCAAGAGCTGGAACGTAAAATCATAGATGATATTACTGCCAAGCTGGATGCGGATCCGGCACCCTTGCGCCAGCGTGTACTGGTGGTGGCCGGGGAGGATTACCACCCGGGGGTCATCGGTATTGTGGCTTCCCACTTGGTAGAGCGCTACGGCAAACCCACTGTGGTGCTGGATATGAAGGCGGACGGCACCGCCTGCGGCTCCGCCCGGAGCATTGAGGGCTTTGATCTGTACCGGGCAGTGGCGGCATGCAGCCATGTGCTCACGCGCTTTGGCGGTCACCCTATGGCTGCGGGCATGGGCTTGGCAGCGGCAGATATTCCTGTTTTTGCCCGAGCCATCAACGCTTATGCTGAGAAGGAATATCCTCGTATGCCGGCTTTGCAGCTGCATCTGGACTGCAAGCTGTCCCCGGCGTACTTGACCTTAGATTTGGCGGAGAATTTGCAGCTGCTGGAGCCTTGTGGTACAGACAATCCGGCGGCGCTGTTTGGTCTGTTTCACTTGCAGCTGGTGTCTGTCAGCCCCCTGGGGGCAGAGGGCAAGCACTTGCGTCTGGAGGCGGAGAAAAAGGGTCGCCGTCTGCGAATTGTGCAGTTTGGGGTGAAGCCGGAAGATTTCCCCTATGTGCCCGGTGATTTTATCGACTGCGCGGTACAGATTTCTAAAAATCCCTATAAGGCAAGGTCTATCTTTCTGTGCGGGCGGCAGATGTGCGCCGCAGCGGCACGGACGATGACCGGTATTTTAACGAGCTTTACGATTACAGAGCCTTTTTGCAAAACGGTACCCACCAATACCCGGTGTACCCGGATCGGCAGGTTTGCGCCGCGGTATATCGGTTCTTAAAGAGCCGGGGGCGGTTGGGATTTTGGCACCGAGGAGCTGTATTTTGCCCTGCAAAAAGGGGCAACCTACGGACAGGTGCTCGTGGCGCTAAAAGCCCTGCACCAGGCGGGATTGATTCGCCGTGGTAAAAGCCAAATTCGCCTGGCACAGCCTGCGGGCAAGGTCGATTTGGAAGCCACGCCCATTTTGCGAAAACTGAGAGAGGGTGCAAGCCTTGGAGAATAAAAAAACAATACCCCCGGTGCCGACAGCGGCAGAGCTGCCCCCGGAACAGACGGCGGACCATAAGCCTATGACGATGGGTTTGCGCCGTTCTTTGCAGAAATACAAAAGAAACCCCAGTATGACAGCGCCCGGATTGAAAAGGCCTATTCCTTGGCCCGCTCTGCCCACGAAGGGCAGTTTCGCCGTTCCGGGGAGCCGTATATCATGCACCCGGTGGCGGTGGCGAAAATCCTGTTTGACCTGGGTATGGACAATGAGTGTATTATCGGCGCGCTGCTCCACGATGTGGTAGAAGATACGCCCTATGACATTGACTATATCTCCCGCGAGTTTGGCCCGGAGGTGGCGCTGTTGGTGGACGGCGTGACCAAGCTGGGTCAGATTCCCCTGTCTACACGTGAGGAAGTGCAGGCGGAAAACATTCGCAAAATGTTTATGGCCATGAACCGGGATGTGCGGGTGATTATCATTAAGCTGGCGGACCGGCTGCACAATATGCGCACCGCCAAGTTTTGGCCTCCTTATAAACAGCGGGAGAAGAGCCTGGAAACTCTGGAGATTTATGCCCCCATTGCCCATCGGTTAGGTATTCGTGCCATTAAAGAGGAATTAGAGGATCTGGCGATTTTTTACCTGGATCCTATTGCTTATAAGGAAATTGAGCAGAACCTGCGCTTAAAGCAGGTGGAGGGCGAGCGTTTCTTAGCGGATATTAAGGCGCAAATCCGCGCCAAGTTAGAGCCGATCATGAAGAATGTCCAGATCACCTCTCGGGTAAAGTCCGTCCACGGAATCTTCCGCAAGGTGTATATCAAGGGCAAGGATTTTGAACAAATCTTTGACATTTATGCCGTGCGCATTATCGTGGACTCTATGATCGACTGCTACAATGCCTTGGGTATTGTGCATGATATGTTTACGCCCCTGCCCGGTCGGTTTAAGGACTATATCTCTACCCCTAAACCCAATATGTACCAGTCCCTGCACACCACAGTGCTTGGCCCCGGCGGCATTCCCTTTGAAATTCAGATTCGCACCTGGGATATGCACCGCACGGCAGAGTACGGTATTGCTGCCCACTGGAAGTATAAGCTGGGCAAAGGCGGCAAGGACTCCATCGACAATCGGTTAGAGTGGATTCATAAAATGCTGGAGACCGGTGAGGCGTCTACCAACGCTGAGGATCTGGTGCGCAACATTAAGGGCGACCTGTCCTCGGATGAGATCTTTGTGTTTACCCCCAATGGGGACATTAAGACTTTGCCCAGCGGCGCCACGGTGATCGACTTTGCCTATGCTATTCACTCAGCGGTAGCAACCGCATGACCGGCGCCAAGGTCAACGGCAAGATCGTACCTATTACCTATAAGCTGAAAACCGGCGAGATCTGCGAGGTGCTTACCAGCAATCAGCCGGGCAAAGGTCCGTCCAGAGACTGGCTGAAAGTGGTGACCACCGGCGAAGCCCGGTCCAAAATTCGCTCTTGGTTCAAGAAAGAGCGGCGGGACGAGAATATCGTCCAGGGCAAGGCTGAGGTGGATCGAGAACTGCGGCGGAACTTTATCCGCCTGGACGGCGAGCAGTACGACGCCTTTTTGCAGCGGATCGCCGAGCGCCAGCACTGCGCTTCCGTGGAGGATTTCTACGCTACCGTGGGCTATGGCGGGCTGGTCATCAGCCGTATGATGCCCGGTATCAAGGACGAATATAATCGCAACTGGCGCCAGGCGGAGGAGTCTGCCCAACCGGCAAAAGCGCCGGAGCGGCCCCGCAAATCCGGCGGCAGCAGCGGCGGTGTGATTGTTGAGGGGATCGACAACTGCCTGATCAATATGGCCCGTTGCTGTGCGCCGGTGCCCGGTGAGGAGATCATCGGCTTTATCACCCGGGGGCACGGGCTGACTGTTCATCGGCGGGATTGTGTGAATGTGCCGCGAGATTTGGCAGAGTGCCCGGAACCGGAGCGCTGGGTCAAGGCTCGGTGGGACGACTCTGTGCAGGTGGAGACCATGTCTACCCTGGAGGTCTATGCCATTGACCGTGACGGGCTGGTGCTGGATATTGCCAACGCCATGTCCAAGGCCCATGTGAAGATTCAGTCTATTAATGCCAGACCCATTAACGAAGGCAACTGCCTGACCACCCTGACATTGTCGGTAAACAGCCGGGAGCACCTGGAAAATGTGGTCAAGATTTTGAAGAAGATACCAGTGTGTATCATATTGAGCGAGGTGCAGGACGATGATTACCGTATTACAGCGTGTGCAGCACGCCAAAGTGGAAATAGACGGCAAGACCGTGGGCGCCACCGAACAGGGGCTGTTGATTCTCCTGGGCGTGGTCGAAGGTGATACTCGAGTAGAGGCAGACAAGCTGGTAAAAAAAATTGCCAACTTGCGGATCTTTGAAGATGAAAACGGCAAGATGAACCTGTCGCTCTTAGACATTGGCGGCGGGGTGCTGGTGGTAAGCCAGTTTACCCTGTGTGCGGACTGCACCCACGGGCGGCGCCCCAGCTTTACCCATTCCGCCCCGCCGGCACAGGCCAACGAACTGTACGAATACTTTACTCGGGCACTGGGGGAGCAGGGCGTGTCCCGTATTGAAACCGGTGTGTTTGGCGCCGATATGGCGGTGACACTCCTAAACGACGGCCCGGTGACCATTATACTTGACACAAAGGACTTAAAATAATGCAGATCAAATCAGCCACCTTTGGCCAGTTGCAGAACAACTGCTACCTGGTTACGGACGAAGCCAGCGGCCGCAGTGCCCTGGTGGATTGCACAGAATACAACGACAAGATGAAAGATTTTATCGGCGACGCCAAGCTGGATTATATTCTGCTGACCCACGGCCATTTTGACCACATCGGCGGCGTGGCGGCGGTAAAGGCTGCCACCGGCGCAAGGTAGTCATCAGCGCCGAGGATGCCCCGATGCTCACTTCCTCTCGCAAGTCGCTGGCGGCGTTTTCGTTCCTCTCTCAGGCGCCGGCGCAGGCGGATATTTTAGTGCAGGACGGCGATACCGTCACCTTGGGCAACACGGCCTTTACCGTGCTGGCCACGCCCGGTCACACCCCCGGCGGTGTGTGTTATATTGCCGGGGACTGTATCTTTAGCGGCGACACGCTGTTTTTCTGCTCTTGCGGGCGCACGGATTTTCCCGGCGGCAACAGTAGAGAAATGATGGATAGCCTGCAAAAACTGGCGGCCCTGCCCGGGGACTACACCGTCTATCCCGGCCACGATCGCTTTTCCACCCTGAATTTTGAACGGCAACATAACCCGTATATGAAGAAATTATGATTTTACGCGTCATTAACCACCCTTATGAATTTGATATGAAGAACCTGTGCATCACCTTCTTCCCCCATGAGAAGATCCGTTTGGAGGGGGAGGAGGACCCGGTGGTGGTCACCACCCGACGGGAGGCGGACGGGTCCTTTTTTGTGTCTGCCAAGGTATACGATGTGTACCGGGAGACAACAGCCAAGCCGAAACCGGCAGACGAGGAGCACCTGGTGCTGTCCGTTACTCTTTATCGGCTGCTTAGCGATATATTAGGCTTTGTGCCCCCTTGGGGTGTGCTGTACGGCGTGCGTCCGGCTAATTGATGCACCGGCTGTGCGCCCAAATGGGGGACGATGCGGCGGTTGCACACTTCCAGACTGCTTTTTTGACCCAAAAAAGCAAGGCGGAGTTGGCGCATGAGGTGATGCTCCATGAGAACCGCTCCATTGCTCGCTCCGGGCCAAAGTCGTTCTCTCTGTATGTGTCTATTCCGTTTTGCCCCACCCGGTGCGCTTACTGCTCTTTTGTGTCTCATTCAATTGAAAAGACCCACAAGCTGATGACCCTTATGTGGATCTGTTGCTGCGGGAGCTGGAGGAGACCGCCAAGTACGCCAAAGAATTGGGGTTGGAGTTGGCCACCGTGTATTTCGGCGGCGGCACGCCCACCACATTATCGGCGCAGGATTTAGGGCGCATTTTCAGCACCATTGAACAGAATTTTGACCTTTCGCACCTGATGGAATACACAGTGGAGGCCGGTCGGCCGGACACGGTCACCCGAGAGCGGCTGGAGGTCATTCGAGCCGCCGGCGTGCAGCGGATCAGCATTAACCCCCAGAGCTTTAACGACAAGGTGCTGGAGGCCATTGGTCGCCGCCATACAGCGCAGCAAACGCTGGACGCTTTTGCGCTGGCGCGGGATTGCGGCTTTGACCATATCAATATGGACTTTATCGCCGGGTTGCCGGAGGACGATCTGCCGTCTTTTCAGCGCAGTATTCAAGCGGCGCTGGACTTGCAGGCAGAGTCCATCACCGTGCACACCTTGGCTCTGAAAACCTCTGCCTATATGGTTACAAGAGAACAGACCTTTGATTTGAAAGATCGGCTCACTGTGTCCAATATGGTGGACTATGCCGGGCAGACCCTTCACGGAGCCGGGTACTATCCCTACTACATGTACCGGCAGAGCAAATCTCTGGGCAATTTGGAGAATGTAGGCTGGTGCAAGCCGGGTTATGATTGTCTCTATAATGTGTATATGATGGACGAGACCCACACGGTTTTGGCAGTTGGCGCCGGTGCGGTAACCAAGCTGCGAGGCCAAAACAGCGGTATGATCCAGCGGATTTATAATTATAAATACCCCTATGAGTACATTCGGGATTTTGACACCCTGTTGGAGCGCAAAAAACGCATACCCGGCTTTTATGCGGAATATGATTAAACAGACGGTTGAAATAGACATTGTCGGCGGATTGTATAGCGCAATTCTACAAAATCTTTGCAACTTGTATTGCAATTCTTTACCCTCTGTAATATAATAACAATACGGAGGGATATTATGGCTAAGAAATTCGGTGATCTTTTTGGCAATATGGACGATGTGTTCTCCGGTGCCAAAATCTCTAATTTTGATTTAGACGATGTGCTGAGTCGTACCCGTACCTTTACGGAGGAAGTCAGCAAAAAAGCGCGGAGGCTTTGGAGCTTTCCCGCAAAAAAGTGGAGTGTCTGGATATAAAGGCCAAGCTGAGTAAGGCGTATGAGAGATACGGCCGACTGGCGTATGACGCGGTGCAGCAACCTCAGTTGCAGCAGACGGAGGCGTTGGAGAGCTGTGGGGCGGAGATCACCGCTCTGCGTACCAAGCTGGATCAGCTGACGGCGGAGCTTGAGGCCGCCAAGAATCCGACGGTCACCACTGTTAGTGATGACGATGTGAGCGTATCCTAACCCCCACGCAAATAGAGGAAGAAGAAAGCAGTGTATGGACTATGGTCTATGCGCTGCTCTTTTTTCACACCGGGTGATGGAATGGAACTGACAACCAAACAAAAGTACCTGTCCGCCGCAGGGCTGCTGTTGGTAGCTACGGCTGCCGTTAAGGTCATTGGTGCGGTGTATAAAATTCCGCTGACCGGCCTGATCGGCGCACCGGACGGGGCTATTTCTCTACGGCTTATACGCTGTTTATGCCGGTGCATGCCATCACATTGGTGCTTTTCCCGTTGCGTTGTCCGCTGGTGAGCAAGTACCGTGCTACCGGTGACAGTGCCCGGGTGGCGGCCTTACAGCGCAGTGCCTGCGGGTTGTTCTTTTGGGTAGGTCTTGCCGGCACGGCACTGATGGTGCTGCTGGCCGGACCGTATACCCGGCTGGTGGCCGGTGCGCCAAAAGCGGTTTATACGGTGCTGATCCTGGCGCCTACGGCGCTTTTTTCCGCCATGGCGGCAGCCCACCGTGCCTTTGCGGAAGGACACCTGAATATGGTGCCGACTTCTGTTTGCCAGGTACTGGAAGCACTGTTTAAGATGGTGTTCGGTCTGCTGTTTGCCAAGCTGTCTATGGGGCGGCTGTACCAAATTTACTTAGATACCGGCATGGTACTGGGCAATCGGGCAGAGAGCGAGACGGCGGCTCTGTCTATGATGTACCGGTAACAGCAGCCTGCGCCATGCTGGGGGTAACCCTGGGGGCGTTGGCGGCTTGGGTGTATGCGGCGCTGTACGATCGGTTCCGGTATCCACACCGTCTGCTGCGGCAGCAGTTGCCCGGTGGCGCGACCCGAGAGCTGGTACGGTTTGCCCTGCCGCTGGTGGTAGCAACGGTGATCCAGAGCCTGTCCGGCTTTGCAGATACTGCCAGTGTACAGATGTGTCTGGGGCTGTGCGGTACGGCGCAGTTGCAGCAAATCTTTGCAGTGCCGCTGTCGCTGACCAAGGTAGCAGAAAAAGATGTGGTTACTTATGTGTACGGCCTGTATTGTACCGTGCAGGATTTTGCCCACCTGGTGCCGTCCTTAACCATGGCGTTGGGGGTGGCGGCGGTTCCGGCGCTGTCCGGCGCTTATCAGGATCAGTCCGCCCGTTTTGGCAGCCTGTATGCGGGTATCCTGAAATATACGGTGATCTTAGGCGCCGCAGGCAGTGGGGGACTGGCGTTGTTCTCTTATGAGGTGCTGTCTTTGTTTTACGGCACTTCGTCGCCGGACCTGGTACTGGGGTGCCACCAACTGCTGTTTTGGTTTGCCTTTACTGCACTGCCGGCAGCTCTATCCTCTACCTGTGTGTTCGCTTTGCAGGCGCTGGGCTATGCCAAACGGTTGCTGCTGCCTTTTTCTCTGACTGCGGTGCTGCGGGTGGGGCTGAACTTCTTTTGATCCCCAACGGGCGGTTCCATCTTTACGGCTCGCTGTCGCCACTGCTGTTTCATTTTTGTTTCTTTCCGTCTATTGTTTGGTGCTGATGCGTAGGATCACCAAGGTCAAATTCTCCCGGACAGAGGTGTTCGCAAAGCCGGTGTTGGCGGTGATTTTTACTTGTCTGACGGTGAAGGGTGTGGCCGGTGTGTTCTTTACCCAGCTGCAAAATACCTGGAATTTTGTCTTATCTGCGGTTTTATTTTCGGCAGTTCTAACAATTTTGTTGCTGCTCTTTGGTACACTTTCCACAAAAGATCTGCATTTTGCCGGAGAAAGGTAAAAAAAACCGCTTGGCTACTTGAAATTTCGCGTTGTATCATATATAATTTCTTGGAACGAGTTGATCAAAAGAGGCGTCGGTATGGCATTGGATTTTATACGCAAAGAGCACTATAATACGGAGGATTTGATTCGCATTGTGGCGCTGCTCCGTGCCCCCGGCGGCTGTCCCTGGGATCAGGCGCAGACTCATGCTTCTATCAAGAAGAATTTTATTGAGGAGACCTATGAGGTCATTGAGGCCATCAACCGGCAGAGCACTGCGGGATTGCAGGAGGAGCTGGGCGATGTGTTGCTTCAGGTTGCGCTTCATGCCCAAATGGAGGCAGAAGCAGGTCGCTTTGATTTTAACGATGTAGCGGACGGAATTTGCAAAAAGCTGATTTTCCGTCACCCTCATGTGTTTGGCGATGTAAAGGCCGAGAATACGGACGATGCACTTGCCAGCTGGGACGCTGCCAAGTTAAAAGAAAAAGGAATGAAAAAAGTCAGCCAGTCCATGGTGAGTATTCCCCGGGAATTGCCGGCACTGATGCGCGCCCAAAAAGTGCAGCATAAGGCCGCGAAGCAAGGGTTTGACTGGCCGGATTGCACCGGCGCAATGGACAAGCTGAATGAAGAGATTAACGAGCTCAAAATCGCTTTGGACCAAGGAGAGCCTACCAGCATTGCGGACGAATTCGGCGATGTGCTGTTCTCCTGCGTAAATATTGCCCGCTTTATCGGCGTAGACAGTGAAGAGGCCTTGACCGCAGCCACGGACAAGTTCCTTTCCCGCTATGTGCTGGTAGAGCAGCTGGCAGCGGAGTGCGGCATGGAGATGAAATCGTCTTCCTTGCAGGCGCTGGACGCCTTTGGGACGAAGCAAAACAAATATTATCCGATCAATCGGAAATGGAGGAAATGTAAATGAACAAAACTGAACTGGCAGCTGCCGTAGCTGCAAAGACCGAACTTTCCAAGAAAGACGCTGAAGCCGCAGTAAACGCTGTTCTGGCTTCCATCACTGACGCTCTGGCTGAGGGCGACAAGGTTGCTCTGGTTGGCTTTGGTACTTTTGATGTGAAGACCCGTGCTGCCCGCACCGGCCTGAACCCCCGCACCAAGGAGACCATCCAGATTCCCGAGGCAAAGGTTCCGTCTTTCAAGGCCGGCTCCGCGCTTAAGGACGCTGTGAAATAAGTCTTGTTTTTATGTGCAGGCATCCGTATCTTGCGGGTGCCTGTCTTTTTTGGAGGTCAGTATGCGACTGGATAAGTACCTGAAAGTCAGTCGAATCATCAAGCGCCGCACGGTGGCCAACGAGGCCTGCGACGCCGGACGCGTCAGCGTGAACGGCAAGGTGCAGCGCGCGTCCTACGATGTAAAGGTTGGGGACAAGATTGAGGTGCTCTGGGCCAAAACCGCCACACCTACTTGGTCAAGGCCGTGCAGGAGCACGCGCTGAAAGAGGCCGCCGCCCTTATGTATGAACCCTTGGACTGACATAATCACCCGCCGGAGCGCATAGGCTCTATCGGGTGATTTTTTTATGGAACAGAAAAAGACGACCGGTCACAGCCTGACCCTGTGCGATCGGGAAAAGTTGACCCTTACCGGCGTGACCGATGTGGACGCTTTTAATGAAGAAGAAATCACGGTAATTACGGATTTTGGAGAATTGACAGTAAAGGGTGAGCTGCTGCATGTGGAGGCGCTGGACCTGGAGTGCGGCAGTATGCAGATCACCGGCAAGGTCACGGCACTACTCTATACCCAGCACCGGGAGGGCGGCGGATTGTTTGGCCGTCTGTTCCATGGTTAATGCGCTATGGGCCTTTTTCCTATTGGGACTGGCGCTTTTCTTCTTCTATGATGTGCTGCGGTTTTGGCGTAGCGTGTGGTGGAGCAGGCGAGCGACATTTTTAGCGGATGTGCTATGGTGGTTGGTTGCCGCCTTTAGTTGCTATACGCTGTTTTTGGCCTACACCGACGGGGTGATCCGTGCCCTTTGTCTTGTGGTATGCGGCGGTGGTTTTGCCTGTGGATATTTTACGCTGGGCACGCTGACCGGGCACCTGTGGGCACGCCTGGGGAAGCGCTTGGCAGGCAAACGCAATCATCGGCGAAAAAAACGGAAAATCCTGCAAGAAAAAGCAAAAAAACTATTGCAATCCCCCTATAATATAT
>ENA-OQAS01000860-OQAS01000860.1-human-gut-metagenome-genome-assembly--contig:-NODE-860-length-15235-cov-1.804276_pt1 | contig 15235 bp, 13 predicted proteins | sample MGYA00242733_ERZ504523 | MGnify/ENA primary metagenome ERZ504523 (study PRJEB26092, sample SAMD00036239) | human gut metagenome | host: Homo sapiens | study: EMG produced TPA metagenomics assembly of... | reverse complement strand
GGTTTGTAAGCTTCCTTTGTGACAACTGTTGCTTGCAAATGCTTTCCTTTCGCAACAATATAAGCATCTGCAGATGGCCTATTGTCCAAAATATTCTTACTGTGAATGCTCTCTTGGAATTTCGGCTTTTCAAAAATCTTGCACATAATTTTTGATTCGGCATCATCCGATTTTTGAACATTTTCTTCCGTTCACTAATCCATTTGAGTGCTACTGCATCCTTAGAAAATTGCCCTTCAAGCTCGTTGTAACACTCATCGACAGAAATATATGTACCTTTTTCGATTCCCTGCTCAAAAGCATTCCAAACACTCTCAAAATATTTTCCTTTCTTGGGAAGGTGAAAGAAAAACTCTCGAAAGACATTTGTATCGAGAATGTAAATCATCACGTCACCCCCTAAAAAACGCACTTTCAAGGCGAGGAAGATGATCCACTTTACTTTGAAGCATCTCGCCAGCTTTTACACCGCTGATTTTTCCCGAAAAATATTGGCGGAACACTTCTCCAGTGTATTGATTACCGAGATAGGAAAGCTTTGTGGAATAATAGTTTCCGCCACTTTTTCTTTCCTTCTTTTTTTTCCTTGTGTCCGAATTGCTTCACCATAGAATACTTCCTTTAACTGAGAATAATCATTTGTTTGTGATTTTCCCCATCGTTAAAAGCTTATACATAATAGCTTCGCGGCTTACCGAGTATAGCTGTGCCAACTTCCTCAATCCGTTTTTCGTAGTGTTCCACCATATCCCGGGCTATTTTGGCTAGTAAATCAGGGTCATTCAGGATAACATCAATTCGCGTCATCATTTTCTTGCTCTCCTCTATCTGATAGTCACTTGATCCTTCTTGCTTACATTGGTCATAGAAAGCTCTATTTCCTTCACCTTTAGCCGAGTCAATCATGATTTAGCAGCACGACCTTCATAGACTATCTTACGAGTGATCTCATCTGCAACCGCTTCGGTCATGGTGTAACGGTCTACAATCGGGCCAAACACATCCAGCGTATTATCAAGCGGTGTTCCCGTAAATCCTACGTATGTAGCATTCGGAAGAGAATCGCGCAGATACTTGGCAAAACCATAATGATGCTTTACACCCTTTTCCGTGATAGTTGTTTTCTGCCCTAAACCGGCTTGTGAACGATGAGCCTCATCGGATATACAGATAATGTTTGCACGATTGCTCAATAAGCCTGTGCTTTCCTCGAATTTCTGAATCGTTGTCAGATAAACGCCTCCGGCAGTACGCTTTTCAAGGTGTTCTTTAAGTTTCTCCCGACTTTCTACTTGAACGATTGTCTTGTCTCCAATGAATTTGGTAGCATTTAAAAACGACTTAGACAACTGATCATCAAGGTCTGTACGGTCTGTTATCAGAACAATGGTAGGACTGCTCAATTTTTTGGAACGCATCAGTTGTCGGGCAAGAAATAACATGGTGTACGACTTACCGCACCCTGTAGCTCCGAAGTATGTGCCCCCTTTTCCATCACCATCAAGATTCAATCGTGAATGTTTCAGAATGTTATTGAACAGTTGAGTGGTAGCAAAATACTGCGGATAGCGGCACACGATTTTATCCTCGTCCTTGGGAGTATCTGGCAAATAGATAAAGTTATGCAATACATCAAGCAGGCGTTCCTTTCTGAACAATCCGCGCATCATCGTGAACATAGTATCAAAAGCACCATCAAGAATAGAATCCGTAGCTTCCACCTTATGCCATCCGTAAAAGAACTCATATGGTGCAAAAAGTGAACCGATTTTATTGTTCACGCCATCGCTGATTACTACAAACGCATTATAGCGGAACAATTTAGGTATGTCACGCCTATAACGCACCGTCAGTTGCTTGAAAGCGTTTTCTATTGTGGTATTTTGCTTGATGGCATTTTTAAATTCAAGTACCACCAAAGGCAGACCATTAACAAATACAATACCGTCAGGAATGCGATGGTGCTCACCGTCAATGACAAGCTGATTGACGAACTTAAATATATTATTCTTTCCCAACTCATTATTATCCACCTCTGTATAATCAATGGGATAGATATGAAGATTTGGTAACTTAGGATTGGTTCGTTTCAACGAAAAACCTTCTTGCAGAAGTCGCAACGCTTCTACATTCTCTGCATACACACTACCCCATCTGAAGTTTCCAATCTGGCGATTGCCCGATTGATTTCATCCTCGGTGATATGGTCTACTTCATATTTTTTCCGCAGATAAAAGCGCAAATCATCGTAGAGAATAACATCTCGTGTATCACGACTGATATTCTCCCCATATATATAATCATATCCCTCTTTTTTAAAGAGTTCGACAAATGCCTGTTCTAATTGTGATTCGTTGAATGCTGGCATAACACATTATTTAATACAAGCATCTATGAATAATTTACCGAATGGGGTTACCTTATAGTAACTTTTTGAAACTTCAATATCTTTGAATGATAGAGGTACTAATTTCGCCTTTAAGGAGTCCAATCCATTTTTTAAACAAATATTGTCATATTCAGTATTGTCTATTTTGTACAATCCGTCTTCGTCAGATAAAACTCCAAGGCTAATCAAATTAGAAAGATAGGCCGTAATATTCTGAGGAAAAGTTAATGAGATATAATAAGGCAACATCGTAGCGTGATCTAAGATTGTAATAAAACCTCCATTTTCGTTTTTTGTTATCGCCCTAAAAGAACAATAAGGAACTTCTATAGCTGTTCGCAAGTATTGAATGATTCGTGCCTCATCTTCTGATAAACGACCAATAATATCAACAAATGCAGGATGAGCACGATTAACGGTGTCAATATTAGAAGCATTTGCCAATAATGTAGTAAACAAATCCGCTATTTCATCATTCGTTGTATAAGTTAACTTTTCTACAATAGGGGTACCTATTTGAGTGTCCACCTCACACCGTTTTTCTTCTGGTATTTGTTCAAGTTTATCTTTATACTCGTTAAGCCGTTTGGCAAAATTCAATTTTCGCTTCTCTGTCCACAATTTTAGAGAAAGCAGAGAATTGGGACATAATTCAAACACTGTTGCTAATGCTTGACCTAAAGCTTTAACACTTGGCTGTGCCAAGTCTTGATAAAACTGACCGAGCACATTCGCTCCTGCTTTCACTAGTTCAATTCCTTGATTAACTTTTTCCGCCATAGTATTATTCTTTATCACGTTTTTCGATTGAATCTTTTACAGATTGAGGGAGTGCATCAAAAATACCATCTATCTCCTTTGGTTCTGTAATAAGACGTTCAGTAATAATATTCAGCAATTTCATAAGAGTTTCAGCCGTAGCCCTATCATCAACATCAAATGCTATTTGTCCTGGATGAACAGCTTTGTTACCAATAACCCGAACTGCATCTAATGCCTTCTGAACAATTGTAGGTAACCCCTTCTGCACAAGACTTCCTATCATTTTGTCTATTGCTCCAGTTTCACCAAGTTCATTACAAAGTCGTTCCACTGCAAGACGAAGAAGAGCACATGCTGCCCGTGGCGACTTATTGTAAATCAAAGCAGCCTCATCGTACAATAATTTCACTGAATTAGGCATATCCGCATTTGGTTCTGTTGCAGCTATTTCAGGATATACATATTGATTATCAATCCAATTATAGCCTTGTCGCAGTTTTGGCATATTGCTACATTTATCAAACTGCAATCATCAAAAGGAGTACACCACCAGCTTTTATCCTGTTTCCATGAAGCACTAAATATATCATTTGAGAAACTGTATTGCAATGCGGACAAGTGAATTTTTTCTCTTGATTCTTTGGGGTTATATAATTTGCCATATATATTAAATAATTACTATGTTTGATAATAGGTTTTTGAGTAATATACCACAGCAATAATTTTCTTTAGAAAAAGCAATTTTTGCGCTGAGTAATTTAGAAAAACATCATATATATGTGTGTTTTCGCAGATAAGAATTGGTTGTGCGCATATAAGTTCTTGACTTAAATTCTCTTGTGCTCCACCGTTTGCAAGACGTTTGATATTCTCTTGCTGGTAAAGACAATGAAAATAAAGATATGCGGCTTCCTCAAAGGTTGCTGTTAGCATATTACAACATGCTTGGTTCGTTGTGGTGTCACAGTCTAAATACGTCACTTGTGAAGCGGTTGCACCATACATAGCCATAACGACAGTCCCACTCGGAATAATTTTAGCAGAACTCCCCTTTAAACCTTCTCTGCTAATGTATTCTTCCGTGTCAAAGATAATGTTATTTGCCACTTCTCCAGATTTTAGCCATCGATAATGGTGTTTATCCCAATATTTAGGATTAGAACGATTAGGAGTACCACCCGATTTTGTTTCTTTACAAAATTCACCAATCGTTCCCATTCGCCACCCCTCAGGCAAATTCTCCACATCAATATCGTCAACAAACATCTTGCGGTAGATGGCCTGAGCTGTTTCTTCAATAGTAGCAATCAATCTGCGGTTGTTTTCAATCCGTCGCTCTATTGCTTGATATTCGGCTACAATCTTTCGTTGTTCATCAATTGAAGAAACTGGCAACAAGACTTCGCACATCTCACTCCATTCAAAGACTTCACGCGCAGAACCATGCGATTTGAAACGGGCATATCTATCGAACTCTGGCCTACGAAACCACATCATCAGATATTCCGGCAATAATTCTGTTTCGTCAATGACTTCGAAAACAACATAAGCCTGTGAAATAATACAAGGAGATTCCCCCTCATACAAAGCAATTGTTATTTTATCTCCATTGCGAGAAGTTACAGGAACATAGCCAAACTGTCGAGGTTGGACTATTTTATATGTACTCATATCAGTCCCCGTTGTATTTGCAATGGATGTGATAAACTGCTTAGCAATGCTTAAACCAAGCAGTTTATTTACAACCAAGTCTCGATTGCGCACATCAACTTGCCGGATATAATTACCCAATCTTTTATAATTCGATTTCATAACCCAATGATTTAAAAACATTAAGTACTGATTCTCGACTTTTGGCTTCTTGACGAAGGATGTCGGCAAGTTCCGATTGAAGTTCCTTCATGCGTGTGTCATAATCCACCGACTCATCCCGATTGACAAATTCGATGTATTTGGAGGGGACCAACGAGAAACCTTTGTCTGCAATTCCTCCATCTTCACCAACACTTACCGATTTACAGAACTCCGGTATATCGGTATAGGTTTCTGTATGACCCTCTCGCTGCCAGTTGTGGTAGGTATCGGCCACTTTACGAATATCCTCATCGGTGAAACGCACATATTTCTTTTCAAAGGGTTCGCCCATCTGGCGCATATCGATGAAAAGTATCTCCTTTTCACGGTCACGATAATGTATGTCTTCTCCGTTACGATTGACCAAACGACCTTTCTTATTCGCATTGATAATCCAAAGCGTAACGGAAATATCAGTAGAGTAAAAGAGGTTACGAGGCAGTATTACAATTGCTTCCACCAATCCGCGTTCAATCATCTTGCGACGGATTTCTCCTTCTGTACCATCGGCACTCAGCGCACCGTTGGCCAAAATGAAACCTGCCACACCGTTGGACGAGAGTTTGCTCACCATATTGAGAATCCAAGCATAGTTGGCATTAGAGGTAGGCGGCACGTCATAACCATCCCAACGAGGATCGTCCGTCAGTTGATTGTCCGCTCTCCAGTCTTTTTGGTTGAACGGAGGATTAGCCATAATGAAATCGGCTTTCAAATCTTTGTGACGGTCATCGGTAAAGGTGTTGGCGGCATAATCGCCCAAGTCGGCTGCGATACCACGAATAGCAAGGTTCATCTTGGCCAGTTTTAAAAGTGGTCTTGGTATATTCCTGTCCATACACCGACACCTTGCGACGATTGCCATGATGACTCTCCACAAACTTCATCGACTGCACAAACATACCGCCCGAACCGCAACAAGGGTCGTAGATTTTACCTTCGTAGGGTTCAATCATTTCGGCTATCAAATTGACTATCGTTTTGGGCGTATAAAATTCCCCCTTACCTTTTCCTTCTTTAATGGCAAACTTGGATAGGAAATATTCATAAACACGTCCAATAATATCATTGCCGTCTGCGGATTCCAGAATCGTATCAAATCCATCAATCTTATCAAGCAATGAACCGAGTTTTTCCGCTTCTATACCAACGAACTATAGTAGTTGTTGGGTAATGCGCCACGCAAAGGCTTGTTTTCCTTCTCTATGTCAGAAAGAGCTTTATCTACAATAGATGCGATGTTGGGTTGCTTTGAATTTTCTTTAAGATACGGCCAACGGGCTGTTTCCGGCAAATAAAAAACATTCTTGGCCGCATAAAACTCCACATTATCCACAAAGTCTTCCAAACCGTCATTGACAATTTCCTGACGGCGTTTCTCAAAATGAAATCCGGCGTACTTCAAGAATATCAATGACAGGACAACATGTTTGTATTCGCTGGGTTCAATAGATCCACGCAGTGCATCGCATGCTTTCCAAAGTACTTCCTCCATTGGGAGATTGTCTTTCTTATTTATCGATTTCTTTGCCATAATTCGTATTATTTTGTTTCCCTAGAGGTTGATGAAAGGATTTCCCAATGCCCCCCAAAACTTGGTCCAACTCGTTTGATAACATTCGCTGCTTTCATGCGTTCCAGTGTTATCCTCATTGCTTTTTCCGAGACTTCACATTGTTTTGCTAATGCAGAGATACTGATTTGTGGGTTTTCTGCAATAAGAGAAGTATCTTGTTATGCCCCTGTTGTGCCCCTGTCATGCCCTTGTTATGCCCTAATTGGTCGGCTTCTGGTCGCTTCTGGTCGGCATGGTTAGTTCCTTGCCCTTCCTCCAAAACCTTCGCACAAACAGTTGCTTTCATGATAAAGGCAACCAAGTTGTATTGTGGCTCACGGACACCCAAAGCCGAAAGTTCACGACACATACGGTCAACACCCTCACCGAACTCTTTTACATAATCGTAAGCTTTGAGGTATTCCGCAATTTTCGGATTGCGAGAGAAATGGGTATGACGAATGTTGTCAGTGCGAACAATGCCCGGCAACTTACCTGGTGTTTCGAACACAAGACGGTCGTCGAACATCTTTATCTGAATTTCCGTGCCCTTAATACTGTAATCGCGATGGCAAACGGAGTTCACCACCATCTCTTGTATTACAAACTTGGGGTATTCGCGGTCGGTTTTGAAGATACCGTCCTCTCCAAGATAGGAATGCTCCTTGACCTGCGTTTCAAGATATTCAACAGTTTTCTGGATCTGTTCAAGAATACGACCATCGAAAGTAACATCTTTGATGACATTCATTTCACGTCCCACCTTTTCCTCTGTACCGAAATACTTGATAAAACGCACTCTTGCACGAGGAAAGAATGTCTGAGGATGCTTGCCAAAAAGCAATATACAAGCTGCACTGACTTGCGGCACATCGCCTTTATAGGTCACAAAACCTTTGTTCTCTTGCAGATACTCCATTGCAGACTTGCCATAACCAATCCGCTGCATGTAGGCTTTGACTGCATCCATATCTATGTCATCAAGTGTGGCATCGTATGCTGTGGAATCCTCGTAATAGCGTTCTCCTTTGTCGTACATGAGTTGCAAAACGCTCATCAAAAGTCAGTTTGCGTGATTTGTCTCCTACACGCCAAAACACTTCATCAGCTTGATTCGCATGAAGTCGCGGACTTGCAGGAATGTGCATCAACAATACACGGTTATCACGTCCCTTAGCATCCGTACAAGGCACATAATCCGTAGTGACAGAAACTGATGGAACACAAAAATCCAAAGGTGTCCGCAATATATCATTGAGATGTTCCTTGTCTTGGTCAACACCCTCTACTCTGCGAGTCTTGTCGGATATACCACAGCAATCATTCCACCATCTGCATTCGCCATAGCTACTATGATAGTGGCAAGGTGCTTAGGCTCAATGAGGATACTTTACAGTCAAAAGTCTGACCTTCCTGCATATGCCGTATTTCTTCAATTGTATATTTCATATCCTCTATTCTTCTTTTGTATGGCAAATGAGTCTGTGAATATCTACATCCAGAACTTCTGCTATCCGTGCCAATGTGTATAAATCAGGCTGTGCATGATTGTTGCACCATTTGGAAACCGTAGCCGGATCTTTCTGCAATGTCTTAGCGAGCCACTTACTCATGATACCCTTTTCTGCCAATACTGCCTTTATACAGTTCAAATTCGCCATATTGTATTCAATTATAAATTGCGTTAAATGCAAAATTACATATTTTATTTGGTTCGCGAGCATGATCGAAGAAATAAAATCCTATATCATAGTATTATGGCAAAAGAATTTAATGAAAAGTGATGTAAGAATGGGATTTATTTGCTAATTCTGCAAAAAGAATACACCTGTCTGAAATCAAGAGAGTTAGAAGAATGACCCCGGTATTGGGTAATGAGTTGGCAACCGTCCTAATTGCTGCAATCTGTATCGCTTTGCTTGTTCGGGTAACTCTTTATATGCAAAGGTATGATTTTATTTCGTATAAAGCAAAAATATCTTAGAATATCGGTTTTTTATTATTGTTAAAATCATTATCTTTGCATTCAAAGAAATAACAATGAAAAATTAATGGAAGATTTGAATCAACTCAAATAGTTTTGGTTAAGAAAAGCGTACCAGTAATGGTTAGCAGAACAACTTGGAGTGAACCAAACAACAGTATCCAAATGGTGTACAAATACAACGCAACCAGATTTACAAACATTGAAACGTATAACAGAACTGTTAGAAGTGAACATTCAAGACTTAATAAACTTCTCGTGAAATAAAACATAGTGCAATGAATGAAATAACAATATCATCAATGTTGCCTGCTGTCAGGAATACAGCACTCATGCGTGGTAAAACGTACATCGGAATCGATTTTGGCACATCAACAACGGTGGTATCTATCGTTTCCTATGATGAGTACGACCATAAAATCCATACGAAGTCTTTACGATTGCCACAAATGCTTCCTGACGGGACTTTATACAGGTCAGAGATAGTACCTACGGTAATAGCGTGGCTGAATGGACGTATTTTGGTTGGAGAAGGTGCATCGCAGATGAAATACCAACTGAAAAAGGGAAAGAATATCTGGTATTCGTTCAAAATGGAGTTAGGCGAGGATTTAGGAGCAAAGTATTACGATAGTGAACTGCGTGAGGTAGACCCTTTTCGGATAAAGAATCCTGTGGATGCTGCACGGGTATTCTTTGCCTACCTGAAATACCTCATCATTAAATACTGTACCGAAAATAATATCAGTATAGATATTTTGTATGCAGTAAGCATCCCTGCATCATTTGAAGCCAATCAGCGTAAAGATTTACTTGACGCACTAATGGCGAATGATATGAAAGTGTCAAAGCAAGCTCTTATAGATGAGCCGAATGCGGCTTTTATCAGCTATGCTGTATCACGGGCAGCAGAAGACCGCCCCATGTTCATAAGCCCAGATTATAATTCGAAAGTATTAGTCTTTGATTTCGGAGGAGGTACATGCGATATATCTATACTCGAAATAGGACAGAGTGCTAATGGATTTTTTTCTAAGAACATTGCCATTTCAAAATTTACAAAGTTAGGTGGTGACGACATAGACAGGTACATAACGTACCATTATCTCATGCCACGCTTTTTGGAAGCTAATGGAAAGAAAAAAGAACAGTTTCGGACGAATGAACGTAAACAAATAGCATCTGCACTTTATAAATCGCAGAACGACTGAAAATATTAGTGAACAAAACATTAAGCAACGCTTACCTCTGATTTTGTAATACCTGATGTGAAATTGAGCGATTCAAAGACTGAAATAGAGTCTGAAGTTGAAATCATCACCAATAAAGGTACGCTCAAACAGAACAAGTTCTACCTGACGAATAAGGAGCTTACAGAAACAATGGCTGTGTTCTTAAAACAAGGATTCGGTAAGACTACCCGCATAAAAGGAGAAGATGAATACAACAGTATATTTTCTCCTATAGAAAGTGCCATTAAGAAATCTAAAACTCCCAAAGAAGAGATTGATTATGTCTTGCTTATTGGAGGAAGCAGCAAAAGTCCATACATCCAGGAAGCCTTGCATTCCTATTTTGAGGATTCGGAGATATTGGTTCCGATGGACCTGCAAACCCACGTTTCACAAGGAGCAGCCATTCACAGCTTATTGTTCAATGGTATGAATAAATGCCTGATACAACCTATCACGAGTGAACCGATTTTAATCATCACCAAAGACGACCGACCTAAAATCATTCTCCCTGCAGGAACAGAAATACCCTGTAACACTATAGAGATTGATGACTTGGTAACAAGCCGGGATGGACAAAAAATTGTCGAGTTACCTATTTGTGTTGGTAATACAACAAAAATGCTTTTCAATTTGAAGATAGAATCTTCCATGCCCAATGGTTTTCCTATCAATACTCCAATCCAATTGGTAATTGAAGTCAATGCGGATAAGATGCTGATTATCATGCTACTTGCATGGGAACAATATGTCATGTGGAACCACTTAGTCCATTTGCAAATAAAGAATTGACAACCGAAGAAAGGGCTGCCCTAAAAGCAGAAAGACAAGCTAACCTTGAAGCCGAACAAAATGGCGGTGTACCTTCGAAAGAAACCCTGATTACACTCAAACAGGCTTATCTGAAGATTGGAAATGATTTCAAGGCAGCAGAAACACTTGAACTTCAAAACGAATTATATCCGAATGTAGAAAACCTAAATTCGATAGGTGTACTCTATCATAATTCAGGGAATAATGAAAAGGCTGCAGAATTCTTTGAACAAGCTATTCAGCAAAATCCGAATAATGAGTATGCACATTTCAATTTAGGCAATACAATGAAGTTTATCAACAAAGATGTGTACAAAAGGGAGGTGCGTAAAGCATACGAACTCAATCCTAATTATGACATAGCATTGATTGAAGCAGGACGTATAGATAAGGCAGAAGGCAAAACTGAAGATAGCAATAATAAATTCCATCGTGCTTATGACCATATGCTCCAACAATGGAAAACAAATACCTTAAAGGATAGTGCAAGTTTGGGATGGTTAGCAGCTGTAGCACGAGAACTTGGAGAAAATGGCATTGCAAATCAAGTGATGGCCTCTGCCAAGAAACTTGAAAATGAATCTTATTATAATGAAGAAAACTTGTCTAAAATTAGGGATAATATGTTGACAAATAATTAAAAAAAACTGCGATTATGGCTTGGATAATAGAAGAGAATAAACTTGATGCTCAACAACGTAATTTTCTTGACAATGTGGACATAAACCGCAAGAATGTTTGGATTAAAGGATTTGCAGGTTCTGGAAAATCTATTTTACTTGCATATACAGCCAAAAAGTCCGTGCAAAATCACCCTCTGCAAGCATTTTATTGATTGTGTTCACACAATCATTGGTTGAAATGTTTAAATCCGCATTTAAGGAAATCGGATTGAATGTTACCATAGAAACTTACTATAGGTTTATGAGAGGAAATAGTCATTATGACTATATTCTGTGCGATGAGGTTCAAGATTTAACACCACGTATTCTTCAAGAGATGAATAACCGTGGTACGCACGTTGTTGTAGCAGGAGACTCCAATCAATCGATATACGACCATGACCCTCAATGGCAAGAAGCAACCGTAACTCCGTCAGAAATAGGACGACTAATCAATGGAGACGCTTTTGAATTAGGAATCATTCATCGCCTATCACGGTCTATTATTGATGCCGTACAACGCTTCCTACCACGAATGAACATATTTTCTGCAAAAAGAGATATGACAAAAAGCGATACACAAATACGTTTGTGCGAAGCTACTTCCGAAGAAAAAGAAGTAGCTTACGTAATAGAACAGGCAACGAAAGCTGTGAATGTAGGTGATACAGCCGCTATCTTGATTCCATCTGCTCAAAAAATTATCCATTTCGTAAATTTAGCCCTTAGCCATGCTGGAAAATCAGCATGGGGAGGAGCAACCAACCAGTATGGAAAAACTGATTTTGGCGTAATGAATGCATTTCTCAAAGCGAATGGTATAAAAATGCAATATGTGGGTAATGGTTACGGTAACTTTTCTGAAAATGACCGTCGTATTATCCTCATGACATATCACAGCGCAAAGGGATTGGATTTTGATAATGTTTTCATCCCATTTGCTAATAACAATTTGTATATCAGCCCGGATGAAAGTATGGCTAAGACCTTGTTTATGGTAGCAATGACCAGAGCAAGGAAGAATTTGTATATTTCCCATTATGGCTATCCGAGTGATTATCTGGATGCTTTCAAGTCAAACTGTTCGCACATAGATATTTCCACATCGGTGGCAAGCCAATCAACAACTAATAACAATAAAAACAACCCTTGGGGATTTTAAATTATAGATACAATGGATTATTTAGCAATTATACGTAAGGCGGATTTCGTAGATTTATTCAAGTATGGTAAATTGAATGTTTATTCGGCAATCAATTTTGACGGAAATATCAAGGCTCATGCAAATGATGATGATTTGTTTGAGAAATTAACAAAGAGCATGAACTTATTCGAATACTCTTTTGAGTATATGGTGATACACTTTGTTAGCGATAATGGGAATGAGTATCCCTATCCCATAAACATTGAAGATGTAAGGGGGCTTTATACTTTTGATGAGGAAGCTAAAAAGGAAATGAACGTATCGTTTGATTCTCGAATTAGGCTTCACGTGTCACCTTGGGGTGAGAAATTTAAAGCTTTATACAATAATCAGTTAATGTCGCAATCAAAACGAGGTATTGATAATTTATGGGCGATATTTGATTTGTCGGAAACTGACAGAAAGATGTGTGAATCTATTATTACCGATGATGTCGTTTCCGAAGTATTTGATGAATTGTTTTCATATAAACGCCCGACAGGAGAACAATCTATATGGACGTATCTGCTACGATATGAACGCCATAGCTTTTATCCTAAAAATACGAAAGGATATTTTTGTGATTATATCCATGTAGCTTGCAATTGGATGGCAAAAACAGAAATGCAGAACGATGTTGCCATCGAAACAACATTATATAATTTGATAAAAGAAAGTCCAGCAACGGATTTCAAGCCACTTTCACAAATAGCAATAAATTCAAATTTACCTTCTCGAACAGATGAAGTTGCCAAATGTCAATTTGCAGTAGCGGCTCCATTATTCTTGCTTATGAAAGACAAATTTGGCAGTGGATTTTCCATTGATTTTAAAACTATTGATTATGCCAAGACATTTGGGTTTGAATGTTCCGTTGCGGTATATCTTTTAGAACTGACTCTTGGGTATGACAAAACTTATGATGCGTATTACGATTTTGTAAAATTACCTATATTTGAATTACGAACTGAGAATCAAGAAGCTAATAAGTTAGATTTAATGCAAGAATCTAACGAAAAAGAAATCTATTCGGAAAATAGAAACGAAAATGTAGCAGTAGATTTATCTTCTGAAGATACGATAAACGGTAAAGATATATCCACCACGGACACAAATTTCCTAACAATAGAACAAAAAGCTCCGCTCGTTCAGCAAGGACAACTATTTGTCATGGAAAGTGTCAATAAAAAGCAACCAATAGCTTGGCTTAGACAATAATAAAAAATGATAATGATTTTAAGCCAGCATTTAACGATAAGGAAGTTTCGACTTTGAGAAGTATGGGCTATAAAATCGCTAAAAGATTCAGCAAGGAAGAAAAGTCGTATATCATTTCACAAGGTTACGAAGTTTCATAATTCATTTATCTTTAAAATATCAACAGAAGGACAGCAAGCGTTCGGTCTGCCGCAAACACAAACTTGCTATCCTCCGTTGGCATTGTTTATAATCCACGCCCTTGCCTCTCCTAAGCGGCTCAACCGTCCTTTTAACAGATGAAACAGCCTGTCAAACTGTTCCTTGAACCATTCGCCAATCAGTTGCCCATTGATAGCAAGTGCAAGTTTAGACCTGTTTGTCGGGTCTTTCACCACTTGGAAGCCAGCCCTCTCGGTCGTGAATTTTCGCTTATGCTCCTCCGAATAAAGTTCGCCCTCGTAGAACAGCGGCTTGCCGCTGATGAGCGTGGCGGTCTGCCGCTCGTTGAAGCCGACTTAAGGCAGAACTTCTCCATGTACACCAGTTCTTGAAACAGCGGAAACCACTTTTGGGCTTTTTGGATAATGGATTTCAAGAATGACACTTTCTTTTGCTGTTCCGCTTCCTTGTCCGACAATTCCCTGCGGTGCTTGACTTGCAGTTCCATAAGCTGCCGTTGGTGGTTCTCCTGCTGACGCTGCATTTGCCGTTGCAACAGTTCGATGCTTTCATCACGGGCAGCAACCTCGCCTTGCAGGGTGCGGTTGTCGGCTTCCAGCTCTTTCAGCTTTCCGCTGCCCAAAAGAGAACCGACCTTTGCCACGAGTGCCGTTTTCGCTTCGGTCTTGGCGGTTTCCAGCTTCTCCGACTTGATTTCTTTCCTGACTTCGTCAAGCTGCCGTTCCGCCTGCCGCTGTTCGGTTTGTAGTTGTTGCACATTGGCTTCAAGCTCTCCCGTCTGCCGTTTCAGGTCACGGTAGTATTGGGCGGTGGTGGTGTGCCGTGCTTCCGAACCACGGACACCACGCTGCAAGCCGTATTTCGCCATCGCTTTTGCGTAACTGTCGTGGTAGGCTACCAGCCTTTCACGTGTCAGCAGGTCATCAGCGCACAGACGCACGGCGTTGGCTTTCTTACGGTAGGTGCGTTTGCCCTCCGCCTGCTTCTTCCTCGCTTTCCTGTCGCTCGCCCGTCACTATCGGTACGACCGTGGCATGGATGTGCGGCGTATGCTCGTCCATGTGCAGCACTGCCGAAACGGTGTTCTCCTTTCCGAACGTACGGTACAGCCATTGCAGGTTGTCATCGCACCATTCGTTTAGTCTGCCCTCGTCCTGCACTCTTATCATGTCCTCGTGCGTGCCCGAAAGAACGATGTGGATTGCCCGTACTTGGTCGGGCGTTATCTTCCGCTTGATGCCTGCCGTGCGGATGCGGTGGCTTATCGCTTCGGTACGGTCTGCCACGCCGTCGGGGAACTCCACCAGCTCACGGTTGAGGTGGGTGCGTGTCGGTCGGCGTTCTTGGGCATTGTCTTGCGTTCGATGTGGTCGGATGCGCCGTGTCAGCCGACTTTCGCCTTGTTGATTTGGATGTCTTAT
>ENA-OQAS01000859-OQAS01000859.1-human-gut-metagenome-genome-assembly--contig:-NODE-859-length-15237-cov-2.052085_pt1 | contig 15237 bp, 18 predicted proteins | sample MGYA00242733_ERZ504523 | MGnify/ENA primary metagenome ERZ504523 (study PRJEB26092, sample SAMD00036239) | human gut metagenome | host: Homo sapiens | study: EMG produced TPA metagenomics assembly of... | reverse complement strand
ATTACTCTTCCTAAATAATTTGTTTCAATACTACTTTGAAGATAGGTCATGACGACAATATTTAGAATAACAAGAGTGAATGCGATAATTCCCATAAATAAACCGCCAACGGAAGAAATAATCACCTGGGTGTTACTAGTTGCAAATGTAATACCCAAACCAACGATAGCGATGGTTAGAAGAAAAAGTGGAATGCGAATTCTATTAGAGAGAAGTGTGTTATTTTCTTTTTTGTCTGGTAGTAGTGACATAGACACACTGGCTAATAACATTCCAACCGCAGACATAGTTTCTAAAATACCTAACTGTCGCATTATCTAATAAGAGTTGCTCTTTGACTACAAATGTACTCGATGGTAATGGAAGTATAGAAAAATTCAGTACAATCACTAACAAGAATAATATATTTGACAATCTGATTTTCTTTTAAGAAGTGATAATTTCTTTGACTCCGTGTTGATGCTTTTCATTCTGTTTAATCTTAGCTTCTTGCTCTTTCTTCTAATAAAGCTTTTACTTCTGCTTCTGTTTCTAACTGCATTACTTCATCAACTAATGCTTTACATTCATCCATTGTCCACAGAGACATTACTTTTCTTGTAGCCAGGATTGCTGTAGCACTTACTGAGAATTCGTTTAATCCGAATCCTAATAATACTGGTACTAATAATGGATCGCTTGCTGCTTCTCCACACATACCTGCCATGATGTCTTCTTTGTTTGCAGCTGAGATGATATTTCTGATAGAACGAAGTACAGCTGGATTGTATGCAGAGTACAGATATGCAACATCTGGGTTACCTCTGTCGGCTGCCATTGTGTATCCAGTTAAATCGTTTGTACCGATACTGAAGAAGTCTGCTTCTTTTGCAAGAATGTCAGCAATTAAGCTTGCTGCAGCAGTTTCCATCATAACACCAACCTGGATGTCTTTGTCGTATGCGATACCTTCTGCATCTAATTCCTGTTTCAGTTCTTCGATGATCGCTTTGACTGCACGAAGCTCGTCTACACATGTTACTAATGGTACCATGATACGAACTTTACCGAAGGCACTTGCACGTAATAATGCACGAAGCTGTGGTTTGTAAATATCTTCTTTTCTCTGTAAGCAGAAACGTACTGCTCTGAATCCTAAGAATGGATTCTCTTCTGTTGGAAGTCCAAGATATGGAAGTGCTTTATCCCCACCGATATCCAGTGTACGGATGATCACTGGTTTACCGTCAAGAGTTTCAGCTACTTCTTGTATGCTTCAAACTGAGCTTCTTCTGATGGAATCGCATCGCTTTCCATGAATAAGAACTCAGATCTGAATAATCCAACACCTTCTCCATCACGCTCTAAGACACCTTCTGCTTCGTCTGGTCCACCGATGTTAGCAACCAGTTCCACAACATATCCGTCTGCTGTCTGGGATTTCTGTCCAACAAACTTCTGAAGGGCAGCTTTCTCTTCTAAGAATTTTGCTTTCTTAGCTTTATATTCTTCTACAACAGATGCTTCAGGATTGATGAATGCTTCTCCTGTTGATCCGTCAAGAACAACTTCATCTCCATCATTAACGATAGAAACGATGTTTTCAATACTAAGAACTGCTGGAATTTCCATAGATCTGCAGATGATCGCAGAGTGAGATGTCTTACCACCGATCTCTGTTAATACACCCTGAACGTTTGCAGGATTGATTCCTGCTGTCATAGATGGTGTTAAATCTTCTGCCACTAAGATTGTTCCTTCTGGAACTGCACTGATATCTACTTCTTCAATTCCAAGTAAGATCTTAATTAAACGAGTTTTGATGTCGCCTAAGTCAGATGCTCTCTGCTGTGTCAGTTCATCGTCTGCCATAGCGAAAATCTGTGCGAAGAAATCGCAAGCTTCTTCTACAGCAGCTTCTGCGTTGATCTTCTCTCCATCAATCTTAGCTTCGATCTGTTCTGAGATTGCTGGATCCTGGATCATCATGATATGACCTTCTAAGATCTCTGCTTCCTGCTCACCAGCAGTTACTTTCATGGATTCAACCATCTTCTGAGTCTTCTCAATGAAAACTTCAATTGCATCGCTTAAACGTTTTTTCTCTGCTTCTGTATCTTCGATAGACTGTTTTGTGTAATTAAGTTCTTCTTCCTTAATCTTAACGATCTTACCGATACCGATACCAGCAGATGCTCCTATACCTTTATACATGTTGCCACCCGTCCTTTATCAAATTATATGTTACACCCATTATGAGCAGTGATTATTCACCTAATCCAGATTCAATCAGTTCTGTTGCATGTGCAAGAGCTGCTTCTTCGTCTGGACCTTCACATACTAATTCGATTTCAGAACCACATTTGATGCAAGCTCCGATGATGTTTAATTAAGCTTTTAGCGTTGATTTTTATCTTCGAATACGATAGTTACGTCAGATTCGAATTTAGTTACAGCTTTCGCTAAACTCCTGCTGGTCTCATGTGTAATCCCTGTTCGTTTTCAATGACAAATTTCTTTGATACCATAATTGTTTCTCCTTCTCACATATAAAATAATTTTAATTTATCTGGATCTTTAACTGGCTTATCTTTGTACTCATCTAAGTGCAATTCCTTAAAAAAGCATAAAAAAAAGACCTACTTTAACAAATGTTCACACTTATTAAATAGGTCTTGCCTGCCTCACCAGTCACAATCCAAAATTCGATAATATTATAATATCAAATTTTTGCCTTATAAGTCAACCTGGTTTTATGACTGATGCCCCATTTCTAAGATCAGTCTTTTGACATAAATGATCAGATACATCTTCTCATCTGCTGAAAGTTTGCAGTTGTAATGCTGCTCGATATGTTCCACGATCTTCTGACTGCACACATAGGCTTCTGGATACTTCTTCTGATTACGTTCATAAAATTCAACATCATCTTCTTCGTCTTCTTCTATCGGGCGTTTCTTTGATAAGATTTCCGTCTCAAGATATTGTAAATGTGTTGCAAATCTCTGATATGCTGGATGTTCCGTATCTAGCACGATTTCATAAAACTCCTGAATGATCGCCATGACTTCTTGTACAAAAGATGATTTGCCGCTAAGGTCCAAGGTAAAAATCTTCTCAATCTTCGTCTTATCTAATTCATCCCCGGTTTTCTTGCGAAATCCAATTCCTTTTCCCATCAAAATAACTTCTTTTCCGTTTGAATCAAATGTACTGACCACATTATTGTTGATTACTTTCTGTATGATCACTTTCTCGCCTCCTAGATACTCCCAAGAATCTCTTTTGGAATGTATGCTTCTACGTAAATTCCATCATCTCTGTATTCTTCTTTCAAAAGCTGTCCATGACTTCGGATCAGCTGGATCTTACCTGCTTCCTGATATCCATACAGCTTTTCTAAATATAATTTCTGTTTTTGCAGTATTTTCTCAATCTGCTCTAACAACTGATCGGTTCCTTCGCCATTTTTCCCGGAAATCCTTACCACCGCTTCTGCATTTGGATCTTTTAAGATCTCATCACCATTTAACAGATCAATCTTATTGAATGCTGTAATGATCGGTGATTCGTTAGCTCCTAACTGCTTTAATGTATCATAGACTGCTTCCATCTGTTTCTCTTTCTGCGGATTGGATGCATCAACTACATGCAGAATCAGATCACTGTATTTGGCTTCTTCTAATGTACTTTTAAATGCTTCGACCAGATGATGTGGAAGTTTGCGGATAAAACCGACCGTATCCGTCATAAGAATTGTCTGCCCGCCGCTTAGATCTAAACTCTTTGTCGTTGGATCAAGGGTTGCAAATAACTGATCTTCTTCATAAACTCCTGCATTGGTAAAATGGTTTAATAGTGTTGACTTTCCTGCATTGGTATATCCAACGATACAAACCACTGGCAGGTGATTCTTCTGGCGTTGTTTTCTCTGGACTTCTCTGTGCTTTACAACATCTCTTAACTCTGCTTTTAATCTGGAGATTCTTGTACGGATCAGTCTTCGGTCCATCTCCAGTTTCTTCTCTCCAGGACCTCTGGTTCCGATTCCTCCACCTAATCTTGATAAGGCTCTTCCTTGTCCGGTAAGCTTGGATGCTCTATATTTTAACTGGGCAAGTTCGACCTGAATCTTACCTTCTCTTGTAAATGCTCGCTTCGCAAAAATATCAAGAATGATCAGTGTTCGATCCATCACTTTAGTATCTAATGCTTCTTCTAAATTGCTGATCTGTGCTGGTGATAATTCGTCATCACAGACGATCCCTGTCGCATCAGTTCCGTATAACAAAGCATTGACTTCATCGATCTTACCTTTTCCGATATAAGTTCCTGGATGTGGTGTTTCTCTTACCTGGATCACCCTTGCTACAACCTCGGCTCCTGCTGTTTTGACCAGTTCTTCTAACTCATCCAGAGATTCTTCTGCTTCTGTTGTGTCTTGATCAGCAACCGCGACCAAGATCACTTTCTCTATGATTTCTTTTTTGATTTCTTCCATAATATATGTTCCTGTATCTATTTTCCTAATTTCCCTAATATCTGTTGGACTGCCATGTCAAATGCTTGCTTCTTCGCTGAATCCCTGCCCATCGTCTGATTCATCATTTGACTTTTTTCAATTCTTTCCTGATTCTCTTTATAATATTTGATCAGTCCATTCCTATATATTCTTCACATGACCGACAGCTATTCTCCATCTCCTCTTGCGTAACTTCCCATGCATCTACAACTCGGTGATCATCCTTGCTGACTGCCAACATTAATGTTACGGGTTCTGTAAATGCATTCGTCTGTGCATAACCCATAGAGATCACTGATTCTCTCCCATATTGCCCTTTAAATACTTTGTATACTTCGGATGTGTATTTTGACCGTTGATTTTGTTTATAAGAATAACAAATAAATACTATTATACAAAATACAATTCCGATTCCTACGGCCAGAATTAACATTTTATTCTTGTATGATGTTTTTATAGAAACGAAAACATCTTATTTCCTTTCTTTTTAATTTGTGATGCTAAGAATCATTATACAACGATTCTTTTTTTTGTAGCAACCAGAAAGAAACCGGCTTTGCCATACTTCTTATATCATAGAGAGTTCCATCGGATTTTCCTGCTATATTATGTTAAAAAAAGATATCAGCTGATCCTAAAACCAGCTGATATCTTTATCTTCTATATCTTCTATATCTTCTATCAGAAATTATTCTATCCTCTTGTCTTACCACCCGCAACGTTGACCGTCACACCATGTACGTAAGAAGATCTCTTGCTTGCAAGATATACACACAGATCTGCAACTTCAGAAAGCTTTCCAGAACGTCCTAGTGGAATTGTGGATGTTTTTGGAATATCCTGCTCTTAACTGTTCTACTGTGATCCCTCTTGTATAAGCCAGAGCTGTTTCATAACCGATCGTACGAAGTCCTGTAGCTTCCATGATTCCAGGTGCTACTCCGACAACGCGAACTCCCTGTTTTCCTAATTCTTTTGCCCATGATCTTGTTAAAGAGTTTACTGCATTCTTTGTAGCTGCGTAAACACTCTGTCCTTCGGATCCTTCCAGACCACTTTCAGAAGACATGTTGATAATGACACCTTCACCTTTTTCAACCAAGATCCTTCCAACTGCCTGCGCACAGAAGAAAACACCTTTTAGATTTACATTGCATACTTTATCCCATACTGCCTCATCTAATTCATATTGTCCTTTTGGATCCTTTGGATCAACTAACAGACGTGGAATATTGATTCCTGCATTATTCACTAGTACATCAATTGTTCCGAATGTTTCTATTGTTTTTGCTACCATAGCTTCAACATCAGAAACTTTTGTTACATCTGTTCTTACATATAATAACTGGCCTTCTTTTGCATCCATCTCTGGTGCATTCTCTGCCATATCAGAAATAACTACATTCGCCCCAATATTCAAAAACTCCTGCGCAACTGCCTTCCCGATTCCGGATGCTGCGCCTGTGACGATGACTGTCTTCCCTTCTAATTCTAACCAATCGTTATTCATCGTTATGATCTCCTTTTATAATTTTTCTTCTGCAACAGACTGCTCGTGTTGTGCCACATTCTCAAATGAATCCCATTTTGTGGAGAACAGTAATAAGAACAGTGTGTCGATTACTGACATCGCTGCCATTCTTGTGAAACTAACCTGATCATGGAAATGTGTTCTCTTGTTGCTGTCAGCAAAACATGATCACATAACTCTGCAAGTGGCGATTTGGATTGATTGGTGATCGCAATTGTTGTTACACCATTATCTTTCACGATCTCTACCATCTTCACAAGTCTTTTGGATGCTCCAGAGGCGGAAATCGCAAAAAATACATCACCTTTTCTCAAAGTTCTGGAAAATGCTTCCTGACTCTCCCAGATTGTTGAACTAACTGCTTTCAATCCTAACTGATTGAACTTGTAAGATCCATCCAGTGCGATTGGGATCGTATCTCCCATCGCAGCGAATTCAATCAGATTGGCATGTATGATCAGATCCACGATCTCTCTTAATTCTTCTGGATTAAAATTGTGAAACGTCGCTTTGATCTCTTCCACTTTACTGATCATGATATTATTGAGTGATTTGTCCATCTGATCGATATCGATCTCGTTCGATATCACCTGTTCTTCCTGCTGTCGTTGTTCTCCGGCCAGCTTGATCTTCAACTGATGAAATCCCTTACACCCGATCTTCTTACAAAAACGGATGATCGTTGCCTGGCTTGCATCACAGTGAGATGCAAGTTCTGATACAGACATCTCGATTGCTTCGGATGGATGACTGATCAGATAATCGGCTACTTTCTTCTCTGCATCATATAAACTATCATATGTTGAAAAAATCTGGTCTCTAACTAAGATATCACTACTCATACTACTCCCTTCTAAATCTCAGGAGCATTCTGTATGAAATACCTTTCTGCCTCACCGCTCCATAAATTACCATTGCGTTCTACGATTGATTTTAATTCTCTGATATACTTATCATCGCTGTTTTCATCGAATTTGTCAACCTCTGTTAATGGAAATTTTTTGTGCGTATAGACAATTTTTTTACTTCCTTCAAGTTCTGGTAACACCTTTGTTGTTTCAACCGCATGGTCAAGCCCTAATATATGTGTTGCGATCTTTGCAACATTGACTGTCTTGTTCTCGATCAGTTCAATGGATTGTTTCATATCTTCTGTATTTCCACCACTTGTTCCCACAAAATGTGTAGAATTATAATGAATATTATAGAAATTTACTCTGGATGAAAATTCTTGATCAGCAGGCCCTGAGAAGAAATTCAAACATCCATCGAATGCTAACATTTTAACTCCGTATGTTACCATTTCTTCATTTGGTGCAAAAATAAAGACATCATCAAATCCTTTTTCTGAATATTTACGTAGCTCTTTATTGACATCTGCTATATCTCTTGTATTGACATATACAAGCTTTACACCATTCTTCTTTGCTTCTTCTACTGTGTATAATCTTGCTGCCATATCAATCTTCTTCTGTGTTCTTCCTGTGACAACCAATGTCTTTGGTTTCTTTGGTCCATGGATTGCAAAGTCGATTGCTAAAAATCCCATTGGTCCTGTTGCACCGAGAAGTGCGATCGCTCCACCTTCTTTAATTCCCATCACATGTTCATATGAATACATTTTCTTCATATGATACTGTGCATTAAATGCACCTACGACACATGACAGTGGTTCAACGAGAGATCCTTCAAAGAAGGAATCTCCGTTGTATTTTAATAGTGAACCATTTTCCATAACCTGATCAGAAAAAATGATCGTTGTGGCATCTCCTCCCATATGATGGAAAGAATATCCTGGGGCATAGCCTCTGATATCTCCAATGTTAGGCTGAATGACAAATTTGTCACCTTCCTGATACTGATCTTTCCATTTTTACCGACCTTTTGATCGTCCCACAAAATTCGTGTCCTAAAATGATTGGATTTCACTGATATCATCTGGTACTTTTTTGTGTTTTGTGCCTGGGTGATCGCTTTGTAACTGGACATACACAAACTGTCTGTTACAACCTCTGCCATAATTTCATCATCTTGCATCTCTGGCAGTTCAAATTCATCCAGTCTTAAATCCATTTCTCCGTAAGTCTTACTGCCTTTGTTTTCATAACTTTCCCCCTAACAGATTATGCCAAAATTCCTAATCCATATCCAACAATTCCTACTGCAAATAAGATAAAGATAATTGCGATCGGCTGATGTTTTTCTTTAATAATTTAGATACGACCAAGGTTAAAACTAATGCTAATATTCCTGGTAATAACTGATCTAAGATATTCTGTACTGTTGTTACTGTTGTTTTTCCGTTTGTTGTTACTCTAGATACTACAGTGGTACGTTGATCGTCGTCCATTTAGATACCAGTGCACCCATGACGAACAGTCCAAGGATAGAAGCTCCTTCTGTGACTTTCTGTAACATATTTCCTGCTAAATGTTTTACAAAGTCTAATCCTTTTTTGTATCCGAATTCAAGTCCAAAGTAAAGTGCTGCCATACGTACGATGTTGAATGCTAAGAAGAATAATACTGGTCCTAATGCACTTCCTGTTAATGCTAAGGATGCACCGATCGCTGCTGTGATCGGTCTTAATGTTCCCCAGAAGATTGGATCACCAACTCCACAGAAAGGTCCCATTAAACCAATCTTGATACTTCCGATCGTTCCTTCATCGATATCTGCTCCATTTGCTTTTGCTTCTTCCATCGCTGCTGTTACACCTAAGACTGGTCCTACAGCTGCTGGTGTTACGTTGAAGAATGTCAGATGTCTCTTTAATGCTGCTACTTGTTCTTCTTTTGTATCATATAATCTTTTAATAGCTGGTACCATGTCGAAGCACATACCTAATGCATGCATTCTTTCGTAGTTAAATGATGCTTGCTGAAGGTTTGTTCTCATGAACATATTAAATCTATCGCCTTTTGTTAATTTCTTTTCACTCATCTTTAAATTCCTCCTCTTTCTTAGTCAAGTTCGTCGTCTAGATCATCATCAGATCATCGCTGCCACCTGCACCTGCTGTTACTGGTGCTGCCACTGGTGTCTGGAATTTAGGATTTAACTGTACATATACGATTGCGAATACCGCACCCATGATTCCGAATGCAACTAAGTTAAATTCTGTAAACGCTGCAATTACGAATCCAAGGAAGAAAAATGGCATTAAGTATTTTGCACCCATCATGTTTAATACCATTGCGTAACCTACGACTACGATCATTCCACCTGCAACTGTTAATCCACCAGTTACTACTTTCGGAATGCTGTTTAATAATGTCTGTACACCTTCTGGGCTTACAACTGCTGCTACTAAGAATGTAGGGATCGCTACACGAAGTGCCTGTACGACCAATGCAGCTACATGACAGATATCAAGCATCTTGAAGTTTGCATCTTCTGCATATTTGTCAGCTGCGTGCTGGAAGAAGATTGTTACTGTACGAGCAAATACTGTTAACACCTGACCTGCAACTGCAACTGGAAGTGCGATCGCGATACCATTTGCTACAGACTGATGTCCTACAACTACAAGAATCGTAGAATGATACTTGCTAATGCTGAGTCAGGAGACTGTGCTGCTCCGATGTTCATCCATCCAAGAGCGATCATTTCCAGTGTACCTCCAAGTAAGATACCTGTTTTTACATCTCCTAAGATCAATCCAACAACTGTACATGCGATCAGTGGACGATGTGTCTGGAAGGAATCAAGCACGCTTCCCATTCCAGCGATACATCCAAAAACAACTAATAAAACGATTTGAACTGTAGATATTCCCATTTTTAAATCCTCCTTTGTATCTCTCTTATCCTTCGATGCCTTCGATCTTGCTCATAAGATCTACTTTTTGTCTGTGGCTACCGGACGGATCTCTAATTCAATTCCCATCTCATGCAGTTTCTTAAATGCTGCGATATCGCTTTCATCAACAGATACTGCCTTTGTGATCTGAGTCTTTCCTGTCTTGAATGCCATTCCTCCGATGTTAACACTCTTGATCGGAACCCCTGCTTCTGCCATTCGCAGAACATCCTGTGGACATGTATATAAGAAGAATACTGTGTCCTTTTCATATTTTGGATTGTTGTAAACACGAACTGCTTTTGCTACGTCTACAACGCTTACTTTTACTCCTGGAGGTCCCACCTGTAAAAGTAATGTTTTACGGATCTGGTCTTTTGCTACTTCATCACTGCAATGATGATTCGCTGTGCGTTTGCTTCTTTGGACCAAACGGTTGCGACCTGTCCATGGATCAGTCTGTCATCGATTCTTACTAAATTGATTTTCATAGTTCATCATCCTCCATTTCATCTTCGTTTGTATTACCAAGCAATTTCTTGCATGATTTCACATAATCTTCTGAAAGTTTGTCATATACTTCGCCAGCCTTGATATCTTCTTCCATTGTTCTGATTCCTACAACATCGATCAGCATTGGTAAGCTCAATCCTGTAATAACATCCATTCGATCTTGTCCGATCACGGTCTCAAATGCTGCATTATAAGGACTTCCTCCAAATAAATCTACAAGGAATAAAATTTCTTCGTCTTCCTTATAGCCATCGATCAATTCTTTGTATCTGGCTTTTAATGTCTCTGCATTCTCACCTGGAACAAATGTTACGATGTCAAGATCATCAATTGCTCCGAACACCATTCCCGCAGAATTCACAACCTCTTTTGCCAACATTCCGTGGCTGATACAATTAACTTCATTGCTCTCCCTCCTTTAGCACGAAATTTATTTTTTTACTTTTGTCTCATGTGAAATTTTATTTTGTATCTTGATTATAGTCATAAACCTAAATTTCGTCAACTTATTTTTCATAAAATTTTATTTTTTGTATAAAGTCATGATTTTTGCTTTCTATTTTTGTATATTTTGCACAATTTTCAATTGATCTTTTCTGTTTCTGCACAAAAAAAAGAAGGACTTTCGTCCTTCCTAACTCTTATCATGAAATTGTCACGAAATTATCGTGTCTCCAAAAATGTCAGCTCTTTCTTGCCATTTGCATCCTTTGGATAGCTTTTACATAAGCTTTTGCATAACGATATGCTGTATCAAAATCAAACATGGATTCATACGCACTGATCCTAGCGAATAAAACTTCCTTCTTATTCTCAAGCTCCTTCTGTTTTAATGCTCTCTCGATCACTTTTAGCCCTTGTGTATACTTCTCCTGCTTTGCTAACACCGCATATTTTGTACAATAGATCTCTCCATCGTCTGGATGCTCTTTTATTCCCTGATCACATACATCTATTGCTTTGTTTAGCTTCTTCTGCTGGGCAAGGCAATATGCTTTCAAAGAATATGCCCGGCTTTCTCCATGATCGATCAGCTGATCATAAATCTCTATGGCTTTCCCATACTCTCCCATCTGGTAAAGAGCCTCTCCTTCATAGAATAAAACATCTTTCTTTTGTTTTGTGAAAATGAGAGTGAATTTCCCTGCTGCATGGTCAAATTGTTCGTATGCTTTCTGATATTCTTTCTTATCAAGATATGTAATTCCTTCGCTTGCTGTCATTCTTTGGCTGATATATCCAAATCCGCAAAAAGCAGCCAGCGCGATCAGGACAACTATAACTGCTGTAATGATTCCTTTTCCTTTACTGTTCATAATCTTTCTCCTGCTTCGCATTTTTAATTCTTCTGCCTCTTAGTATAACAAATTCTCTTTTCGCATACAAGCTAAGCCTTCTTATATCTTTTCTTCCCTTATTTTGTAATATAGAATCCAGAACTCTTTCGCTGTGTGATATTTCCACATTTATCGATAAATCTTGCGTAGATACTCACTTTTTTGTTCTTCTTTTTGTAGGTTATCTTATTCGCCGTTTTCCATCGATATTTGGATGCTTTTTTGCCTTTTGGCACGATCTTATATTGTGTCTTTGATTTCCCGCTGATTCCATAGGATGCTGAAAATACAAATTTGGCTGACTTTTTGATTTTTTTTATTGTAAGACGTTTTTGTTGACGTTTTTAACGTCTTGATCCCTGATCTGTTAACCTTGATCTTCGTCTTTGTTGGTGCTTTTTTATCTACCGCAATTCCTGGAAGCTGCATCTCATCTATCCCTGCATCTGTGACAAACCTCACATAGACTCTGCCTATCATACCATCTTTAATCGTTAATGTTGTACCGTTTTTGTATGGCACGCTTCCTTTGGAAGCTCCTTTTTTCACAAATTTGTACTGAATCTGTTTTAGATTTGTGAAGCTTTTTGCCTGTGCTGAAATCCTGATCTTGATGTTTTTTCTCTCATAATGCTGATATGCTGCAGAGGCTTCCGAACGAAGTGGTGTCATTTTCTTCTTTGTATTTGCCTGCACTGTAACTTTCTGCATCAATGGGGTACGCTTCTGTTTCACTACATAGCCCGCATGACTTGGTACATTGCCGCCTTTTTGTGCTGACACACTTAGATTCTTACCATCAGACGATACTACGATCGTTCCTTTATCTGATGTCTGATAAACATCCATTCCTGACAGATCACGAAGTACATTGCTCTCTGGTGTCTGGTTTACATTTTTATATCCATTACTGATGATCGCAATACTTGCACCTGTTCGATCGATCAGATACTTATGATCCGAATCGTATACATAACGACCTTTCGGTTTATCCTGCAAACGAACATCCTGATATCCATGATGTGGCTGCTTTAATACCTGTGCACTTAAATCGTAACCTCTGGCTGCAATCTTTTTGATCGTTTCCTGCTGTGCATCGCCTGTCATTAAAAATGAATTACTGCCATAAACGATCCTCGTCACTATCGAATATTTATTTACCTGTCTTGTATTTAAATTTGGTGCATCCTGTGCTCTTCCATACCTGTAGGTATTGTCTAACGGACCATAAAAGGTCATTATCGCTTCGCCTAATTTTACGGATGTTCCGGCCTGTGGCACAACATACTGGATATGCAATGATGCATCTCTGTATGAATTCCTCTTCTCTAGTTTCTTCTTGAATGTCTGATAAGTCTGTGTATCAAATGCTGTCCATCGGGCTGTTTCCTCTGTTTGCTTTTCTTTATCTTCGCTGCTTTCAAGATATTCAAACTCCAATGGATTTCCATAAATCGTATCGATCGTAATATTCTTATCTTCTAGTATCTTTTTCATTCCACCGATATGATCTCCGTGTGGATGAGTAAGAACAACAAATTCCAGATGTTTTACTCCATGATCCAGCAAATACTGGTGCACACGGTCTGATACATCGATCGTATCGTGATCTGTTGTCTCATAAGAATAAGCCCCAGAATCGATCAGGGCATACTTCGCGTTTTCTCCTTCTCCATATTGAAGTAAAGCTCCATCGGCGGCTCCTACATCGATAAAATGAACCTTAAATGTCTGTGCTGCATTAACTTTGATCGTTTGACCTCTCGATACGTGCAAAACAGTGATGCCTGTAAGCATCACTGTCAGCAGTACCGCTATGATCTTCTTTGTAAAATATTTCATACTTCCATCCTAGCGTTTTCTTTGTTATTTCTTAGTTACGTAAAATCCGTTTGTCTTCTTTGTTGTGATATTTCCAGATTTATCAATATATCTTACATATAAACGAACTTTTTTATTTCTTTTCTTATAAGTTACACTATTTGCTGTTTTCCATTTGTACTTGGAAGCTTTTTTTCCTCTTGGTACAAACTTATACTGTGTCATGAATTTTCCACTGGTTCCATAATTTGCACTAAATGTAAATTTGACAGACTTCTTGATTCGTTTACTGTAAGTATTCTTTGCAGATGTTGACCGTGTTTTGATCCCTGACTTATTCGCTTTGATCTTCACACTGGTTGGTGCTTTCGTATCAACTGTAAATCAGGAAGTTTGATCTCTGTTGATCCTAATGGTGTATTATATCTTACATAAAATCTTCCACAATTTCCATTTTTGACTGTATAGGAACTTCCTGTCTTATATGCTATGGTTTTATTATTCACACCTTTTGGCACAAACTTATATTCAATGCTTGTCAACTTTGTAAATCCTTGAGCTGCTCCTGAAAATCTTACAGTAATATTCTTCTTTTCATAACGATCATAAGTATTTGCAGCATCCACACTCGTTGCTGTCAATGGCTTTGTTGTGTTTGCTGTGATATTCATGGATTTCATCACTGGAGATGATGTTTCATCATCACTTTCTTTTCCTTTGACACTTGGCTGGTTATTTCCTTTCTCTGTCTGGATAGATAACTGTGAGCCATCGGATGTTACAATGATCGTTCCACGGTCTCCTGTCTCATAGACGTCTAGTTTTGATAAATCTCTTAAGACTTTTGTATATGGAACACCACCTGTATTCATATATCCATTACTAATGATCGCAATACTAGCCTGTGATGCATCGATCACTGTTTTATGATCAGAATACTGATAGCCATTGGCTAATTCTTCTTCTGTGACATCCTGAAATCCATGATGTGGCTCCTTGAGCACCTGTGCTGTCAGATCATATCCCTTCGCGATGATCTTCTCGATCGTTTCTTTCTGGGCATCTCCAGTCATTAAGAAAGAGTTGCTTCCGTAAACGATCTTTGTGACGATAGAATATTTATTTTCCTGTCTTGTATTCAAATCAACTTTACGTCCATACTGGTAGTCATTCTCCAATGGTCCGTAGAATGTCATCTTTGCTTCTCCAAAGTTGATCGTTTCGCCAGCTGTTGGTACTACATAATCTACTTTTAGATTTCTTTCTCTGTTTTGTCTTCTGCCTCTTCAGCAAGTTTCTTTCTTGCTTCTAAAGCTGCTTTAAGTTCTTGTATGTTTGGGTATCAAATTCTGTCCAATTTGTTTCATCTGAAGACTGCTTGTTCTTATCTTCGCTGCTTTTCAAGTACTGAATATTCAGATCATTCCCATAAATCTTATCAATCTTGATCGTTGTATCAGAAAGAATCTTCTCCATACCTCCAATATGATCCTGATGAGGATGTGTCAGAAGTATAAATTCCAGATGTTTTACTCCCATCTTATTTAAATATTCATAGACTGGTGTCTTTGTTGTATCAATCGTCGTATCCTTTGTATTATGATACTGGTTTGCTCCTGTATCGATCAATGCATACTTTTGCTTCTGTTCCTTCTCCATACTGTAATAATGCAGCATCTGCACATCCGACATCAATAAAATGAATCTTGAATGTCTGTGCCGCTTTTGCTGTA
>ENA-OQAS01000858-OQAS01000858.1-human-gut-metagenome-genome-assembly--contig:-NODE-858-length-15246-cov-2.350155_pt1 | contig 15246 bp, 20 predicted proteins | sample MGYA00242733_ERZ504523 | MGnify/ENA primary metagenome ERZ504523 (study PRJEB26092, sample SAMD00036239) | human gut metagenome | host: Homo sapiens | study: EMG produced TPA metagenomics assembly of... | reverse complement strand
GGATTATATTCAGGGAGACATTTATTTTAAAATTCACAGACCGGGGCAGAATTTGGACCGGGCAAGGACACAGTTTAAACTTGTCTCTGATATGGAACATAAGTGGAAAGTAATGGAGAATATTGTGAAGAAGTATATGTAAGACAAAACAGTGGCATTGACAATTTCCAATGCTTAAAAGGCGTCAGTTCCGGAAATACCGGACTGACGCCTTGATTGCATTAAACGTTTGTATTTGATTCTTCTTCGCCCAAGAAATCTACAGGTTTATAATCCTGCAGTTTGGCCAGAAAACCTTTTTCTGCGAGTTCATTTTGAATATCATCTAAAATCTCTTCGGATTCAGCTTCAATTGTATGGTAATGATAACCACCGGTTACATTCTTAAGAAGGCTGGAACTTCCGGTAGAGAGTCCTTCTAAAAATTTCTTGACATCGCGTCTTGTACGGATATTCATATCTGCCCGGACAACACCATAAACCACAGCGCAGTCTTTTCAAGTACAACTTAAAAACAGGATCATTGCTTAGAAGTAAATATAATCATTCTCGTCCACATATTTACCACAATGTGGACAATATCGATTACAACCTGTTTTAAGAAAACTACCACAATGAGGACATCTTCTGAACACAGCAATAAAAATTATCGTTCCAACAAGTTCCACTAACCCGGCTCCTAATATTATCAATCCTATCATAGTTCCTGTGCAAATACCTATGATCACAAGAAGTAAACCTATGACCGTAAATATAACGGATAATCTTGTCACAATTTTAAGTGGAATACGGTGCATTTCAATCATCTCCATTCTTCCAATTCTGTGGTGTATATCCTTTATAGAACCATTTGTTTAAGCAGAAAAATTCAAAATTAAATCCGTGATATCAGAAATTGTATCTGATAAAGTGCCATTAATAGTGTATGACTTGGTATCCTGATAGATAGTTAATTGACGACATAATATTTTTTAAAAAATATATTTAATTCCATACTAGTATATTTGTATAGAAAAAGCAATAGAATTGGTGCAATTGGTGTGAACTGCAAAATATTGGCTTTAAACGACAGAACAAAAAGAGAGGGAAGAACAGCATTTTTATGTATATATGATATAATGAAAGCAGTATATTAGAAAAATGGTGAAAATAAATATGATTGAGAAAATTTCGTATTATTTGGCAAAAAAATATACATGTGTTCTGAAGCAGATGTTACCTGTGTAGTTGATGAGAAAAATGAAGATGTTCAGGTACTTCAGTATGGCATCGAATGCATGATAAATATGAGTATTCCCGTTATGGTTATATTTGTGTGTGCATGGTATTTTAAAATGTTGATCCCAATGTTGATTTGGTGTGTGATGTTTTTAATACTTCGGAATTATATTGGAGGATATCATGCAAAAACGCATTTTCCGATGTATTTTGTATAGTAGTGTTTATGGAGTTATAGCAATGTATGGAATAATCTGGTTGGCGGTTGTTCCCCTGACAGTAAAATTGATTGTATGTGGAGGCCTGTTATTGATTAATATTTTTACAGGACCTGTCATTCATGATGAAAACTTGAAAGGTTATAAGAGAAACTATTGTAAAATCGGTGTTGGTGTATTAGCAGGTGGAGTAGTTTGTGCGGTATTTTTAAATCTTTGCAATGTAAAATTAGGGAATGCTGTTTTTATGGGGATAATTTCTGCCGAGTTTTTATATGGAATAGATTTGTTAATAAATCGGAAAAAGATAGAGCTGTATAATGAGATGAATTAGGAGAAAAATGAGAATGAAAAAATATCTTGGAACAATTTTTTTAATATTTGGTTTTTTGGAAATTATAGTATTGAGTGCAATTTCGACTTTTGACAGGGTAATGTATGAAGATACAAATCATTTTATTGGATTTATAAAAAATTATGGGTTGTGGCCATTTCTAATAGGTTCTGTAATAGTACTATTTTGCGGAGTGGTTTTGATAGTGTTAGAATATAGTAAAAAATAGTGAAATAAAGGATATTTTATCAAATGCCAGAAGTGTCAGTTAAGATAAAGAGTTTACTTTGATTGACATTCTGGCATTTAAAATTAAGGTATTTAAGTATGTAATTACAGAGTTTTTACGGTATATCCGTAATTTTTTAATTGTTCATAGACCTGACTATTTTGGGGAGCATAGATAATTCCAGTAAAATTTCCAAAAGAATCTTTTTCAATTGTGCAATTTCCGTTTTCTATCGAAATTGATGTTAAAGAAGGATTATCATAAAAAGCCACATGACCAATTTTATTGACAGAAGCTGGAATGTATACTGTTTTGATAGCCTCGCACCATGAAAAACATCCTTCTTCAATTTCGGATACTTTATAACCAGCAAGTTCTTTGGGAATACGCAGATCTACAGGTGTCGAATTGCTTGGTAGATAGGAAACAAGATCTGCATAATTTTGCGCACGAATTCTGTAATTATAATTTCGGCATTTTGAAGCGGATCGTTGGTAGTCATTTCATTTTTTGAGACAGAAAAAAGACTGCGGAAAATAAAATTTTAAACAATTGGTTGCAACCACAAGAGAGTAAGATCATGCCAATAATAAGAATAGAAAATATCCCAAAAACGATGCGGTGATTAATTTTTATCATAAAGGTTTCCTTCTTTCATTTCAAGAATCTGATCACAGAGACTGGTAATATTCTGATGGTCATGTGTGGCAATTATAATACAGGAATTTTTCTTTTTTAAATCTTCCAGAATGGCTTTCAGATGCTCAATGGCATCCGAATCCAGCGCATTGGTTGGCTCATCTAAGAGGAGTAATCGTGGGTTTTCAAAAATTGCCTGCGCAATATTGAGCTTTTGTTTCATCCCCAGAGAGAATTTTTTGACTTTTTCATTGCTTTGAAGGTTTATTTTCCGGAGTGCGTCCTGAATGTCGGAAGTGGTGGCATAATGATTGATTTTATTCAATTCTTCCAGATTTTCGAATGCAGTTAACTGGGGTTGTAATTCCATGTTTTCTATAATTAGTCCCATATGGTCAGGAAAAGAGATTTCTTTATGCAGCGTTTTCCCATTAATTATTATTGAGCCGGAAGTCGGGAAAACCAGACCGGATATGATACGGAGTAACATTGTTTTTCCGGAACCGTTAATGCCATAAATACCGTAAATTTTTCCGGTCTCAAATGTGTAAGAAATATCATTTAGTATGGTTTTCTTTTTAAATTTTTTGAGATGTGTTCTAATTGAATCATACAAAGTCCTTTCTTTTTATTTGTAAATAAAGTAAAAAATACAGCATCATGATAAAAATGATTTTGATTGCAGGTGTGCAATACCATGGAAATATAAGGTAAGCAATTTTGCGGAATGGATGGACGAAAACCATACATTCGGATATCAGGCAATAAATCGAGAAAAATAAAATGGTGGTCGTTTCAGATACACATAAGCGGAGTAAAAGAACCCACTGAAACAACAGATACAGGTTTAAAAAAGTACCAAATAAATGCATTATGATGGTCACGCTATTTTGCATAAAACATTCAAAATATAATAATACATTCCCACAAAAATATATAGAGCAAGTAATAAAAACTAATATAATACCGGAAAGATGTAATTTATTGATTAAAATATTCCGTGATTTTAAGCGAGGAATAATAAAACTCCCGTAATCATACAAAAAATCGGTATCATAAACAGAAAAATATAAAATTGCACTTATAGGAAGAAGCCATTGGGCACAAACATCTAAAAAAGATGTGGAGTGTGATGGCAGTTGGTAAGCAAACATAAATGCAGTGTCTGGTAAGATACTGATGTATTTAAAATGTAATAATTGTAAAATAAAAAACGGCAAAAGAAATCGAATACAATTTTTAAGTGCTTTCATTCATAAAACTCCTTCTTCTTATTTGTTTGCAAATATACCAGATACAAAAGAAGGGCGAGAAATGTAAGCCGAAGCAAGTCATAAAAGCATACAATCACAGACTGGTGGTGCGCCATATAGTGAATGGCTACCAGACAATTCCGAAGAGGAAGGAAAGAACTGTTGCTTATTTTGTAAAGAAAAATCTGCGTGCAGCATAAAAGACATACTCCAAGTGAAGCGTACAGGGTAGGAACGTAGTTGTTTAATATTTGCTGAATGCAAAAGATTCCCATACAATACAAAAAATCTGCAATCCACTGAAAGAAAAAAATATAAAAAATGGGAAAAAAATTCAAATAACGAAATCCGATCTGTGTAAACAGATAGATTCCTCCCGAAGTATGTGAAGGCAGCAAATAGCAAAGTAAAACAAAGCACTGTCTGGTATTGGCAGCGGAAATATTGGTATCGTGTCTGGTATCTGCAGACAAAGCAGCCAATTTGAGGAGCCATCATCCGAGGAAGATAAACCAGATATACAAAAGGAATAATAATTGCATAAGCATGCAAAAAGTAAAAATCACCTGAGAAAAAGGAGGCCATATAAGAAGAAAATGTAATCAGGTTTTTATGATACATATGACCTGATTTCGCATATACAAGAGCCACTGTGACATAAAAAAACAAAAAAGTAAAAACTGTTGTGATACATTTCTTATTCATAGATACTCCTTCGGGTCAGAATACAGATGTATAGGATTGCTGGCACGAAAAATAATAAAAGTCCTGAAGCTGTTTCTGTAAGGTTAGAATTAATTTGAAACGGCTGGAAAATTAAAAGCAGGGAGCCGGGTTTTAAAATTTCAATCAGCCAGAAAAATATACTTACAAAATATACCGTTTTTCGGTTGCGGAAATAAAAGGATGTTGCACAACAAAACATACCCATAATGCCATAGATAATACTTGTGATCAGAATATGTACAAAATTGTTTAACAAGGATGGTTAGTCCAAAACATTGTAAAAACATTTAAAGCAGAAATTTCAGATGGATTGTATTTCCCACCACGAAACATCAAGTGAACACAGAGTAGATTCAGGGAAAGAGAAAGGAAAACCAATAAGGACAGCAATATAAAATTTTTTATAAGAAGACGGTAAAGCATTTTTCTCTTTCCAATCCGGCTGATCAGGATATTATCATAACCCCGTTCCTGATCCATCAAACAATCATTGGAGGAAATTACCAGACAGTACAATGGAATCAGCCATAAGTAAAGACCTTGAAAGATATGTCCGATACCAACGCTGTTTCCGCATAAAAAGAAAGCACAATCCGGCGCATAAGCATAGTTGCCCTGAATAATCTGATATATGTACCACCAGGATTCCAGAAACGGAAGAATAAAAATCCATAGCAGAATTATAACGGTGGATAAGTGCTGAGATTTCGTTTGATTAAAAATCGTAACATAAGTGCTCCTTTTCCCCGAAAGATATGATATTCTTTCGGGGGAATTGTTAATTGGCAATATAATATACACCAGAATATATTGAATTTTACAATAGCATATTTATATAAAAAACAATAGAATTGGCGCGAAAATACAAAATATTGGCTTTAAACGACAATTGAAATTAAGGATTCAATTTCCTTTTTATTCTGCATTTATGGTACAATTGTGGTCAGGTGGAGGTGCTGACTTTGTGGAATATATGGGAATTTCTTATTATTTTATTTGAATCATTTTTGTTTTTCTTATTTATGAATAGAAAGCTGGATCCCAAAAAGAGAATTTTTAAATGGCAATGGTGTGCATGGTTACTGTCTTCTATCATTTATTTTTTTTAAATCAGATGAAAGTATCAATATTTTATACTGTGTTTTACGGTATAATAGTGCATTTTTTAATTACAATGATTTTTACAAGTTCTTCTCTTTTTTCACAGTTTTTTTATGTTATATTGTATTCGACCTATGCGTTACTTGCAGATGTAGTGTCTGCAATGCTTCCAGTGGTTCTTTTTCACGAAAATATCAATCGCGTTTTATCGGGAGGCTGGGTTCGGGCGGTTTTACATTGGTTTACCTGATCCTGCTTGGTGTGTTGATCGGATTGACGATAATGATTGGAAAACAAAATATCTGCCTGCGGACAAAGGAAAAGCTGATTTTTATAGGAATTGCGTTGTTGTGTGTGGCAATCGAGCAAATAGACATGATTGCTGTAGTAAGAGCATTACAGCAATCCCGGGATAACGATTTTTTCATGCTTGTGACAATTTTTGTCTTTGTGTTATTCCTGTTTATGATTATGCTGTTATTTATTTATAATCTGGGTGTGGAAAGAGAAAAAAATAATAAACTGCTGGAAGAGAATCTGCTCTCACATATGGAATCACAGCAGTACGAGCAGATTCTTGCTTCGGTCAAAGAGCTGCGTATAATGAAGCATGATGTAAAAACCATCTGGATGTGTTGCAGACGCTTTTGGAAGGGAACCATACCGGACAGGCCGTTGACTATATGCGGCAGATCACAGCAGACTGAATAAGGTGCATTATACGCTTTCTAGTGGAAATACAACGGTTGACTGTATCGTCAGCAATAAGCAAAGCATGGCGGAAAATGTTGGGATTCTTACAGAAATATCATATATTTACCGGAAGAGATTCCATTAAGTGATGTAGAGATTTGTTCTTTGCTGGGGAATCTCTACGATAATGCAATTGAGGGATGCATGCGGGCAGAAAGTAAGAGAATATGGTTGTATATGAAGCCATTTCATAATATGCTGTCAATAAAAATTGTCAATACTTCGGATGGGGGTTACAGATCTGATTCTGAGAATGAATTATTGAGCACAAAAGCAGGGAAAGGCAATCAAAATGGAATGGAACATGGAATTGGATTGAAGCGAATACGGGAAATTGTAGAGAGACATTTCGGAATCATGGAAATATTGCCGGAAAAAGAAATGTTCTCCGTAAATATTTTGATTCCGTTGCATCAGGGAGAGCAGCAGACATGAATTTGAAAATTGCAGTTTTGGAAGATAAAGAAAACGATTACCGCATATTGGAGTCGGCTCTGAAAATTTGGAGTGAGGGTAGCGGGAACAGAATCGAATTATTCTGGTATCAGACAGGAAATGAAATGATAATGTCTTTTGGTCAGGATGGTTTTGATATTTTGTTTTCAGACATTGAATTAGAAGAAAACGAAACAGGACTTACATTTTGTGGAAGATTGAGGGAACTGGGATATTCTGGAGAGATTATTTTTCTTACCGCTTTTCGGGAGTATGTCTTTCGTGGTTATGATGTGAGGGCACTTCATTATCTGTTAAAACCAATCACACAGGAAACCTTATCGGCATGCATGGACAAATATCTTACAATCCATGCAGGTGATTTTTATTACTTCCATAAAGAAAATGATATTGTTAAAATCCGATATTATGATATGATTTTGATTCGGAAGGAAAAACATGATGCGGTAATTCAAATGAAAAATATGGCATATGCGGAGAGAGTTTCCCTTGGGGAGATGGAGAAACGATTGCTCCGCAATTTGTTCGTTGTCATAAATCATATATTATAAATATCACGTATGTAGATTCTATAATAGGGAATCTGATTTATATGATGGATGGAACGCAGATTGTGGCAGGACGAAAATATCTGGCAGATGTAAGAAAAGAACTGCTTGCGTTTGCACAGAAATAAAATTTAATAATATAATGTTTGGAGCCGGTAGTTATATTACTGCAAGTACATAAGATGACAGAAGTGTTATTAATGTAATTTTACTTTAGGTTTCGGGATAACCTGCCGATACATATTATAGCGTAAAATGTAATGGTACGGAGGCAATACATGCAGGTTGAGCAGAAAAATATATGGGAAGATGTAACGCGGAATGCAAAACGCGATAACAGTAACAGGGCAATTGCGGCTTATCAGGCAAATATGCCGGATGCCGGAGCGGTTGCAGCTTTTGGCGGACAGGAAGCCTATGTGCAGCAGAAAACTGCGGTGTCCGAGGCTGGAAATATCGATATGGCAACGTATTCCAATCCGGCAAAGCAGGGGCAGGAAGAAAAGACCGTAGCGGAAAAAATTGCAGGGCAGGAGATTTCTTCGGGACAGGCGCGCAGCAACGAAATCGCTGTAGTGGCAAATACCACTTCCACAGAAGATTTAAAGAAGATGGAAGAGGACGGATTTTCCATTTCCGATGCAGACAGCCATACCATTATTACCGTGACGGACAAGATTAAAGCAGCTCTGGCAAAAGCCGGAGTGGATGTGTCTTCCATGGGTGGAACACTCACAAAGGAACAGCTAGAGGAGATCACCGGAAGTCCGGTTGTGACGCAGCAGATCATGGACTCTCTTGCGGCAAACGACCTGCCGGCGACGGAGGAAAATGTGCAGGACAGTGCGGAGGCACTGGCACAGGCTGCCTCGATTCCAGAGATCACGAAACAGGCGATGAGTTATCTTCTGAAAAATGATATGGAGCCGACCATCCGCAATCTGTATCTGTCCAATTACAGCAGCAGCGCAGAAAATATTGTGGAGCCGGAGCAGAGCGGAATTGATTTTGAGTCCCTGATGCCGCAGATTCGTGAGATTATTGCAGAAGCAGGCCTTTCCGATGACGAACATGCGGTGGACAACAGCAAGTGGCTGGTGGCAAACCAGATTCCCCTTACACCGGAAAATCTGCAGTATCTGACAGATCTGCAGGGATTATCGGACGATCTGCAGACCGATCATATAGACTGGAACCAGATCGTGGATTCCATGGCGAAGGCAATTGCGGCAGGAAAACGTCCGGCAGATGCTTCCATGATTACTGCACGCAGACAGATGGAGGAAGCACGTCTGGTAATGACCAGTGAGGCATCCGTGGCGATGGAAAAGCAGGCGTAGAGATGGATCTGACACCGCTGGCAGATCTGGTCGAGGATTTAAAATCCCAGGAGAGAGAATACTATAAAGACCTGCTTGCCGGTGCCGGAGTTGAGCCAAGTGAAAAAAATGTGGATCTTATGGCAGAAACCATGGATGTGTTTGCCGAACTGAAACAGCAGCCGGCATATGTAATCGGGCGGGTGGATGCGGATGATTCCGTTCAGGAGATTCATGATGCCGGAGCGCAGATGCAGCGTGCTTTGCACAGGCAATGAAGTTATGAAACACTGATGACTGCTCCGCGCAGTGACATGGGGGATTCCATAACAAAGGCATTTTCCAATGTGGACGATATTTTACAGGATCTGCAGCTGGATACAAGTGAAACAAACCGCCGTGCAGTGCGGATACTGGCATATAACAATACCGAAATTACACCGGAAAATATTATGGAAGTAAAAGCACTGGATGAGCAGATGCAGCGTGCGTTTTCTAATATGAAACCGGCAGTAACGCTGGAAATGATCCGCCGTGGGGAAAATCCACTGGATATGACTATGGAGCAGCTGAATCAGGCGGCACAGGAGATTCAGCAGGAGAATGGAACACAGGAGCAGGAACGGTTCAGCAAATATCTGTGGAAACTGGAGCAGAATCATGAGATTTCTGAGGAAGAGCGCAGCAGTTATATCGGCATTTACCGTCTGATCGCACAGGTGGAAAAAGGAGATGGGGCAGCACTTGGATTTCTGATGAATCAGGGATCGGACGTGACGATGCGAAACCTTTTGCATGCTGTGCGTTCAGAAAAAAAGAGTGGTCTGGATTATCAGGTGGACGATGATTTTGACGGAGTTGACAGCACAGCAGAAGGTCCGAAAATTGACGAGCAGATCTCGGCTGCGTTCCAGCAGAATTGTCTGCGCGATGTGATGGAACATATTTCACCGGAAAAACTTTCCCGTCTGGGAGAAGAAAAGTGGCAGAATATGTCTCCGGAACAACTGGCAGAGGCACTCCGGCAGATGGATGAATCCGTTGGGGAACAGGAAGCGGAAAAAAGCTATCGGCAGGAACAGCTTGCGCAGTATCAGCAGCTTGCAGAAACACCGGAAGACGTATATACCTATCTGGAGCGGTATGATATTCCAAACAGTATGATAAATGTCATGGCAGCATCGGAAATGCTGCGCAAACCAAACCGGATGATGGAGCGGTTGTTTCAGCAAGATCATGTTTCCAAAGATTCCATGACAGAGATTGCAGAGATGAAAGAGCAGGTACTTGAACAGTTTTCAAAAGCCCTTGAGAATCCTTCGGATCTTGCAGATGCCATGGAGACGCTTGCGGATGTGGCAGAGCATGTGATGGATACGATGATCGTAGAAGATCCGGATGTCCGCACGATTGATATCCGGGAAATGCGCCAGATGACCGCACAGTTTCAGATTGGTGCGAAACAATCGCAGGAAGAATGTTATGTGATTCCGATGCAGACAGGAGATTCTGTCACCGGGGTTTCTTTAAAAATCGTAAGAGGAAAAAAGAAAAAGGGTCTTGTGGATATTTTTCTGGATGGAGAAAAGGCAGGAAAGATTACGGCATCTTTTCAGGTAAAATCAGACCGTATTTCTGGAACAATTGTGACAGGCAGCGAAGAGACCGCAAAGCAGATCGAAGAGCATCTGCAGGAGATGCAGGATGCCATGCAGGAACCGGCAGATATCCATGTTGCATATACACCGGATCTTTCTTTGTCGCAGTTTGAGATGTCCGGAATCCGGAGGGAAAGTGAAATGAAAGAGCAGGGAGAACTGGAGGAAGACCGTTCCAATCAGGTACAGACAACGCGGTTGTATCATACAGCGGAAGTTTTATTAATTCCATAAAATCCCTTTTGACAAAAACAAAAGATCTGTAGTAGGATAGTGCGGAAACCAGATTACAGGTGGTTTCACGATAAGAATGAAAATATATAGGATCTGGAAGGAGAATGGCGAATGAAAAAGAAAATTGTGGCAATGATACTGGTGCTTGCCTGTGTGACAGGAATATATGCACCGGAAAATGCATGGGAAGCACCGGTGACGGTAGAAGCATCCACGCAGAAAGGGAAGAAAACCCCATCCATACAAAAAGTATACAATGCTGTAAAGAAAGCGTATGGGGATGATTATATCCCAAGTGAAAAAGTATCAAAGAAAGAATTGAAGGAACGCTACGGAATTTCTTCCAAATGGTACAGTGCTGCAATTGCGGAGGTGCCGATGATCAGTGCAAATGCAGACACACTGGTTATTGTAAAAGCAAAGAATGCAGCTTCCAAAAAGAAAATCCGGTCGGCATTAAAAAAATACAGGGAGGAACTGATACAGGATACCTGTCAGTACCCGATGAACCAGTTAAAGATTCAGGCTTCCAAAGTTTATGTAAAAGGAAATTATGTATGCTTTATCATGCTTGGAACAATCAGCAACAAGCAGGAGGAACAGTCCGAGGACAAAGTGATTGCTGCATATAAAAAGCAGAATGAAAAGGCCGTAAAAGCCATCAATAAACTGTACAAATAGAGAAAATTATGATACGGATATTCAAACGGCTGCCGGGGGTGATTTTTATGGTGCTTCTCCTCGGCCTGGCAGGAAAAGAAGCACTGTCGCATCAGAGAACCTATTCTCCGGTTGAAAAAAGAGAACTTCAGACACGCCCGGAAATAAGTATAACGAAAGTTCTGGATGGAAGATTCCAGAAAAAATATGAATCGTATCTGCGGGATCAGTTTCCCGGAAGGGATCATTGGGTTTCGTTCCAGACAGACATGGAATTGTTTATGGGCAAAAATGAAATTCATAATGTTTACATCGGAAAGAACCATTACCTTTTGGAACACTATACAGAAAAAGAGTTTGATCCGCAGCAGATTTCCAAAAATCTGCAGGCTCTGGAGAAGTTTGTCGGGAAAGCAAAACAGAACGCGGATGTCCATGTGATGATGGTGCCGACAAGTCGTGGGTACTCCGGGAAAAAACTTCCGGCATTTGCCCCTCATTATAAGGAGCAGAAGTTTTATGATGCATTGCAGCAGAAATTGGAAAAAGAGGATGTACTGATTTCCGTGGAGCCCGTACTGGATGCACATAAAGAGGAAGAAATCTATTACCGGACAGACCATCACTGGACGACGCTGGGAGCATGGTATGCCTATGAACAATACACAAAGGCGGTTGGTGGAGATCTTCAGAGGGCACAGGGGAAAAAGAAGTTCCGTTGCATCAGTAAAGATTTCTATGGAACAACCTATGCAAAAATAAATTATGCCAGACAGGCAGACAAAATTGAGATTTATGAGCCGGCGGATAAACTGCGTGTTGTTTATAATATGGGAGAAAAAAAGACAAAGACACTGTACGATTTTTCTTTTCTGAAAACAGCAGATCAGTACAGCGTTTTTACCGGTGGGAATCAGGCAGTGCTTGAGATTACCGGGGGAATAAAGAACGGAAAAACGCTGCTTTTGATCAAGGATTCTTTTGCGAACAGTATCCTTCCTTTTCTGGCAGAAGATTATGAAAAACTTGTCGTTGTGGATCTTCGCAGCTGAATGTAAGCGGAGACCGGCTTTTGGAAATGTTTTCACCTACCGATATACTGATTCTTTACAACAGTGCACAGTTGCACAGGATAAAGAGTTTGAGATCAAGTGTAACTAGTATATCGTTTTGTAAAGAAACGGATTAGGTGGCAGTATCCGGTACGTCTTTTCCGCTTTCCAGATAGGTTATGGCACCGAGGTAAACGGCGCGGACCAGTTTTTCCTGATAGGCATCTGTGACCAGCAGAGCCGCTTCCGTTTCATTGCTCAGAAACCCACATTCGACAATTATGATCGGTGTGGGTGTTTTTTTTAATATGTAGTAGTCGTTGTTGGATTTACAAACCCTTGGCTTTGGAGGATTAAGGCTGTTGTTTAGGGTATCCTGCATGACTGAGGCAATTGCAGAACTTCCGCAGACTGTTCGAAGTAAAACACCTGTGGACCGGAGACTGAGGCATCCGGAAAACTGTTCTGATGGATGCTGATGGTCATAACCGGATTGGTATCTGTGATCAGTTTTACGCGGTTTCGCAGATCTTCTACTTTACACTGCGCGAGTTTCATCTGCAGGAACGGTATCATCACTTCGCGTGAGTACAACCTTATATCCTTTGTTTTCAAACAGGGTTTTGAGTTTTAGCACAATAGACAGGTTGATGTCTTTTTCCAGAGCATCGTTACAGCCAACTTTTCCAGGGTCGCTTCCTCCATGTCCGGCATCAAGAACGATACAGGTTTTGGAGGAAGCCGCATGTCTGGAAGATGTCAGTGCAGCTGATGCACGCGCAAGTAAGAAAGCACTTATAAACAGACAGGCAACCATAAGAATTTCAAATTTCTTTTTCATAGAACCTGCTTTATGGAATTATTTATTCCTATATATATGCAGGTAAGTCAGTGGATATACCTGGTAACGGTATCCCAGATATCACTCGTTTCAAATCCGAGTTTCCAGAAGGATGCACCGGCAAGCTTCTTTTTTTCTACCAGTTTCAACCGGCATTCTGCGGAGGCGGAGTCTTCCACCATACCTTATAGGTGGTGTCATTATCTGTAAATTCCGAATAGTTCTGTCCACAGTCATCCACCATGTTTTGGTTGCACCATGTGTGGCGAGAAAATCGTTTGCAGCTTTCATGCCATAAATTTTTGAGGGAATTTTGGCACCGGCTGCTGTGTCATCGGAACTGCTCTCGGATGGGATTTCCCATACACGCGTATAAAATGGCATTCCAAGAATTACCTGATCGGCAGGAACCTCTTTTAAAGTATCGCTTACACCCTGGGTTACCCAGCTTAAAGAGGCAACAGACCCGGCTTCGGGGCTTCCGGCATAATGCTCATCGTACCCCATAATCACAACATAATCTGCAAAATTTGCCTGTTCTTTTCGGTTATAAAAGGAAGTATGTGACATCGGAACGTAATTGTCTACAGAAAGAACAACCCCGTTGTTTTTGCACTTGATGGAAAGCTCCCGGATGAATTCAATAAATGCATCCCCGACTTTCTCCCCGTTCATACTTTCAAAGTCTACGTTGATTCCATCCAGATTGTATTGAATCGCCATGGAAACAATCTGGTTTACCAGATTCTGTCTCTTAGAGGTATGGGTCAGGACTTCTGTTGTATCGACATTTTTATTTTCCAGATTGCTGACAAGCGCCCAGACTTCAATCCCCTGGTTATGACAGTAATTTACATAATTCAGGCTTGCCAGGTTGGCAATGTTTCCATTGTTGTCATTCAGATAAAACCAGGTAGGAGAGAGTACATTGATTCCTCTGGTATTGGCAAGGACAGAGGAAACCGCGTTATTTGCAGACTGGTTTGTGACCTGATGCCAGGCCATACAGATATTGTAATCTTTCTTTATATGTGCAAAGGTATCCGGAGTGAAATCGCTTTTTCTTGTTTTTTCTTTGACGGAGGAAAGCATACGTTTCTGCATGTATCCGATAATACCGTCGTCTGTCATTACTTTGTCCCAGTTGTCGCCCTGTTCGATCACTGTGACTTCCTCTTTGGAAGAAACTTCTTTCAGAATTGGGCTTTTGATGCCGCCTCTTACGCGCAGGGAAGCATTTCTTTTGGCAGTGGCAGTCTGGTATTTTCCCCATTGACTGGTAATAATGATCCGGTGAGGATCTTTTACATGTTTGTATTTAAAATCGGAATATTCCTTTACAAAATCCAGATCAATATATGCAGTATCAGAGTTTATGGTAACAATTTTACGACCGTAATCTGCGGAAGATTTTGTAACCATATAACTGGTCTGCTCTGCCTGTGCCGAGATCAGATTTTGTGTTGTTGCATAGAGAAGGATATTCTCGTTATTGTCCCAGTAAAAACGTGAATTTAAATTGTCATGGACAAAATCATAATCAATATAAATATGACCGTCAATGACTCTGGCTTTGGAAGAGGTTACTTCATTATTTAAGACAATGGCAACCTCATCGGAATTTGTCAGATGATAATAAGTGGTTAAATCTTCGTGTTCCTTACTCGGTGTGTATTTGCGGATCAGGGCGAAGACTACGATCGCTGCAGCAATGACAAGTGCCAGTGCAAGCACAGCGAAAATGGAATGAGATTTTTCTTCATGAGCCGTCCTTCCTTTGTCTGTTGGCAAATTATATATTTATTCCGATTATAGCATTGTGCCTGTACAGATTCAAATGGAATCAGATAAAATTAAGAAATAGAAGTTGTTTGAATTTTTCGGGAGGGCAGTTGTGTCTGTGGATCTGCCCTCCCATTTGTCTTTTTCAGTTTATTTTGTGCGTGACGGAGTTGCATTGAGACTCATTTCACACCCATAATAATAGCCCATTTGTTATTTTATTTT
>ENA-OQAS01000856-OQAS01000856.1-human-gut-metagenome-genome-assembly--contig:-NODE-856-length-15274-cov-2.569552_pt1 | contig 15274 bp, 21 predicted proteins | sample MGYA00242733_ERZ504523 | MGnify/ENA primary metagenome ERZ504523 (study PRJEB26092, sample SAMD00036239) | human gut metagenome | host: Homo sapiens | study: EMG produced TPA metagenomics assembly of... | reverse complement strand
CGCCAACACCTGTTCCTATTGTAACTAATACAACGCTTGAATATGCTTTCGCACTTCCCATCCAGTATTCACCAGTGCCGCCATATTGGCATCATTGCCAACTTTAACTTCATAGCCTGTCATATCTTTAAAAGTCTGTGCAACGTTAAATACACCCCAGCCAAGATTAACACATTTGTTGACTGTTCCATCTTCTCTTACTGCACCTGGAACACCTATTCCAACACCTTTAATCTCATCACAGCTTCGTCCTGCCGCTTTCACAAGCTCTGGAATATGTTCTTTAATGTCTGATAAAATAAGACTTCCACCCTCATCTTTCCTTGTTGGTATCTCATCCTTGTATACAAGCGTGCCATCTGTTGTGAACACGCCGCATTTGCAGGTTGTTCCACCTATATCAATGCCAAGAACTATATCCTTAAATAAACTCATCTTCATCATCACCCCTCATAAGGTTCTCTTGTACTCTTCTATATAACTCCTTAGCCGCATTGTAACCCATCTTCTTCTGTCTGTGGTTTACAGCCGCAGCCTCAACTATTACTGCAAGATTACGTCCTGGTCTTATTGGAAGCGAATGACACACTACTTTATTGCCAAGATATTCTGTGTATTCTTCTTCGAGTCCAAGTCTGTCATACTCCTTGTCCTTATTCCAGTCCTCAAGCTTGATAACCATATCAATCTCCTGAGTTTCCTTAACACTCTCTACACCGAAAAGTGTCTTTACATCAATAATACCAATACCTCTTAACTCTATGAAATACTTAGTAACTCCGGGTGCTGAACCAACTAATGTTTCATCACTTACTTTTCTAATCTCGACAGCATCATCTGTTACAAGACGGTGGCCTCTCTTTATAAGCTCAAGTGCTGCTTCACTCTTACCTATACCACTCTCACCTGTAATAAGCACACCTTCGCCATATACATCAACTAATACACCGTGTATTACTATGCAAGGTGCAAGCTGTACTTTAAGCCATCTTATAACTTCTGCTGAAAATGAAGATGTTGACTCAGCAGACTTTAATATTGGAATCTGATATTTCCTTGCAAGTTCTATAATCTCTGCCTCCGGCTCTAAATTCCTACAGAAAATAAGGCAGGGAATATTGCTTGATAACAGCTGCATATATCTTTCATAACGCTCGGTTTCTGAAAGACTCTTAAGATAAGCATATTCTACATTACCTATAATCTGTATTCTGTCATTATCGAACTGGTCATAAAATCCGGTGAGCTGTAACGCCGGCCTGTTAAATTCTGGAACGTGAATCCATATTCCCTTAACATCAATATCAGGTGTAAGATTAACAAGATTCATCTTCTCGATTACCTTGAATAAATTAACTCTTTCTTTTCCGTTCATATCTACTCCAATCCTGCGCAATTATGCCACATTTTATATTTCATTGCCTTACTTAAGACTATATATCTTCTGACTATCTATTATTAATAGTTTAACACAGTGCAATTAATATTGAAAGACATTAAAATAACACATCAATGAAAATATTTGTATATGTTCTGCGCTACATTTTCTGTAATTCTTCTGCCTCCATAAGCTCACTTACATTGGCATTGCGGATTTTGTCAATATCAAGAAAATGTTTCATCAACGCTTTTCTTCTTGCAGGTCCGATTCCTTCAATCTCATCAAGAACTGAGCTTACCTGCTTCTTACTTCTTAATGACCTGTGGTATTCTATCGCAAATCTATGTGCCTCATCCTGAACCCTTGTTATAAGCTTAAAGCCCTCACTATGCCTGTCTATTGGAATTTCTACATTATTATAGTAAAGTCCCCTTGTGTTATGATTGTCGTCCTTAACCATACCGCATACAGGAATATTAATATGAAGCTCATCAAGAACCTCCAGTGCAATGTTCACCTGTCCTCGTCCACCATCCATCATTATAAGGTCCGGGTACACAGCAAAACCCCTTGTCTCTTCCTCACCTGCACGCTCTCTCATTCCTCTTGTAAAACGTCTTGTAAGTACTTCTCTCATACTCTTATAATCATCAGGACCTTTGACTGTCTTAATCTTGAACTTTCTATAATCATTCTTCTTAGGTCTTCCGTCCTCAAATACAACCATTGAACCAACTGACTCAACACCACTTGTATTAGATATATCATAAGCCTCTGCACGCCTTATCGAAGCAAGCCCAAGCCAGTCTGCTATCTGCTTCATAGCACCTGTTGTCCTTTTCTCCTCAAGCTTAATCTTCTCTGCATCTTTAGTTAATACCATAAGTGCATTCTTATGGGCAAGTTCAACCATTTTCTCCTTATCGCCCTTCTTGGCGTGATAATTGTAACTTTCCGCTTCTTCCTGCTTGAAAGCCAGTCGGCGATTGTACCAGCATCCTCAATCTCCTCCTGTGTCATTATCACATTGGGAATATATGGTGTTCCGCCATAATACTGCTTCATAAATTCTGACAAAATGCCGCTTCTGCTGTCATTCGTTGCAACCTTCATATGGAAATGCTCACGTCCAAGAAGCTTGCCCTGTCTTATAAAGAATACCTGTACAACTGCATCTTCTGCGTCCATAGCACACGCAATTACATCTCTGTCTGTTGCATCATCTGCTGTTATCTTCTGCTTCTGTGCAATCTGCTTAACACTGATTAATAAATCCCTGTATCTAGCGGCTTCCTCATATTCCATACGCTCTGAACAATCCTGCATTTTATCCGTCAGCTCATTAATAATCTCAGAATAATTACCATTAAGGAAGCTGATTACTTTATCTATATTTTTTATATTCATCTTTGTTCACATAACCCTGACAAGGTGCATTGCACTGTCCGATATGGTAATTAAGGCATGGTCTGTCCTTGCCTATATCTTTAGGAAGTCTCCTGTTGCACGTTCTTACCTTGTAAAGCTTACAGAGCAGTTCAATTGTCTCCTTGACAGCACCTGCTGATGTGTACGGTCCAAAGAATTTGCCAGTTCCGTGCTTCATTGTTCTTGAGAATAACACTCTTGGAAATTCCTCTCCAATAGTAACCTTAATAAAAGGATAACTCTTGTCGTCCTTTAACATCGTGTTATATTTTGGTCTGTGTTCCTTTATAAGATTACATTCAAGCACCAGTGCTTCAAGCTCAGAATCTGTCACGATATACTCAAAATATGCAATATGTGAAACCATCTGGACAACTTTTGCCGAATGATTTTTATTACTCTGAAAATATTGTCTTACACGATTTTTTAATATCTTAGCCTTGCCGACATATATAATTGTGTCGTGTTTATCGTGCATAATATACACTCCCGGCTTATCTGGGAGCTTCTTTAATTCTTCTTCTAGATTAAACATATAAGCCTCTTTAATTCTATATAATAACTCCTGCCACTAATATTACAAAATGGATATACATATGATACCATAATATCACAAATGTATATCATTTTACCTTTATTATTTTACATTTACTCAGCCTCTGCCAAGCTTCAATGCCTTATGATTAAGCTCTCTGTATTTCTCTGGGACTATCTCATCTATTGCTTTATCCCACACCTCATATGGAATGTCTTTGAAATAATCTGATAATCTTCCCATAAGTACAATATTAACCGCTTTGGCCGACCCTGCTTCTTCTGCTATTGATAAGAAATCTTTAGCATCGACCTTTGCACCTGCACTCTCAAGCTTTTCAATAATATTATCTGGATACTGCATAGCACCTGTAATTACCGGCATTGGGTCAACTTCCTGCGTGTTAGTTATTATCTGTCCGCCAATCTTTAAATATTCAATCCATCTTAACGCTTCAAGCTTCTCAAATGAAAGAATATAATCAGCCTCACCTTTATCAATAACTGGAGAATATACCTTATCTCCAAATCTTACATAAGTAACAACACTTCCGCCTCGCTGGCTCATTCCGTGTACCTCTGACACTTTAACATCATATCCCTGCTGCATAAGAACATAACCAAGCAGTTTACTTGCCAGAAGTGTTCCCTGTCCGCCAACACCAACAATCATAATATTCTTAACTGAATTACTCATACATATTCCTCATTTCCGACATTATCAGATGCCCTGCCTAATTTCACATCAAGCAAATCTAATTTGAACAAATCGGACATCTAATACTTTTTTCTATTCCATTAACACCTAATATACATCGCCTTACAACATTATATTGCCTCGAACTTACACATCTGTGAACATACTTACAGCCTATGCAGAGTGTAGGGTCAATATGTGCTTTCTTATCTTTAACTGCAATTGCTGGACAGCCTATGCTCATACACTGTTTACAGCCAACACATTTGCTTTCATCTACACTGATTGGTGGTTTATGTACTGTTCCTTTAATCATAACGCAAGGTCTGCGGCTTATAATAATAGATGGTTCTTTAGCTGCAAGCTCCTCTGTAACAGCTTCCTCAACTGCCTTAAGGTCATATGGGTCTACAACCCTTACTCTGTTAAAGCCCAATGCCCTGCATAATGCTTCGAGATCAACCTTTCCTGCTGGTTCACCACGAAGGTTCTTTCCTGTAGTTGGATTTTGCTGGTGTCCTGTCATTCCTGTAATAGAATTATCAAGGATAATCACTGTCGAATTACTCATATTATAAGAAATGTCTGTTATACCTGTCATTCCTGAATGAATAAATGTTGAATCTCCGATAACACCTACGCTGTTACTCTCTGCTTCCTCACCTATAGCTTTATTAAAGCCGTGAAGTCCTGAACAGGAAGCTCCCATACAGACATTCAAATCCATTGCATTAAGCGGTGCAACTGCGCCCAATGTATAACAGCCAATATCACCATATACCATACATTTTTTCTTCTTTAAAATGTAGAATATTCCTCTATGTGGACAGCCTGCACACATAACTGGAGGACGTGCTGGAACATTTTCTTCTATAGTAATATGCTCTGGTTCTTTCATACCAAGACATTTTCTTACAAGGTTCTGGGAGAACTCGCCGCATATAGGAAATGTATCCTTACCAGCCACCTTAATTCCAAGCTGTTTGCAGTGATTTTCAATTATAGGGTCTAACTCTTCAAGAACAATAACCTTATCTACCTTCTGTGCAAAGTCTTTTATAAGCTTTTCTGGGAGTGGATTAATCATTCCAAGCTTTAATATGCTAACTTTATCACCTAATACTTCCCTTGCATACTGGTATGAAGTAGAGTCTGTGATATTCCCACACTTGTATCCTCACCCATCTCAACTCTGTTAAGTTCTGTGCTTTCAGCATATTCTATCAATGCCTTAGTTCTCTCCTCAACCCTTATATGAGCATTTCTTGAGTTAAGTGTCATCATTACTTTAGCTGGGTCTTTTACATAAGGAACTCTATCTGGCTCAACTCTTTCCTCTGTATCAACTATGCTCTGTGAATGGGCTACTCTCGTGACCATTTTTAAAAGGACTGGTGTATTGAACTTTTCGGACATCTCAAATGCTTTCTTAGCAAATACTCTCGACTCCTCTGAGTCTGATGGCTCAAGCATTGGAAGCTTCGCCGCAATTGCATAATGCCTTGAATCCTGCTCATTCTGTGATGAATGCATTCCTGGGTCATCTGCAACACACACTACAAGTCCTGCATTAAGCCCCTGATAGGATATTGTAAATAATGGGTCTGCCGCAACATTTAAGCCTACGTGCTTCATAGCACACGCCGCTCTTACACCACCAAGTGTTGCTCCGTGAGCCACCTCTAATGCAACCTTTTCATTAGGTGCCCATTCACAATATATCTCATTGTAAACTGCCGCCTCCTCTGTAATCTCTGTACTAGGAGTTCCCGGATAACTTGATATAACCTTACAGCCTGCTTCATATAACCCTCTGGCAACCGCTTTGTTGCCTAACATTAACTCTTTCATACCTTTTCCTTCCATTATCTATAATAATATCTGTATTGCATATTAATCTATAATACAATTATGCTTTGTTCTCCATCGCAACAAGCTTATCTGCTCCATATATTTTACGAAGCTTTGGTTTCTCTATCTTACCTGTCGCATTTCGTGGTATTTCAGCAAATATTATCTGCTTAGGTCTTTTATAACGTGGAAGCTCAAGACAGAACTTTTCGATTTCTTCCTCTGTACAGCTGACTCCGTCTTTAATCTCTATAATTGCCGCTGTCTTCTCACCCAGACGCCTGTCAGGAAGACCAATTACCGCCGCATCCTTTATCTTGTGAAATCTTCTTAAGAAATCTTCTATCTGCACAGGGTAAATATTCTCGCCACCGGACACAATTACATCTTTCTTTCGGTCTACAAGGAAATAGAAACCATCTTCATCCTGCATAGCCATATCTCCTGTATACAGCCATCCGTCCTTTAATACTTCCTTTGTAGCAGCCTCATTTCTATAGTAACAAGTCATAACTCCCGGTCCTTTAACACAAAGCTCGCCTACATCACCTTGACAGACTTCGTTATCATTTTCATCAACAATCTTACATTCCCAGCCATAACCCGGAATTCCAATTGCTCCAACTTTATGTATGTTCTCAACACCAAGATGAACACAACCCGGTCCTGTTGACTCTGACAAACCATAGTTAGTGTCATATTGATGATTAGGAAAATATTCCTTCCACCTCTTAATAAGTGATGGTGGCACCGGCTGAGCACCTATGTGCATAAGACGCCACTGCGATAAATTGTAATCTGATAACTTAATCTTTCCTGAATCCAATGCATCAAGAATATCCTGTGCCCAAGGCACTAACAGCCATACTATAGTGCAGTGTTCACTTGATACTGCTGACAATATCTGTTCCGGCTTCGTTCCTTTAAGAAGAACCGCCTTACTTCCTGCAACAAGGCTTCCCATCCAGTGGAACTTTGCTCCTGTATGATAAAGTGGTGGTATACATAAAAATGTATCATCTCTGCCAGTAGAATGGTGCTTCTGTTCCATAATAGCCGCCTGTGTAAGGCTCTAGTGCTTATGAAGTATTGCCTTGGGAAATCCTGTTGTTCCTGATGAAAAATATATCGCACCATAATCATCTTCTGTTATCTTAACATCAGGCTCTTTACTTGAACAATCTGCCACAAGTTCGTGATAGCTCTCAGCAAAGCTTGGACAGTTGTCCCCTACATATATAAGAAGTCTTCCTCTTAATAATCTCTCAGCATTAACCTCTATTCTTCCAATAAACGCAAAGCCAAATACAATGACATCTACCTGTGCAAGTTCAGCGCAATAATATATCTCATCTGAGTCGTATCTGAAATTAAATGGTACTGCTATTGCACCTGTCTTTAATACTCCGAAATATATTGGCAGCCACTCAAGACAGTTATACATAAGAATAGCAACCTTATCCCCTTTCTTAACTCCACGGCTTATAAGCATATTCGCAAACCTGTTAGCCTTCTCATTAAATACGCTCCATGTAATCTCACGCCTATATGGCATATTGGCACTTGGCTGTATTAAATCAAATTCTTTCCAAGTTGTTCTCCTTGTATCTTTCTCATCTGGATTTAGTTCAACCAAGGCAACTTCATCGGGGTATAACTCGGCATTTCTTATTAAATATTCTGTTACTGGCATAGCATTTTCCCTTCCATTATTGAATAAATATATGTACTAGCTTTCTTTAAAATACTACATATGTTCTACGGCTAAAATTCATATTTTATTTGATAAATTATCTTAATAAATAATAGAATACCACATTTTACACAAATAAAAAAAGAGTTGCAAGGCAACTCTTTAGTCAATTATACTATTTTACTTTATGAATAACACCTAAATCCATTTCATAAACTGTATCACATAATATATCAATATCTTCTGCACTATGATTAGCCATTATAATTGTTTTCCCTTCTTCTCTAAGCCTTGAAAATAAAGCTCTCATCTCTTCAACGCCCCTTTTGTCCAATCCATTCATTGGCTCATCCAAGAAAAGAATATCCGGATCTTCCATCAGTGCTTGCGCAAGCCCCAACCTCTGACGCATTCCCATTGAATATTTAGAAACGTGCTTTTTACTATCCGGGTCAAGACCAACCGTTTTTAGTGTCTGTCTTATCTGCTCTTTATCTATCTTTTTATTAATACTTGCAAGAAATTTAAGATTATTATATCCACTATAATTAGCAAGAAAGCCAGGATTTTCAATAATTGCTCCAATATTTTTAGGTATATCTATGTCTTTTCCAATTATTTTCCTTCAACTATTATACTTCCTTTAGTAGGCATAACAAAACCACATATACATTTCATCAACATAGTCTTTCCGCTTCCATTACGTCCTACAAGTCCATGAATTTGTCCACGTTCAAAGTTTACTGATACATTATCTAAAACATTAATATTTCCATAAGTCTTAGTTAAATTAACAACTTTTATTATTATATTCTCATTATCTGTTCCCTTGTAATTATCCATATGCTTTCTCCTTATATTTATTTCAAATTAAATATAACCTTCCAAATAAAAACAACCATATTAAAATTCATTACAAATATTAATCTCGAAATGATTAAGATATATATATGTACTAATTATTAAAACGCATATTATTACAATATATGAAATTAATATATAATCTATAGTCGGATATGTGGTCAAACCCGCTATATCTATAGTATTAAGTGAATTCCAGCTTATTGGAGAAAATTTGTTAAATAAAGGATATGAATCTACAAACGCAGTTAAAAGCACTAGAAAACTAGCTATTAATACCCCAATAATTTTAGAATGAGTAATCATATTAAACACATAAATAACTAAGCCTATCAATATAAAGCTAAGCCACATAAGCAACGCTGAAAAGAACATTGCCTGTAAAGGGCTGAAATATCTAACAACTCTTGCTGATATTTTTATTGTGTCACTATACTTCCCCATAGCATCAAGAACTGACGGATTTGTTGCCGCTACTCCTAATACTTTCCCCAGTTCATATTAAAACCTATATGACCTATATTAAGCACCACTGTACCAACCATAAGTATCAACATATACAATGCCGAACCAATTATTATATATATTAACTGTCCTGTATTCCATATTTTTCTTCCACTTCTTAACATAATATATGCCTGATTACTGTCAATAAACGGTGCATCACAAAATATGAATATAATTATAGCCATAAATACTATCTTGATACTTCTAGAAGTAAATAAAAATGGAAATAACCATGGACTCATTTTTACTTCTAAAACATCTGAAAGAGAACGTAATCCACCTGTATATGAATAGACAAATAACAATCCAAAAAATAAACAAAAAATAACCCGCTTATTGCTTGTCCATTTTCTTATATTCTGCATACATATTCTAATGGCTTTCATAACTTATCCTCCTTCTCGCATATCTAGAAAATATAAGTCCGCTCAATATCATATATCCAAGAACCACTGCTATCGAGCAGATAGCAATAAACGGAGCTTTAATTCCATATGCCGCATTACCTCCCTGTATATAGAAGATATTAAGAAAACGCGGCATTTTAGCGTTTATCTGTTCCATAAGAACATTCATAAATAGTGTGCCCGTTAACGCAACAAATATATTAGGAAGTATTGCTGAAACCATCATTCCCATAACCGCATACAGACTACTACATAATGAAAATAAAAAACACATAAAATATACAACCATAAACGGAGTTTTCCAGCAGCTATATCGTAAAATTTTGATGTTTCAATAATAGCTCTGGTATTAACTCCAAATCCGGATACCATTGAACTTATAGTGCAATAAACTGATAAAGATATAAAAGATACAATAAAAGAACTTAATGCACACATTACAATTTTGGCACTAACATAAATTTCTTTACCGCTTCTCTTAACAATATAATTAATATATCCGTATTGTATATCTTCATAATAACTGGTTGCATATGGAAACGCTGCAATTATAACTAATATCTTATTAAAATTATTATACGATGCTATATCACTTATACTTGCATACCCATTAACCAATCTGCTGCCTCCTCCTATGGTTCTTGTCGCTAAATATGCAAATATAATATATAATAAAAACGAAACATATATTTTCCAGCTATATATTGTCTTTAACAATTCCTGCCTGCATACTCTTATAAATTGACCCATATAATCCGCCCTCTCACACAAATATATTATTTTAAAAAGATATAATTCCTTGACATGATTTTAAATATATTCTTTTATCAAATGCATTAATAAACACTATATCATTTCTAGTCTTATACTCTCCATCAGACATCGATGCCGGTCTCTCTATTACCATTACCCAGTATGGCGCTATTTCATATATCGTATTATAATCAGCACCATTTCCCTGTGTAACCTGAGGAATATACTGCAATCTTATCTCTATAATTTTCTGATCAGATATATATTGTTTTACAGATTTTATAATATCCAATGCCTCATTAACGCTTATAATGCCATCTGTAACTTCTTCTTTTTCCACAATATCATATCTATCTGATGTATTAAGATATATAAGTCCCTGCCTTCCATATATAACCTGAACTTCTATTGGTATACCTGCATATGAAGAGTCGTCATACGCCACATCAGACATCGGTTGATTTTCAAATTTCCGTTCGAATACCATACAATAACATTCATCATTCTCTGTTAAATCTTTCATATTAGCATATAGTGCATTGTTTTCTTTTATTGCTTTTTGAGTATTAACATCTATTGTATATACAATCGGATTGTCACATATATCAATTCCCAATTTATTAAGTACATTTTCAACTTTTATTATACACTCTTCTTTTGATAATCCATTGAGTTCATCTGCTGTAAATACTTCGACTTCCTTCTTTTTTATACCATATTTCGTTGGAAAATAATTACCATAAGAAAACTGTGAATAAGTTTCACTACTATACATTATTTTACTATCACTTATACATCTACTGCCATCACTATATTCATAAATATATCTTAAAAGATTATTATTCTTATCTCTTATCTCCTTACAATCTACAATTGCAGTTCCTTCTTTTTTAAGCAACTCTGCATTTCTGTCTGCTTCTTCTTTATCAGGTCCGCGGCGATTAGTCTTGCATACATACCAACTGCCATCTAAATCTGCTGCATATTTACCATCGACTTCCATATTATCAGATATAATTCCCACTGCCCTATTATCCTCAATATATATGGAAGCTGAATTGTTGTCATCCTTATCTTCCACATTATTAATCGCGCCATCCGAAAAAAAGAACAGGCAGATATACTCATTAATAATATTAAAGCTATTATTACTGTTAATTTTTTCATAAGCTACTCCTTAATCATCATCAATGTCTGTAAACTTCTTAATTCAATATATATTAACAAACTTACAAACACTTGATAAATACAATTATAATATTATATATTTACGGTTCCCATTCACCTTGCGCTGATGTCACACTTGAATATAACGAAGCCCTTAATCGATAATTATTTCCACAATAATAATCTCTGTTATAATACATTGGATATGTTCCTGATATGGCACTTGCATATGCTGTTTCTGTATATTCTGAATCATCTCCATTCTGTCCTACTATGCAAAACCTTAAATCAGAACCATATGTTGACTTAGAATAGTTCACATAGGCAGCATTATCATCATTTGACTTTGTAACATTTCCAGAATAATAAACAGAATCACCATCTTCCTCTATTACAGTCAAATAAAATTCAAAATATGCCCCTGCCAATACAGGCACAGAAAACATCATAACTGCTAATATTGTTAATATCCCAACTTAAACTTCTCACCATAAGTTCTCCTTTCTGACACTTATTTTGTCTTAACATTTGTCTATAGTTCTATAAATCTACCCTCCTTTCTTAATATTTTGACATATAAATAACAATTAGCCGATTAAAATCTGCCTTGCCATATATCCGTTTTACTTATCAATAATTAACCACAAATTACAATATATTCAATAATAAAATTCCTATTTTCCATTTCATCTTCCGTCTTGTTATTATCTCTCAACTAATCTATTATCTTCCGTTTCTCACACACATCGCTTCTATATCCCAAAATTATCACATTATTTCACTTCATACAACCCTATTTGCAAAAAACGACTATAGCAGACAAAAAACGACTATATTTACTATTACATTTTATTAGAATAATTTAACCACAAAAAATCAGATATATATAGTCATCTATAATGACCAATATATATCTGATATTAAATACCACTATTTCATTATCAAGTAATATTCTCGCTTAAACTTTTAACCGCTAATTATTTTCTTTAAATTCCAGTATTCTCTTCTTAACTTCTTTATATCGTGATTTCGGAACTCCCAAATCTATGCCATTCTTTAGGTACACACGATAACTGCTGATGTTATTAACATACATCATATTAACTATATAGCTTTGATGTACCCTTAAAAGATACTTATATTCCTTTAATTCATTCTCTATGTCATCAAGCTTGCTCTTGACAACATAATCACCAAATTCCTTACCGTGTATATGATATGTAACTTTATGACCACTGCTTTCTATATAGATAATCTTACTGACATCAACCTCTTTACTGCCAGAGTCACAACTGATAATTCTCTTATCAGAATTAATGTAATTCAGCTTATATAATACTGCATTCATACATTCATAGATTGAACCCTTTAAATCTATACTATCCTTCAATACACATCTGAACACATCATACTTATAACCCTGTATATTATAATCTGACATTAAGGTTATAGATATTATTATAACTCTATCCGAATACATTCTTATCCATTCAGCTACTTTAATATTATCTATTCCCGTCATATTAATATCCAGAAATACTATGTCGTAATTCACTATCTTATCTTTTAAACCAATCAGCTCACTGCCCGAACTGTACATATCTATACTATATTGCAATTTATTCTCATTAAGATATTCTTCTAAAAGCCCACTTATATTCTTTACGAACATCTCCTCATTATCACATATAGCTATATTCATCACAATCTACCCTGTCTATCTATTCTACTCTGCTTTTATATTGTGTGAAATTATGTTCATAACAATACGAATATTTAATTATATAGGTATAATTTATCACGTCATTAATTCAATAACAATATACCTTACAAAAAAAGACTATAAGAAACAAAAAAAGACTATTTACATCTAAAATATCTATAGCTTAAGTTTTGCTTATTGCAGTCCGACATAATAACGCCAGTTTGTATTCTCATACATATCACAAAATGCTGAAATTCCTGCCATCTTCTGCTTAAGTTCATTGACCTTTTCTTCCCCAAGCTCTCTCCTCTCATCAGCTGAAAATGTATACTGCCATCCATTCTCGCCATACTGTGAAAGCATATCATAGCTTGTGTTAAACTCACCCAGACCAAGCTTTTCGTCCAAATACACTAAAGCAGCATTATAATCTGCCTTAAACTGCGCAAGTGCCTTATCCCTGTCCTTATATATCTGTACGCCATATATATTGTATGCACGCTCATATACATCGTTGTTATCCAGCTTCTTGTACGCACTTTCATCTACCTTCCTTACAGGTATCAATGGTGCTACAAATACAGCTATTATGCCGACTGCCACTATTATCGCTGCCACAATCGATACAACCTTTAAAACATTGCTATTACCGCTCTTAGCTTTCCCCATAAAAATCCTCCTTTTCATTGATGACATCAACATCTCCCGAAAGTTCTATTCTTCAATAACCGTTCTATTAATAACCGTCCTATTCTTTTGTAAATGAATAAAACTCACAGCCTTTATAATCTAGTACTCCTTTATCTCCTTCTTTAATATTATCAAATGTCTTCTCATCTACATCAAGTTCAACATCTTTCCCATTGACATCAAAGTACAATCTATAAGCTATTCCCCTATTAGACGTGCTTCCATACCCCGGTGCCGGTCTGTTAGAACCTAACGATGTGTTATATGCCTTTACTTCGCGGTATGCTTCTTTGACTTTGGATATCAGAACTGCATTTTCATTCTTTCTGTTAGCTATAAGCTTCTGATATACAATGTACTTATATACCGAACGAAGTATCCATAATACAAATATTATCGCTATAATATAGCAGACAATTCTGAGCCATAATGGAAATTCTATAACTCTCATATTATTAATTCTTTGTCCCGGACTTTGTATAACTGGCATACGCTGCACCTCCTATTCACTATATACATTGGTATAGTTTATCATTTGTATATAACTCACACTTTACAATATTTTCTAATACTAATATAACATTGTATTTATATTTGTGCAATAGGAATTAATACTTATTTGTAAGATTGATTAATATAGTCTTTTAAATCATTTGCTACTATTTCATATATATTTTCCGCTATTTTCTTTGCCCTCCTGCTATCAAGTTGAATATTTTCCGCCACCTGAAGTATCTCTTTCATACCCGGATTACGCCCATTACCATCTACCATAGTTGCGTGCTCTCCACCTATAGAATTACTGTATGTCAAATCATATGCTGGTGATAATTCCCATACTTTCTCATTATCATTATAAATAAAAGAAAAATTCTTAGAATGGTCATCACGATTATGTGCAAATACATTAAAGCACATAAGGCGATACATTTTTTCAACTTCTTCATAACTTTTTGTAAGTATAAATGTCAGCTTCATTAGCTGGTTATAATCAAGATTCGGTATTCTATGCGAAGTTTCCATTAAACCACTCACTGATACCATATGAATTTTCTTATCTCCCTGTCTGTCAAAACGCTTTACCGCAAAATATCCTGAACCTATTGAAGAATTAAGCAGACGTGTCTCTGGCATATTTATACCACATCTTCCTGCACATAACGAATATTCATATTCCTGCTGTCCTATATCTTTGCTATCATACGATGACGGAAATTTTACTATCCATTCTTCTCCGTCTATATCATAGTATACCTTGGGTCTTGCACCACCTGATGAACCTCCCATTTGAAATATGTTATCAAGACTTTCTGAATTATTAGTTTCAAATATTCTTTCACATTCTTTGGCTATCTCATCTAATGACATCTGTTCTTCTTTTTGCAATATATTTTCTGGATAATACTCAAGTGCTCCCATTCCACTTTTACCCACTATGGCAATACACACATCAAGCTTCTTAACGCTGACCATCAATAACCTCCTGAATAGACGAATATCCTTTTTTAGCAAAAGACTTCAAAATCTTCCTGACAATTCAGAAACAAAAGCAATCTTAATAAGGGAGTCAAGTGATATATTCCCGTCTGTTCAAATCTTT
>ENA-OQAS01000855-OQAS01000855.1-human-gut-metagenome-genome-assembly--contig:-NODE-855-length-15275-cov-1.553010_pt1 | contig 15275 bp, 24 predicted proteins | sample MGYA00242733_ERZ504523 | MGnify/ENA primary metagenome ERZ504523 (study PRJEB26092, sample SAMD00036239) | human gut metagenome | host: Homo sapiens | study: EMG produced TPA metagenomics assembly of... | reverse complement strand
TCTACAAAAATACAATTACAAACTTGCAGAGCAATATCGTTATAATAAACGGGAAACAGTTAATCTGATAGTTACAGAGAAATTATTTTTTATAATCAATGAGGATAAAAAATGCGGGATATGAGAATTGCATTGTGCAATGGATATGAAATGAAAATTTCAGAAAACCGGAAAATCCGGATTGCAGACGAAGCAGGGAGAGGCGCCGGATGTATTGTATATGATGCCATTTACTGGGATCAGATGCAGATAAAACACAAAATAAGAGTCCGGGAGTGTTATCCGGCATACATCCAACTGACCAGAGCTGCTACCGGAGAGCTGGTGCCTTCTGGAAATCCAGAAAATTTGAAAAAGCAAAAAACCGCTTTACAGATGCGTATAAAAGAAATACGGATATCAGAAATACGTTAGGGCTGACGAACTCTACCGTCAATGCGGTCGATGTGATTTCCTGTAATCACACAGTTTATATCCTGCTGCCAATGATGAAGGAATTGATTACAGGTATTATGAGGATCAGTCATTGCAGGAACTTTTCCGGCATATGAAAAGTCTTGCGCAGATTATTCTGAAATATCATCAGAAGGGATATCTTCATCTGGATATAAAGCCGGAAAATGTGCTGATTTTACCGGAAACACCGGAGCATGTGATTCTATTTGATTTTGATTCCGTAACTGCAATCGGGGAATTACAGAAAAATGCAGGAATCCCTTATTCGGATGGATTTTCTGCGCCGGAACAGATGCAGGGAAAAATCAAAAAATAGGATTTCATTCCGATGTATATTCCATTGGTGCTATGCTGTTTTTTAAACTTTTTGTAAGAAAACCGTGTGAGGCTGACTGCAGAATCGCGAGCAGCTATTCATTTGAAAAAATGCGGTATGGAAGCGAAAATATCAGCCGAAGCTTTATAAAATGTTAGATTTATTTTTGAAAAAGACATTGTCTATTGCGACGGCACCGAGATGGCATGAGATGCAGAAGGTAATCGATGCGCTTGACGACTGATAAAGTTAGCAGACATCAATGATGTATATCTGCTGGATTCATTCCAGTATAATTCTGCCTGTTTTGTTGGAAGGCAGGATGATTTAGAAGAAATCAACGAGCTTCTTGCAAAGAATCAGCTTGTATTCCTTTCCGGAATTGGAGGAATTGGCAAGACAGAACTTGCAAAACAGTATGCATACCGGCACCGGGCGCAGTATGATACCGTTGTTTTCGCAGTGTATGAGAAAAATATAGAGTCACTTGTGCGGGATGAAATTGGAATCAACCAGATCAGCCGTGAAGAAGATGAGACAGAGCGGGATTATTTTAAAAGAAAGATCGAAGTTTTAAAACAGGCTGCAACGCCAAAAGATCTGATTATTATTGATAATTTTGACGTAGATGCAGATGAAGATTTAGAAACCCTGTTCGCCTGTCCCTGTAAATTTATCATTACGACAAGAAAGATTTCAGAGATTATAATTATGAGCAGATCAATGTTGACCGGATCAAAGATATTCAGGAAATCTTAAATCTGTTTTATACTTATACTTCCATTCCTTATACGGAAAAAGAAGTCGAAGCAGTCCGGCAGTTAATCGAATATGTGGAACATCATACGATGACCGTGGAACTGATTGCAAAATATCTGAGAAACACAGAGATTTCTCCGGAAATACTCTATCAGAAATTTTTGGAAAAAGACGGAGTTACGAACACACACAAGAAGTCCAAATCAGACAGAGAAAAGACAGGAAACTCCGCTCTGAGAGTGTAAACAGCCATTTAAAGATTCTGTTTGATATTTCCGGGTTTGATGTCATAGAAAGAGAAATTATTGCAAGCCTTTCCCTGTTTGATGGAATCCGTATTAGCCGGTCACAATTTGAAATATTATTATGTGGAATCAAAGAAACCGCAGAAAAACTCGACGGTTTTATTCAAAATGGCTGGGTTATATGGAACAAAGTTACCGGAAAAATATCGCTGCACCAGGTGATACAGGATCTGATTTACCATGAATTAGTGCCTGATGCGGATAATTGCAGACACATTGTTGCCGGGATGAATGAATATCTGTCAGTAGAGCCGGAAGTTTATGCACAACATGATATCCGGGAGAAAATGGCTGCGATTTTTATAAAACGCCTTACCGGAAATAACATGTCTTATGCATGGCTTTGCTTTAGAGCAGGAGATGAGGAAAAACTTCAAGAGGCAGAAAAAATCTGTCTCGGGCAAGGAGATACAGAGGCGTATGATCTGTTGCAAAGGATTGAGAGGAAACGGATCAAAATGGTGAATGACAGTATTGAAATTGACTGGTCTGCCACAGATTATCCGGAAAGTGCAATGCAAAAGTTAGATGAGATGGCCGGACATCTGGATAGTGCAGCAGCATATTGCAGAAAAAGTTCAGAAATCCGGATTATCTGGTAAGGGAATATTTTGAAATGGCAAGTGAGACTTCCGACATGTTAGATGACCGTGTGGAATGGTGTGCGGCAGATGTACCGATTCCACAGATGGAAAATCTTTATGAAAAAATCAGTCAATTATTTGATCTGGTAATGAAACAAATGCCATTGACTTCCTATATGCCAAAGGAAAAAGAAAAAGCATATCAAAAAATAAGAGATTATTATTCGAAAGATCCTGGTCTGACTTACCGGGGAGAATTTCGCCTGAATCTGAAAAAAGGCTACCAGTATCAGGAACTTTTAAACCAGTTAAGAGAAGATACATCTTTCCATGAAATTGATGATGGAAACAATATGTCTTATGCAGAACTGGCAGAAGAATATGAAAATAACGGAAAAGAGCAGGAAGCGATCGCGTGTTATCAGAAAGTATACGAGGAAGATTTTGCGACGATGGAAGGAATATGTATTCCGGAAAGCCGGGAATATGCAGCGAAAAGTATTGCAGAAATTACCGGAAAAAGGTGATATAGATTCTGCCATTCAGACATTAGAAGGAGCTTTTTCTGATACAGAATCGGAAGATATCTGCATAGAGCTGATTGGAATATTAAAAGAACACCAGAAATTGCAAAAAGCCAGACAGTATGCCATTCAATTAAGGCAAAGGATGGATCCTGCACCGGAAAATGCGTATGATACCGGATATATGCTTGCTGCCTGCTATTTCTGTATTCCATTGAAGAGAATAAGACAGAAAAAACGCAGTTGTGGAAAGAATGTCTGAAATATTATAAGATGCTTGGAACAAATGAAATTGAGGAACATTGCGGTGATTTTCTTGTGGAATATATACAGAAAGAAACCTCTTCCATGGAGGAGGTTTTATCTGTAATAGACAGAGTCCGTGAATATGGAAAAAATAATATCAGAAAAACAATTCTCTGGAATGTCATAAAAAAATATGAGGGAAAGAACCATTTTGAAAAGAATCAGATCATCTGCCTGATAAGGCTGGCGGAACTTTCGAAGGAATATCGTTGCAAAAATATAAAGGAAGGGTTAGAGCTATGCAACCAGGCACAGGATATATACAATAAATACGATCTGAATGATGCGTTTCTTCAAAGCCTTATTTATAAAACAAGGGAAGAGCTTATGAATGAGGGGAATTTTGATTATGAGCAGATCACGCAGATCAGGAAAATGTGTAACTACAGACTGTTAGCAGAAAAACAGATCGCGCAAAAAAATATACACCGGAAGAACAGATTGAGATATGGAAGGAGGCTGCAAATCAGTATAGCTATATAGAAGATGGAGAAAAGGAAGAAGAGTGTCTTAAAGAAGCAATCAAAATAGCAGAAAAAACATGGGAAAAGATAGAAGCCAGCGAGTTCTGGACGGACTATTCGAGCATGCAGCATGATCTTGTCACATTAGAGATTGATAATGGAAAATTAGAGACAGCAGAACAGAATCTTGCGCTGTTGTACGATAAGACAGCTGCGCATATTTTAGAAAAAAATGTCAAAGAGGATACAACGGATCACTATTGGGATATAGATTATATTGCATTTAAATATGAGGATATAGCAAATATAAATGAAACAATCCGGATATATTTAGCAGCCTTGTATATCCTGCTTGAAAAAAACCAGATTCCAAAATCCTGACAGACAGGCAAGACGGGATCGGACAGTTGTGCGTGGTACTGCAGCAGTTATTGGAAAAAGAATACGATTCAGATGTAACCAATTCGATCATAGAAGCGAAAAGGCATTTGCAGAATTTTTGGAGGATACGCTTATGACCAGGAGAGAGTTTTGCTTTTGCTGCAAAAATAGCAGAAAAGTATCAGTATAAGGATTTTGAATTTAAACATGACATAAGGCAAAAATAAAAACTGCCACATCGGACAACCCGGTGTGGCAGTTTTTAATCACTCTTACAAGTAAAAATAGCTGGTTTGGTAAAATGAGCCTGTAAACAAAAACAAGTCTTTAAGAAAAGAGAGGGCATACGTCATGGAAACAGTTCTTTTAATCATTTATGCGGCAGCATCCTACTGGGCAACAAACAAGGTATTGTATGAGGGAAAAGTTGTATTTTACTCTTCCGCTTATGTGCATTACATGAAAAAATTTTTAATAGGATGATGTTTGGCTGGATACTGATTCCGATTGCGATTTTAAAATGCATTTTTTTCAAATAGATTCGGGATTGGGAATAAGAGCAATCGCAAGATAACAGAAAAGAAGGAGTAAACAGATTATGAAGCAGACAATCGAAGATAAACTGGTGAGTAAGGTAAGCAAAGGAAAATTAAATACAATCACGTAAGCCGTGAAGAGATGGCGGATCTGGTAGATCAGCATTTTATACAAAATGCGGAGACAGAAGAAGAGTACAAACAGATCTGGAAGTCATAAAAAGAGGAATCCTTTTTGATAAAATGATTTATACAAAAGATGGAAACTATCAGATGCGATCCTGCTCCAGCCAGGGCGGACACAGCCTGAGAAGAAACATATGGATCTATGATAAGACGGCAGACACCTTTTATCAGTATGATATTGGTATGGGTTTTATGGAAAATTCAAAAAAATGGTGCGCAGTAAGCTGCAGGAAAAACAGAAATAATAAAAATAGCGATACCCCAGGTTACAGTAGTGGCAGTTTGAACCCGTTACGGTTTAAATCAGCTTTACCTGAAATTGTAATTTGCAAGTAGAAATTGCAATGCAATCTATAACTGTAATTTGCAATGCAAACCCAATATAATGAAAGAAATATTTTACATGTGAGGTGATATGCTTGGAAAGTATGACGGAAGTTACTTCGGAAGATCTGGCTGGAGTATATAAGGACCTGGCTGAAACGGTTGGCGTTGAAAATGCTTATAAAATATATAGTCATTTTAAAGGATTACAGTTAATGTTTCCGCTAAAGTTTTATTCGAAGACGTACATAATGCAGCAAATCTGTTCCGAGTATAATGGGAAAAATGTACATGCCTGGCAAGAAAATACGGTATTCAGAGAGCAGGGTGAGGCAGATATTGAGGGAAGCAAAAGATGAGATGTTATAAATTTTAGATTTTATATAAGGACAAAACGAGAGGAAGAAATATGAGCAAATCAAAAGTGAACATGCCAAAAGAATTGAAAAGGAAATGCAATATAATCATTCATTCAGCGACTGGTGCATCGGCAGTGGCAGGACTTATACCGATACCAATGTCTGATGCAATACCTATCACAGCAGCACAGATAGGTATGATTATAAAAATAGGTGACTTATTCGATATCTCTTTGTCAGAAGCAGCGGCAAAATCAATTGCTGGAGTTGCATTAACACAACAAGCGGGACGTTCCGTTGCTTCAGGATTGTTAAAAATGATTCCGGGAGTTGGCACGTTAATAGGTGGAATTATAAGTGGATCTACGGCTGCGGCCTTAACGGAATTTTTAGGATGGGTAGTAGCTGATGACTTTTTCAGAATGTCACAAGGTGAAGATCCGGAAAATATTGTAGAAGTTGCCAGTGAGTTAAAAGGTTCATTTCAAGATGTAAGATTTAAAAAAGAATGAAGTAAGGGAAAGGTGTAATATGGCTGATAAAAAACGAGAAAAACAAGAAGTGACTGTACGGTAGGTACATTTGAGAAGAAACATGGACTTCCGCCGGGAACTTTTCGTAATAGTAATGGACGGGATACCAGATCCGATAAAAGGATAGGAACAATCCGCAAAGAACATAGTGAAAATAAAAAGGGATAGGTGTAATAAAAATATACTTTATGGGAGATGGAAAATTATGTTTGGAAAAAAGAAAAATAGTATCAATAAAGTTGTGGTCAGTTCAAAAGAAGAATTAAAGACAGCAATTAAACGTAAGGAGCCATATATTGAAGTTCAGGGGGATCTGGCAAAGAAGATGAAATGGATGGGGAAACTTTCATCGGTAAAAATCGCTGCAATCATAGCATTACTAACATCGTTAGCAGCAGTGCCGGGAGGTGGCGTATTAACTGTTAGTGCATTAACTGCAGGAGGAGTTGTAGAGGCAGCAGAAGCTAATGTCGCAATTTATGTAATAAGTATATTAGGAATAGCTACCATTATTGGAATATTTAGAGGATATAATGTAGAAGTTGAAACAGGTAAAGTGTCGCTTAGACTTAAGGCAGGAGCCTAATAGAAAAGGGAAAAAGATGAAACAAGGTAAAATAATTCAGGAACCTGAATATTTCAGAAACAGATGCCCATTTTGTTATGAGAAATTGGGAATGAAAGCGACCTGGAAACGAAAAATAAAAAAGGTTTGTTATTGTCCTAATTGCCACAAAAAATAGACGAAAGGTTTTTAGTTTACTAAACAGAAAATACCGGAGTTCCATGAAAAGGAGCCCCGGTATTTCTGTTTTATGAGTGATCATCCGCCATTTCCGTCGGAGTTGTTGTCTCCGTGATTGATCCGTACCACCGGTATCGGCAGGAGTATTATCAGAACTGCCTCCGCCGGAATTATCTGTACCGCCGGTATCGGCAGGAGTGCTATCAGAATTATCCCCACCGGAATTATTAGCAGGCGGCTGTGTCTGCTGGGTATTGTCGGCAGGAGCCTGTGTGCCGCCGGAAGTATCATTATTTACACCTGGAACTGCGGAGAAAGCAGAAGTTCCCTGGTAGGTGGAATTTCCTTCGTTGTGCATTGTACAGGTATTATTCTTAAAATCATCCGTCAGAAGATATGGAGTATCCTCTGTTCCAACCGTTCCGCCAATGACGAATACTCTGGAGGAAATGGAATCTGCCGGGCAGTAACCACCGGCAAGCTGACCGGAAGCATTGCAGATATTTGCAACGATATGATGGTCACAATATTCGGTAGGCTGTGTACCTTCAGCAAAATATTCGGTATAGACCTGGCTGCCGCGTGGATCCGCATCACAGACACCGGCGATCGCAAGCTTTCCGGATTCTTTGCAGACCTGGGCTGTAACGATCCCGGATGGCTTTGTGAAATCCTGATATTCCAGATTTTCGTGGATGCGGCTCATAACCGCTTTCCAGATTTTCTTTGGATAAGTGGTCTGACCGCCGGATTGTGGCGAGTTATCATCAAATCCACCCCATACAACACAGGTATAATATGGTGTGAAGCCGGCAAACAATGCATCACGGTTTTTGGTTGTTGTACCGGATTTTCCGGCCTGGGCCATAGAGCTTCCAAAGTAAGCCGGGGTACCGGTTCCCTGAGTCATAACGTCTTTCATGGCATCGGTTAAAAGCCATGCGGTAGTGTCTTTTAAGACGGTGTGTGAGACAGGTTCAGTATTGTCGATCAGTACATTTCCATCATGATCTAAAATTTTAGTGTAGAATTTTGGCTTGATGTAAGTCCCACTGTTGGCGATCGTTGCATAAGCAGCCGTAAGCTCTAAGTTGGTAACACCATGTGTCAGACCGCCAAGTGCTAAAGTCTCATTGGAACTCTCATCCAGACCGACGGTTGTGATGCCGAAATCGCAGATATAATCATATCCGAGGGATGGACCAATCTGTGCTAACGTTTTTACGGTAACGATATTGATGGAGTTAGTGATTGCCTCACGCAGTGTTGTGAAACCGCGATAACGGTTGTCATAGTTGTTAACGGCACCACCCTGACCACTGCCGTAATTGTATGGTGCATCATCCTGAACGGAGGCAAGGGTAAGACCACCAGCATCGAGTGCAGGTGCATATGCGGCAATGATCTTAAAAGTAGATCCCGGCTGTCTTGTGGTATCTGCTGCACGGTTTAAGTCTTGTTGGCGGTTTTGTCTCCACGTCCGCCGACTAATGCTTTGACATTTCCGGTACTCTGATCAATGATCGTAAGAGCTGCCTGCGGCTGAAGCGTGTAGGTAACGGTTTCACTTCCATTTACGATCGTATCACCGTCTTTCATGATGTCCGTTTTGTACTGTTCAATTGCAGCAGCTGCCTCTTCTTCGGAGTTAAAGTTGATCGAAAAACTCTTGTTGGAAGACTGATAATAGGAAAGCATCGTCTGTTCACTGTAATTCGATATGGAACCGTCGGCAGAGCGGACAGATAAACGATAGGAAAACGATACTTCGGCGCAGTCGGATAATTGTCCAGATTATTCACTTCATCATCACAGATCGCCTGAATTTCCGGATCCTGTGTAGAGTAGATCGTAAGTCCACCCTGATAAAGTGCTTTGTAAGCCTGCGTCTCAGTGTAGCCTTTCTGCTCCACCAGATCCTGGATGACCTGATCTGTCAGTTCATCAACAAAATAAGAATTAATGCTGTTGGTTTCAGATTCAATGTTGACGAGCTGGATGCGGTCGTAAACATTGTCTGCAACAGCTTCATCGTATTCTTCCTGCGAGATATAACCCTGGTCTTTCATGTTGTTAAGCACTTTCATGCGGCGCTTGGAATTTTCCTGCGGATTGGTAATCGGGTTATATTTGGAAGGATTCTGGGTAATGGCGGCTAAGACTGCACATTCTGATAAAGTAAGATCAGAACGTCTTTGCCAAAATAACGTTCCGAGGCGACACCGACACCTAAAGTATTTTGTCCGAGGTTGATCGCATTCAGATAATTTTCCAGAATCCAGTCCTTGTCCACTACTTTTTCTAACTGCAGGGCGAGATACTGCTCCTGGAACTTTCGTTCAAACTTGTCAGCCATGGAAGATTCGCTTGTCCAACTGGTAAAGACGGTATTTTTCAAAAGCTGCTGCGTGATGGTACTGGCACCCTCCGAGAAATGAAAACCGGATGCGACACCTTTTACGCCGGCACGAATGATACCTGTTACATCGATACCGTTGTGCTCGTAAAAACGTTCGTCTTCGATGGCAACGAATGCATGCTGCAGATTCTTTGGTATCTCATCGATCGTAACGGCGCGCGGTTAGAACCCGATGCAACCAATGTGGCAGTCTGGTTGCCATTTGCATCTAAAACCGTGGATAAGAAACCGGTAGGAGTGGCAACAATATCATCGATCGTTGGAGCTGAGGCGATGATTCCGCGAATGACTCCAACACCGGAGCAGGCGCCGATTACCATGACGGCAAATACACATACAAGCAGCGACTTACAAAAAATCACATAAAACTTTTTGCGAATCATGGTACTTTTGGAAGTTAATTCTTTTTCGCGCTTTTGCGTACTTTTCTTTCCATAATTCATGTTAGGTCTCCTTTTTTGTAATAAAAATAAGGTATGAAATTATAATCCTTTTTATAATCAAAATGAACCATCTTCATATTATAGCAAAGAAATGTGTCGGAATAAAGGAAAAACTGAAAATACAGGTGTTCTTCATTTATTTTTAAGAATTGAATTTCAAAAAAAAACATGATACCATAGGAACACGCGAAGAATCAGAGATGAAAATATACCTATTTATATGTAGAAATATCTGACTGATAAAAATATAAAAAGTTTTGTGACGAGAGGAATGAGTATGAAACATTATATTCCGGTGGAGAGGCAGAAATTGTAGAAAAAAATCAAGATTTATTGCAACGGTGCGTCCGGTTTCTTCAGAAGAAGAAGCAGTTGCATTTATTGCAGAGATGAAAAAGAAATACTGGGATGCCAGACATAACTGCTCTGCTTTTGTCATTGGAGACAGACAGGAGATGAGCCGCTGCTCGGATGACGGGGAACCGGCACAGACAGCGGGAAGACCGATGCTTGATGTATTGCTGCGGGAAGATATCCACAATGTGGCTGTGGTCGTCACAAGATATTTTGGCGGAGTACTCCTTGGAACAGGCGGACTTGTGCGTGCATATCAGAAATCAGTCCAGGAAGGGCTTGCGGCAAGCGTCATTATTGATAAAAAGGAAGGACGCAGACTGTCAGTGGGAACCGATTATACCGGGCTTGGAAAATTACAGTATCTGGTTGCACAAAACGGGCTGACACTCATCGACACCGTTTATACCGAAAAAGTGGAGCTGCTTCTCATGGTTCCATCTGAGATGCAGGAGCAGACCGAAAAAGAAATTATCGAGGTAACCAATGGAAAAGCTGATATTTCCTGGGGTGAAATGGTATTATATGCAATGGTTGAAGGAAAATTGCAAATTTTTTAAAATTTTTTCAAAAAACAGTTGACATTTTTATTTCACTCATATATAATAGCTATTGTTGACGGCGTGAAACGCTGAAAACAAAATAACACAAAGGGCTATCGCCAAACGGTAAGGCAACGGACTCTGACTCCGTCATTTCAAGGTTCGAATCTTGTAGCCCTGCTAATGAGACCTCAGCAGTGAGAATTGCTGAGGTTATTTTTTGCCCGGGGAGGCGCAACAGCCAGTGGTCACAGACAGAAAATTTCGAATATCCCTACCATAACTCAGAAAAATGTGGTAGCATAACAAAAGAACAAAAACAGTAAAGCAGTTATGGACGTTTCAAATACCCGGAATCGAGGCATCGTATGTATAGTTTTAGCAACCGTGTGCGTTACAGTGAAGTAAATAGTGAAAAGGAACTGACGTTACCGTCATTATTGGATTATCTGCAGGATTGTTGTACGTTTGAGTCAGAGGATTTTGGAGTAGGTGTGGATTATCTTGCAAAAGAACAGGTGGCATGGATCTTATCTTCCTGGGAAATCAAAGTTTACCGATATCCGCAGATGGGACAGCATATTAAGGTCAGTACATGGCCGTATGCATTCCGTGGATTTTATGGGTACCGGAACTTCCGCATTGAGGGAGAAGATGGAGAAATATTGCAGAGGCAAACTCGGTGTGGGTATTTATGGACACTGAGAAAATGCGCCCGGCACGGGTATCGGAACGGATGCAAGAAGTTATATACCGGAGATCAGGGATGAAATACCGGGAGAATGGGCAGATCGTAAGATCAGTTTACCGGATGAGGCAGTGCAAAAAGTGTCGAAAAGGAACCGGTACGTGTTTCCCGTTTTTACATTGATACAAACCATCATATGAATAATGGAAAATACATTCTGGTGGCGGAGGAATATCTGCCGGAACAGGTTTTTGTCTGTGGACTTCGTGCGGAGTATCGTAAAGCTGCAATGTTAGGAGATATGCTGTATCCGGTTGTCACGATGGAAGAAAAACAGATTACAGTTACTTTGGCAGATGAAAAGGGGCGTCATATGCCATCATCTGCTTCAGATTCAGAAAAAGAAGGCAATCATAAAATGCGATTAGTGAATATCAGAAACTTGTTGTGATAAAAAAGTAGAATTTGGCGTTTATCTCGCAGAGCGCATGGAGAATGAAACCCGCGTGTTACTGCCGGAAAAACAGGTGCCGGAAGGAACGAAGATCGGGGATGAACTCCGGGTGTTTCTCTATAAGGATTCTAAGGACCGGCTCATTGCGACGACAAACACACCGAAGCTGACATTGGGAGGTCTTGCGGTGCTGACTGTAAAAGAGGTTGGAAAGATCGGTGCATTTCTTGACTGGGGACTGGAAAAAGATCTGTTTCTTCCATATAAAGAGATGACGGTTAAGGTTCAGCCGGAGGATGAAGTCTTAGTGACATTATATATTGACAAGAGCAGACGTCTGTGTGCAAGCATGAAGCATTTGTATGATCTTCTGTCATTAGAATCACCATATCATACAGGTGATATTGTCAATGGCCGTGTCTATGAGTTCAGTGATAATTTTGGAACATTTGTAGCAGTGGACGATCAGTACTCTGCGATGCTGCCGGCTTTCGAAGATCACAGTATGCTGCGTATCGGTGATGTCATTGAGGCGACTGTGACCAATGTAAAACCGGACGGAAAGTTAGATATTACTATGCGCCAGAAAGCATATCTTCAGATGGACGCAGATGCCGAAAAGGTAATGCAGGTCATTGAGGAATTTGCGGGCGTGCTTCCGTTTACAGACAAATCTTCCCCGGAAGTCATCAAAAGGGAGACCGGACTCAGCAAAAATGCATTTAAGAGAGCGGTTGGAAGACTTTATAAAGAGCGCAGGATTGAGATCAATGAAAAATCGATCCGTAAAATTGATTAATTCAAAAGCATATGCTATGATAGGAAAAATTGACAGAAAGAAGGAGAATCTTATGAAAAAAGTCATCAGCACAGACAAGGCTCCGGCAGCAATCGGACCTTATTCACAGGCAATCGAAGTAAACGGAATGGTTTATACATCAGGTATTATTCCGGTCGTACCGGAAACCGGTGAGATCCCGGAAGGTTCTGTGGCACAGGCAAAACAGGCACTGACTAACCTTTCAAACCTGTTAGAAGCAGCTGGAACCAGTATGGCAAACGTTGTTAAAACAACTGTATTTATCAAAGAGATGAACGACTTCGGGGCAATCAATGAAGTATATGCAACATTTTTTGACGGAGCATTTCCATCCAGAAGCTGTGTGGAAGTTGCACGCCTGCCAAAGATGTCATGCTTGAGATCGAAGCTATCGCTGTAAAAATAAAAGCAATGGATTACACGTTGTGTAAGCAGATCTGTTACCATAGGTTAACATGAAAAAATCCCGGTACAAATGGATATGTTTCCATCTGTATCGGGATTTTTCCTATTTTGCCGGCACAACATATAATCCGTGAATATATATTGTTTAAATGTAGACGTCAATATTTCCGCCAAGTCCCGGTGTTACGGAACGTTCCATCATCTGAACCATAGCGGTGCCCATCTCCTGTGTCATATCAAGCTGCTGACTTAATAATTCGGTTGAAACGGCATAGGAAAGACTGGTCTGGCTGACGGAAGAACCTGCGTCGTAGGACTGTAATGCACTAAGTGCCGGTGTCATACCTGAAATATCCATGCTGCACCTCCTGAAAACTTAATTGTGACCTTATTATGACAATAATCAACATAAAAAACAAGCTTTTTATGAGAAAAGACAATGATTTTTCCGGAAAAAACAATGTTTTTCCTGGAAATATGATGATTTTTCGCTGTTTTATTTGAAAAATTGAATAAAAAGGAATGTAATATTTTAGTAAAATTCACGATGAATACAGGTTGACATGGAAATATGCCTTTGTTATAATAATCGTGTAATAAATGTAATAAATTCGTAACAAACAATAAAACAGTGTTAAGCTGTTTTTTATTGTGGAAAACATGAGAACTCAGTTGGAGGCTTTTCGTAAATGAAGAAGAGAATGGTAAGAATTACAGGCTGTCTTTTAGCAGGAGCGTTATCCATTGGCAGTTTTGGATTAAATACATATGCAGCTCCGGTCGCAGGCGTTTCAAGTGTGACTGCAGTTGAGATCGCAGAGGGACAGACTCCGGCAGCAGGTGTTTCACAGGCACTGGCACAGTGTCTTGCGGACAGCAATGATGCAGCAGCCCAGAAGGCAGCAGAGCAGGCAGAGCAGGTCAGTGAGAATGATACACCGGTTGTTGCTTCGGAATATACAGATATTGCAATCGCGCAGGTAGATAATTATGTAAATGTTCGTTCAGAACCAAATACGGACAGCGAGGTACTTGGAAAGCTGTATAACAATTCCGCAGGAACAATCCTTGAAACAACTGACAATGGTTGGTATCGTATCAAGTCCGGTAATGTTGACGGATATGTAAAATGTGAATATGTAGTACCAAATGATGAAGAACTGGCAAAAAGAGTCAGCACAAAATATGCTAAAGTTAATACCACAACACTTCATGTAAGAACAGAGCCGTCTACAGATGCAAGCATTCTGACACAGGTACCGGTTGGTGATGATCTGGTTGTTATTGATGATGAATCTGTAGAAGACTGGGCTAAAGTAACAACAGAAGAGGGTGACGGCTGGGTACATAAAGATTATGTAGATTTCAACATTGAGTTTGTACAGGCAGAGTCGAAGGAAGAAGAAAAAGCAAGACTTGCAAAAGAAGAGGCAGAGCGTGAGGCAGCTGATGCAGCAGCAAATGCAGCAAGAAAGAAAGCTGACAGGAAGTCATCTTCTTCAAAGAGCTCCGGAAGTTCAAAGAGTTATGCGTCAGCAGGAAGCTCAAATGGACAGGCAGTTGCAAGTTATGCATCACAGTTTATCGGTAATCCTTATGTATACGGTGGAACCAGTCTGACAAACGGGGCAGACTGCTCCGGTTTCGTTATGAGTGTATATGCAGCATTTGGCGTAGGACTTCCACATTCTTCCAGCGCATTAAGAGGTGTTGGATACGAGGTAAGTCTTTCTAATGCACAGCCGGGAGATATTGTATGCTACAGTGGTCACGTTGCTATTTATGTCGGTGGCGGCACGATCGTTCATGCAAGTACACCGTCTAGCGGTATCAAGTTCTCTAATGTAAATTACAGAAGTCCGATCTGTGTAAGAAGAATTTTCTAATTCATAAATATGAAGAATAGCTATTGTCTTAGGACGATAGCTATTTTTTTTCACTCATAGCCTCAAAAGCAGTCTCTGTCCTGTGAATTAAAAAGGTTTTTGTTCTTTGCAGAATATACAACATGCACAAAATATCGGGGCACAAAAAAGTAATAAACAAAGAAGAAAAGTTATCCCAAAAGTTGTCCACTGCTAAAATGCACTTAAAACGTGGAAAAATAAAGTTATACACGAAGTTATCCACGTTATCCACATTTTTTATCCCCAAAAGAGTGGTTTACATAGTAAAAAAACCGAATGTTTGTTTTGTGTAGAAATCATAAAGTTTGCAATAAAATGAAAAACTGTGGAAAACATATTGACATTTCAAATATGAAAAAGATGAAAACATTAAGGAAAATGTCTGAACAATTCAGAAAAGATATCTAAAAAAGGAAAATGTAAAAATAGAGGTTGACATTTCAAAAAAGAGTGCTATACTAATTG
>ENA-OQAS01000854-OQAS01000854.1-human-gut-metagenome-genome-assembly--contig:-NODE-854-length-15278-cov-1.771896_pt1 | contig 15278 bp, 16 predicted proteins | sample MGYA00242733_ERZ504523 | MGnify/ENA primary metagenome ERZ504523 (study PRJEB26092, sample SAMD00036239) | human gut metagenome | host: Homo sapiens | study: EMG produced TPA metagenomics assembly of... | reverse complement strand
TGTCAACATTATCTGCTTTTTACCGGATGCACTTTGCAGCAATGCATATCTGCTCTCGTGTCACTTTCATATAGCGAAGATAACAAAATAATTGCAAATGTCAATATCATATGTAAGTGTTCATCTGACCTATAAACCCATTACTCTTCTTTAATACATGACACAAACCGCAATAATATGCCTTATATTTTTTAAATCTTCACCTTTAATTCCGTTCACATACCGTCACATACCCAAACATCACTCTTCTCCTCAAACACTTCTTCATTTCTACATTGTCTTGCTTTGACATGCTTTCATTGTAAAACAATATTTTCCGTCACATTCTTATCGCATTATAACACGCATCCCACACTCCATCCACAGTTCCTGATATTTGCATCGTATATTTCTGGCGGCTTAATTCCCTAGAATATTTACAAACAACCTCTTGTCCTTCATAACTATTTGAGAAATAGCCAGTCAACATACCTGTTACAGTAGCGAAACTACCTAAATAAGCACTGGGAGCTGAAGCTATTTGGCGTATTGCACCTGTGCGATATAAATAATTCACATTAGCCACAGCTTGAGCTTCCGTTGTATAATACCCAACATTCGTTAGTTGTGACTTAGGTTCTTCTTTTAAGAAATCGTCACATGCGCTAAAGCTCATCATATTAGCACAAACGATAATTATTATCAATATCTTTTCATATTCGATTATTTGCTTTATTAAGTTGACTAAAATGTTACGTTAACCCCTAATGTAAATGTCCGAGCTCTGGGATAAGAGAAAAAAGTCATATTTTGTCCAAATTTACCACTTGTCTCGGAAGAAGATTCTGGATCATATCCTAAGAAGTCCTTTGAAACGATTTGAAATAGATTATTTCCACTAGCATATAATCTTAAACCCGACAATCCTATTTTTTTTATCAATTGCGAGTTAAATGTATATCCTAGCTGTACCATATTACAACGTAGATAAGAACCATTTGCAACCCATCCGGAGTCGCTCGTTATATCTTGGCCAGCATGTTCTTCTCCAAAATGAGCACCGCTAGCTAAATATATCATTGGCTGCATTGTTTCTGGATTTGTTCCATCATAAGCATCATATAAAACCCCTTTCAAACCATTTGTAATGCCAAAGCGATCATTCGTTGTACACATAAAACGTTGTAAAGTCTCGACCCCCCAAACAAATTGCAAGTCAACTGTCAAATCAAAATTCTTATAAGAGAAATTATTAATCCAACTACCAGTCCAGTCAGGTAATCCTTTACCTATTATAGTTTTCTCATCAGAACGTTTCGCCCGACCAATCTGAGTCTTCTCGCAAGCCCCAGCCTTATAATCTTCAAGCGTATAAACACCCTTACGCTCTAATCCCCAGAAACTACCCATACTTTCACCAACACGAGGACACTACCTCCACCAACCCAATCATACAAATAGACATCTGCATTCGTATCACTTAATGCTAAGATTTCGTTCTTATTATAATTTAGGTTTAGTGTGGAAGACCAAGTAAAATCATCACCTTGAATAGGGCCCCATTCACCATAATATCTACACCCTGATTACAAACAGAGCCTATATTCTTAAAAATAGAAGTAAAACCCGTAGAATGGGGTACAGGACAATCTAACAATAAATCAGTTGTCTTTTTATTATAATAAGCAATATCAAAATTTAGGCGATTATTGAATAGCCCTAAATTAAAACCAACATCAAATTGCCCGTCTTCTCCCATTTCAAATCTGGGTTAGACATTGTCTTGATATAAGAATAAGCTGAACGTTTCGCATCAATATAATAAGTGCCCGCATCTACTTTCCCTAAAGAGTTATAAGGATCGATCTCTGAATTTCCAGTTAAGCCATAACTTGTATGTAATTTTAAATTACTTATTAATGCGTTATCTTTCAAAAAATCTTCTTGAGAAATATTCCAAGCCAAACCAGCAGAAGGGAAAATGCGTACTTATTATTCTTTCCAAACTTTGAAGACCCATCGACACGCCCTGTCACAGTCGCAGAATAACGATCTTTATAGGTATAAGCAAAACGCAAAAAATAAGAGTTCATGGCCCATCGAGTCCAACTTGATTCAGGTGCGTTTGGAAGAGTTCCCACCGACATATTATTATTTTCATAAAATCGTCGGAGAAACCCTGAGTATAAGATTTATCCCAACGTTGCGTACGTTCTTGCCAAGATAGACCTGCCATAGCATTCAACCTGTGATCACCAAAACCTTATTATAGGTTAGATAAGTCTCTTCTTGCCAATAAAATGTATTCCAATTCTGGTATTCCGCCCAGCCATTCGGCATAGAAATGTTATTCAACTCAATCGAAGAATACCCTCTATAAGTCGTATTATGGCTATCAACACCAAATTGTGTTTTTAAATCTAAGCCATCTGCCAAATGAAATGTTAGCGCCGCATTTCCAAAAATTTGTGTATTATAACGCATTCGCTTTTGCAGATCTAAGATCATTACAGGATTTGACATTCCTTCTAGACCAAAATAACTGTTCTCACTTTGGGAAGTAAGATTTGTCGTATATTTACCATATTTATCTCTTACAGGCAACCATGGGACCATTTCGATCATCGTACGGCGAGCCTCTTGCCCACCTCCATCTTCCGGTGTATAACGTCCCCATGTATGATTAACCAGTACATTGACAGCGGTAGATAACCATTTAGTAGGATGAGCGTCATAAGCGATCTTTGCGTTCAATCGTTTATTATATGTATTCATCACGATACCTTGTTGATCCGTAAAATTCAAAAATGCTCCCATTGATGACTTTGACCAGCTTGTTGGATATTTAGCTGATGGTTGTGAGATACAGCTGTACGTGTGGCCTCATCTTGCCAATTCGTATCATATATTGGATTTCCGTTCGCATCAAAATAGTCGCGGTCATGGAACCAATAAGTCCGATCCAAAGACCAATTCTTATCATAATATGTATTCTCGTTCTCTAGGCCTTTCATAAAAGCATCGCACCATTCTTGAGCGTTCATCGTATCCATTTTACGAGCTATGCTACTAATACTTACCGAACCCTGATAAGATACTTGTACCCCCTCACGTCCTTTCAGACCTCGTTTTGTTGTTACCATGATAACGCCATTCGCACCACGAGCGCCATAAATAGCCGCCGCAGAGGCATCCTTTAAAACCTCCATCGATTCAATATCATTAGGATTTACCAACGAGAAGTCTTCCATGGCAACCCCATCAACAATATACAAAGGTTCCGATGAAGAATTTATAGTAGCCATACCACGTATCACGACACGATTCGCATACGCTCCGGGCTGACTTGAATTAGAAAAAATATTTACGCCCGAAACTTTACCTCGTAAATTCTCTAAAGCACTAAAATTCTGATTCTTCGTCAAGTCCTCTCCTTTAGCGACTCCAATCGAGCCAGTCACATCCGATTTACGCATTGTACCATAACCAACCACCACCACTTCTTCCAAAGCTTGAGAGTCTTCTTCTAAAACCACTCTCACATTTTCTCGTACAGGAATTTCTACTGTCTTATAACCAATATACGAAATAACCAACATCGACTGTGAAGACACATTTAAATTGAATTTACCATCCAAATCTGTAATAGTTCCTTCCGTCGTACCTTTGATACTAACATTTACACCAATTAGAGGTAGTCCAGCCATATCAACAACCACACCTGTTACCGTTTTTTTACTCTGTTGAATAATGTAAGCAGTATTACTACTCTCCGCTCTCAATTCCGCAGAGAACGGTAAAAAAGATATTAATGCGATGGGTAATACCATCATTTTTGTAAACTCCATAATATTATTATATTTTAGGTTTGAAAATATTATACTATAAACGCAATTTGATTTTTAATAAACTTCTGTCAACTCATCACCTCCTTTCTTTTGAAGCAATCTTTCTTCCTGCAAATAGCACATCCATAAGGCTTTTTCTCTATATTTCCACCAATACCAACAAGAGCACTAACCGATTTTATAGGGAGCATCAAACAAGAGTCCGTTAATGAGATCCCACAAAGCCATCAGGCAACATCGAAAAAACATTCGTTGCTCCGCCACATCCCAACCGCAATAACCGGGGCTGTAAGAATTACTTACCTTCAATTTATCTCTGCCATCATATGGGTTAAAAAAGAAAGCCCCCAAGTAACGATAGCCTCAACGATAACAGAACCTAAAGCATCTGCAACAAAAGCCTCCATTACATCTCCTCCTGATCTTTTAACTTCAATCCATTCATCTAGCTCTTTCCCTACAGACGCAGTGATTATGGCAAAAAATTCACTATCACGTAAGCAATTGACTATAATTACATCTGGAGAAAGAATATTTTCATTCAATTTCAATGTACGTCTATCTATCGTTCCCCTTGTACAAAGCGATAACCAAAACGAGGACTACATACATCCAAAGCCTCTCGTTTTAAGTTTCAACAAAAACGGACATATAATCATCCGGCCCTGAGGCACCAAAACCTAAATATCGGTATAGCTCATTATTTTCTATCTCTAGAATCTCAATTGAACAATCCACCTCTTTCGCATTTATAAAACCAGAAATCCAGTCTATCGGACAATCGATTAGAGATTTGTCCCACCAAATAGAAATAAATCCGTTATTTCTATCCGTACAAGATCCAAAAACCGTCTCAAAATGGACTTTTCCATTTACATAATCAATTTTGCCCCATTGGCCGTTACTTTCCAAGACAAAGCCTTTAGCTCTTACTATTCCATTGGGAAAGCGTTTATTTATCCGGTTAAACAACCTCTCATAAAAAGAAATACTCAAAAAGGAATAGACTGAAATAGTCCATATCTCATAATTAGGTCCTAAAACTTAGAATAAGCAGGGATGTAGTTATTCACACCATAACAACAACTCTTACTTAAAATAAATCCCCAATCAACTTCGTTTAATAAGTGATAATCTTGCACTATCTCCAGCCGAGGCTGAATCATCAAAAGATCATTTATAACGCTCCGTATTTTAGCCTCCTCCGCTTCCGAAGTCTTTGTTAGTAAGATAACCGAAGATAAATAGAACTGCCTCCGATAAAAATCAAAATTCAACTTTTTCAAGAATGCATACATATGGACATCTACCAAAGAAATAATACCATCTACCTAATATCCGGAATCCGTACTAAATCCTCTAAAGAAGCAAGACCGGAAGGTTCTATTAACAAGATATCCGGTCGGACAGATATTTCTATTTCTTTTATAGCTATAGGTAACTCTTGACGAAGCGTACAACATATACAACCTGAGTTCAAGTCTTTTACTTGATAATTCTTACTTCTCAATAATACACTATCCACAGACTCAGTCCCTGACTCATTTTCAATGACAACCACCTTCTTTCCACTCAAATAAGAGGATAAAAGATAATTAATCAACGTAGTTTTACCGCTACCAAGAAATCCCCATATTATATAGATATTCATGTCCATAGTTTTATCCTATAATAAATTCCGTCTAATCATCGAATACAAATCCTCCTTTTCCAATTGCTCAATCTCTGGTAAGCACAATCTTGCTTATGCGTATTCGATTTTTCGACAATTATTATTTCCGCATCCGAATTCATCGCTATATTATGCCAAGTACCCGCCGGGATATTATACGTTACGCCAAGTTTCATCCTTTCACAATAAAGGCTTATCGTATCTTTTTGAGGTTTTGCTTCTATCAATATGGCATCTCCTTTAAATAGAATAAAAACCTCATCTGTTTCACGATGCACTTCTATTTGTTCTATTTCATCAAATCCATGTCCCGGTAAATAATTCAGCTGAGCCACTTGCCATCCCTCTCGTACGAGAAAAGGATTATACCCCTCTCCGCTATGAAAATAAGTTTCAATCATACATTCCTCGATTAAAATCAGCCAAAGCCTTGTAAAACATCTCTATATTCTCAAAAGGCACTTCGGGAGGAGTATCACAGCCTGAAGACAACACAAAGTTCGGATAGTTGGCTGTACGCAATAACAAATCCTTCGTCGCACCATACAAAACCCGAGAAGAAGCCATTTTAAACATAGATACCGGATCTATATTTCCCATGACTAATACATCTTTGGGACATTGGTCCAAAGCTAAGAGCATATCGATCCCATTCCCGAAATGATATCCATAAGCCCCTGTAGCAACCATCGCTTTTGTACATTGTCCGCTATTACCACAATTATGTAAGAATATAGAGAAAGATTCATCTTGTACCTCACTTACAATCTCTCGAACATAAGTAGAAGAAAATTCCAAACAGGCCTCATTCGATAACAAACCCGCCGCAGGTTCCGCCATCAAAATCCCATTCGCTCCCGCACTTTTCAACGCAACGCAGTAATTTTTAATAAATTCAGTACACTTCGATAATAACAATTTTATACAATCAGGTTCGATATACATAGCCATCATAATCTCAGACATATCATATAATCTACCAGCTAACGAATAAGGCCCTATACAGCCAGCGACAACCGGTTTTGATGTATCCTCCGCTATCAATCGATTAGCTTTAATATACTCCTGTACTCTTCCATTCTCCAATGAAGGAATTTGCAATTTCTCCACTTCCTCCAAATTCGAGACTAATCGACCAATAACACTAGGAACTTCATTTTTAGAATAATGAATCTCTGCCCCAAAAGCTTCTGCTTCTACCGTCAAATCCATGATCACGCTAGAAGCTGCTGAAGGATATTTTTCTGCTAATAATTTCACGGCCCGAGCATGTATCTCCCCATTTGTTACCGCATCATACACAGTATGCCCCAATAACTCAATCCCCGAATGAGTCATGACAGGAATAGCGATCCGCTTTTCCGAGCCAAGTATAGAGGCTATCCATTCTTTCATATTTATTTTCATATCCAGACTTTTTTACGCAATACATAATAACTCTTTTGCTTTGATCACTGCCGCATTAGCATTTCCACTGTAACCATCAGCCCCAATTTGATTCGCAAACAATTCATTTACGGGAGCACCACCAACCATCACTTTTACTTGATCACGAAGCCCTTCTTTCTCTAAAGCATCCATGACGACTTTCATATAGCTCATTGTCGTCGTCAATAGGGCAGAAAGGCAAAGAATATCCGGTTTTTCTATTTTAACCGTTTCAACAAACTTATCTGCCGAAATATTCACGCCCATATTAACCACCTCAAAACCACATCCCTCAAACATAGATGCCACTAAGTTTTTCCCGATATCATGTAAATCCCCAAATACCGTTCCTATAACAATTTTCCCTATCGTATCAGTCTTCTCTCCTTTCAGATGAGATTTCAATAGTTCCAACGACCCTTTCATCGCACGAGCGGCCATCAACAATTCCGGCACATATGCTTGTTGACGCTGAAAACGATCTCCAATCTCTTCCATAGCCTTAATCATATAGTTATTAATGATCAATTGAATATCCAAATCTTCTTTCAGAATTTGTTCGGTAACCTCCACCGCAGACTCTAATTTACCGGCAACGATCGAGTCAAATAATTTATTTAAATCAGCCATACCTCCATTATTTATTTTGTAAACGTAATATCTCCTCATACGAGCCATATTTACGGGCCGCCGCAATAAATGCCTTAAAATTCTCGGGAGGTGTATTCCTGCCCATCGCACAGCCGGAACTAACGATATGGCTTCTGCCTTGTGTAGCCTCGATCAAATCCCTTACGGCAGCATCAACATCTATAGGTGTACCTATCACTAAAGGAAAACTAGGATCGACATTTCCCATCAAGACTATGTTTTCCGGGACTAACCTACGAGCCTCTTTAATATCAAGCATCCAATCTACCTCCAAAATCCTTGCCCCTGTAGTCCCCATATCTTGTATTATGCCATTTGTATTTCCACAAATATGAATAGAAAAAGGAATCCCATAGTCTTGAACATCTTTTGCCAACTTTCTTTCTGGTTCCAAGGCAAATTCACGATACATATCAGGTGAAATCAGATTAGGTCCAGCAAAAGCATCCCCAATAGAAGTAGCATGCGCTCCCGCATCTTTCTGTGCTTTAGCGAAAACCGCACTAATTTTACGACAATATTCTAAGACATCATTGATTAGTCGCTTATCTTCCGTTAATAAATCCATCATGAATTGAGTAGTACCTCGCAGTAAACATGCGATACTAAAAGGGCCTTGATCCGCACGCCCCATTACAAAAACACGATCGCCGATAGCATCAACCAAAGTACGTGTAGCTTCTAGCCACTCGCATAGGCGACCGGATCTTAATGGGTCTGGTATAGGCATATCATAAACATCACGTAAGTCTTTTAATACCGGACATCCCTCATCAACCGTAGCAGGTTCATCCTCTCTAAATATTACTTTCGCCCCAACAGCTTCCGCTATCGTAGCATCATCAAAATCAATCACACATCCATCATATCCATATTTTTCTTGAGATATGATATGCGCTTGAGCCATCTTGCGTCCATTCCTATTCACGTCCCCGATCTTCATTCCAGCTGTTTCCACAGCGAACATAAAACTTTGGGGAATAACAGGAAGCATATCCGGAATATCTCCGTTTAAAACAGCCATACAACGCTGTAAAGAAGTCATTTCTTTCATAAGCCACTAATTTATAGATTAAATAATCATTTCATTTCAATGATACACAAATATATACACCAAAGCGAATAGAGGAACGAACAAGCTGAATAGTTGATTACTAGCATCCGCAATAATCCCCATAAACAAAGGTAAAATAGCGCCTCCCGCCACTCCCATAATCATCAACGCAGAAATCTCATTTGCCTTTGAAGGTTCCGATTGAATAGCCATAGAGAATACGATCGGAAATACATTCGCACAAAACAGACCTACCCCAAATAATGAAATCAAGATAATCATTCCATCAGATGATATCATAAATATTGTAAACACGAACAATGCCGCAATCATATTTACAACCAAGAAACGACGAGAAGAGTATCTAGCCAAAAGGATAGATCCGACAAAAGTTCCGATCATACGAGCTGAGAAATACAAACTACATCCCAATCCACCTTGCTCGATCGGCATATTACAACGTTCCAACAAATATTTTGGGACAGCGGTCATCAATCCTATCTCAAATCCCACGATTAATAAGATCACGGAAAAAGCCAATATCAATTTTGTATTCTTAAGCAACCCCCAAATTTGATTACTGACATGGCTTCCGTGATTTTCTTTATGTTCTGCAATAGGTGTCCCTACCAGCCATAACCATGAAATGCCGGTAGTAACAGCATATACAAGAAATATCAAATGCCAATTTCCCCATAGTCCGGCAGCAACACCTGCGATCACCGGCCCTAACGTAGATGATATAGCCTTAATAAACTGCCCTAATGTCAACATACTGGTCACTTTATCTTTCGATACAACATCTAATAGAAGCGGATTCAACGAGACTTGTAAAATCGTATTCCCGATGCCTAGTAAAGCGAATGCCATCAATACCGACACGAATGAATAGTAAATAAATGGTAACAACATCGCAATTCCCGTAATCAAAGCACTCAGCAATACAGTCTTCTTCCGCCCTATATGCCCCATTAACAGACCTGTCGGTAAAGAGCATACGGCAAACCATAAAAAGACCATCATCGGGAGTAAATTCGCTAACGTATCGTTTAGACCAAAATCATTTTTCACGTAACTCGTAGATATACCAACCACATCCACAAAGCCCATGACAAAAAAGGCAAACAATACAGGTAATAATTTCCGTACAGACTTATTTTCAACACATATTTCCATGGTATCTCCCTATTTATAAAACCAACTTAAATGTTTCAATAGAATGGTGCCCCAACTTTAAAGAAATCGTTCTACCCTTTACAGGAAGTACTTCCTCTTCATCCTCTATTAAATTAGTCCTTATGACTTGCTTAGCCTCAAAGGGTAAAGATACTTGAATCTCTTTATCCTTCCCTTCCATTTCTGTTAAGCGAATAATTAGATTATTATCATTATCCGCCTTTTTGATCAGAGACATAGCAACTAATGGATCTGATATCGACAAGAAGCTATGCCTTGGTTCCAATGCTCCACCCTTATTATCTTTTTTAACTATATAAAACGGATGATTATTCCCGATTCCAAACATATACCCATTTATCCATCCTTCTTTATGCGTCGAAATAGAAAAATGAAACTGGTGTGTGCCTGTTTGATGATACCAGTTACCTTCTCCATGGCAACTTTTATGGGAAGACAATAAGATCCCCTGTAAAACTGGGTATATCGCTTGTTCACGAGACGGATCTATCCAATCCGCCACCGCTACGCAAGAAGACATCGTAAGCCCGAAACCATTTCCATTAGCAGATATAAAATTCTGTATCTCCCTTGGATGTGAATCCGCCGGATGATGCACATACGGTCCTCCCCAAGCCCAGCCCCCCGGTTGGCTATTCAACTCGTCTTTATACACTTGAGCTACCCCCATAGGAACCTCATAATTAATTGTACGTTCCCTCATCATATTTATAGGAAAGGCAATCCGGTATTGACGATTATGCTCTCCATCAAAATCACGTAATTCGATATCAAAATCAATTTGCTTTTTAGTATGTAAAAATGTTATGGTCTGCACGATCGTCGCATGTTTTGTCGGTTGGATATTCTCAAAACGGGTATAAAGCGCACCTGTTTCGACCACCCGCCATTGAGAATCAAAAGAACTAAGAGGCGTGATATCGCCGGAAGTCAAATCCGTAATACGAGTGAATTCTCCCGCTCCATTCCCTGTATATCCTAACTCTAGAACATCTCCGCACGCAAACTTCGAGGTATGTATAACATCCTTCCCTAAAATTTTATCATATAGGGAAACAATACCCCCATTTCCCAATACCGCTCTATAATACAGATTCTCAAAACTATTATTAGATATCAGAATCTCATCATTTTCAGACTTGAACTTTTTCCCCTCTTTTATTTCATAAGAACGGTATCCCATCGGAGGGACATCTTGAGCGACAAACGTTACATAATGTTTATCCCCGTCCGATCGAATCTGTGAAGGTATAATCCGACCGTTGTCATCTTTCACTAGAGCTTGATCTTTTGAAATCTCCACTTCAACTTGCCTATCTCGCTTCCAAGTAAGATCATTAAAAACCATCCGACTGTTAACAGGAGCATTCACATTCTCTACAATATCATTTAAAGAGGAATGAAGTAATGTGTGCCCTAGATCTCGTGCGACTTCCAAGCTATCCTCAAAAATAGCATCAGTTATTTCACCATTCTTTCCTCCTAGCCCATGATCCGGGTAAATGGAGGCCATCCATGCCCGGTCAAACTCTTCTCGAGGATATATACTTAAACGACCATCTATCAATGCAGAAAAAGTTGAAAAAGATTCCGCTGCCGGTAACAATACTCCCGCTTGGCGTTTATAGGTAGTCGCCTCATAATGAGCCGGACCATGGATATATAACCACAAATCCGGACGTTCTCCCTCTATCCGTTCAAATCGTGTATCCGCACCTCTAACTTCCTCGAAATATTCTTCTGCCGTAGAACACTCTAATCGTGGAAGAGGTATATCTGATTCAGACGCTATCAAATTCCATTCATCAATTACTTTCTGATAATCTACCGGTTTCGTCGCATCACAACTCATTAATATCGCATAGTGGGGAGGAATACCATGCTCTTTAAAGTAATCACTCCAGATTTGCGAACGATGGTGTAGTTTATGAAAGGCTGTCACCCCATCCTTATCAAAAAATTTCCATACCAAAGAGGCCCAACCATAATTACCGGGTGTAAAAGTTAGTACTTCGATCCATCAGGACTATACCAATCATATAACCCCTCTCCCATTCTACTAACAAATAAATTAGGAATTCCACTCTTTGCCAAAATCTGAGGCATTTGCCAAGTACGCCCCGGCACATCCATATTATTTGCTACTCGGTCATCACAGCCCGGTAAATTCTCACGAATCCACTTCCTCCCATAATAAGCTTGACGAACCAGTTGCTCGCCACTCGATAATCCCTCATAAGGTTGATTGTATGTAGCTCCCCAACCAAAGCGTCCTTCTCCATATAGCTCAATCAACTCCCCTTTTTTATCGGGATACTCTTCCAAGAACTCCATCAAGTTAAGAGTCTGTTCCATCTCAAACTTAAAAGATTTATTCTCTTTCATCAAACTTAGAGCTGGAAGAATAATACCCTCAATACGGTCCTTACGACAAAAGTCGGGAGTATCCATCCAAGCGATATCTTGATGCGAGGATTGAATAATATGTATAGTACCTTTTTGGAAATATCCCCAATCTGAAGGAATAATCGGACGATAGATTTGGTCTACAAGCACAGTCTTATTTGAAACCACCTTCAGACGGCCCTCTTCTCCAATCATAGGTAACCAGATCAATAAACTGTCCGGACTATCCGTAAATTGTACATCCAACGCACGTCCATCCATATTCGCATTCAAACTTGATTGTTTCTTAGCGATATAATCTTGCTTGATATAAGATAAGATTTCAAATCTTCCTTCCTTATTTTCATAATGTATCGGTTCAACCGGATTAATAATCGCAGTCTCACGTTGTGCCATTACTTCAAAAGACAGGCAAACCATACTAAGCAAAAAGATTTTTTGTTTCATAGAGTATTATATTTAGTAGAGAACACAGATTAACATAGTTAAACCATATACATATCTAAACATATAAATATTTATAGTATATTTTTATTTAACCGGTTTTAACAACGGGCAAATATAGAAGTATCGTCCCAAACAAAAAACACAATTCATGTATTTTAATATAAATTAGAATACACAAACAGTATAAAGAAAGCTATTTAGCAGAATACTAAGGGATAAATTGGTTATTTACAACCACCCCTTTATGTGAGAAGTTTTTTGTCTCTTATATTTTCCAAAAGGATTTGTATAGCTTGGATCCCCATTTGCTCGATAGGCATTCGAGATATGCTCATTTCCGGAGAAAGGATATCTAGAGCTGTAGTCTCATGAAAACAACCCATATTAAAACGAGTATGGTAATCTATCTTATTACTAATAAAATAACGTATGGACTCCAAAGCAAGATAGTGTGTAGAAAAGAAGAAACCATCCACATCAGGCACCTCCTCAAACAGACAATCTAGTTTATCTACGATATCTGTCTTATAATTCTGCCTATCAACAAAGATCTCAAGTGACATATCATTATCCACGTCTAAATCCCTTAAAGCCTTGCGATATCCATCTATACGTTGTTTCATCACATAAAGATGTACATCAGTCGTAATCAAAGCAATCTTACGTGATCCTTTTTTAATCAAATGATAAGTTAAATCATAGCAACATTGGCAATTATTGACTATCACATAATTAGTATCTACATTTGGAAAATATCGATCCACCAAAACGAATGGCAACGAATCTTTCAATAATAGATTAACACCCTTTCGAGATACTTTAGTCGGAGCTATAACAATCCCATCCACTTGTTTGGATCGAAGCATCTTTACAAGCTCATATTCTTTATCCCCGTCGCCTTCCGAACTACAGACAATCAATACATATTTATTCCGGCACCTACGACTCGATTGCTTGAACCAACTGAGCATAAAATGTATCACCAATAAAGGGAATAATCAAGCCTATTGTATTCGTTGTTCCTAGAGACAGACTCCTAGCCAATAGATTTGGACGATAATTCACCGATTCTGCATAATCCTTCACGCGCTTAATCGTCGTATCACTAAATCCCTTGGCCGGTCCTTGCCTGATAAAATCCAAGATACGGTGGCCTTAGACAAATTCAAGCTTGTGCTATATCTTTTATTGAAACCTTCATTGATTCTGTGAATAATAGGTGAGTCAAAGATACCCTCTTTTTTTTAATGAAAGAACAATAACCTATCAAACAACTTTTTTTAACCTTTAACTATCTATCCCTACTAATTCAAAATAATCCTGTATCTTTGTATCAAGAAACGATTTATCATGGCAGGCTTATACATCCACGTTCCTTTTTGCGCCAAGCGGTGTTTATACTGTGACTTTTTTTCCAATACGGAGATGAAGTATAAAGAGCCGTATATAAACGCACTTATAAAAGAGATGGAATTGCGGAAGGGATATATAGGAAACGAAGCATTAGAAACCATTTACTTCGGGGGAGGCACCCCCTCTCAATTAGACGAGAAGGATTTTGGCAAGATATTCGAGGCCATCTATCGTCATTTTGATGTAGCCGAGCAAGCGGAGATTACCTTAGAGGCGAATCCGGATGACATGAAACGAGAATATGTATCGCTTCTCCGTAATTATCCTTTTAACCGGGTCAGTATGGGTGTACAGAGTTTTCATCCGGAAGATTTGCGTTTTCTGAATCGTCGCCATGACCGGGAACAAGCGATTAAAGCAGTAGAACTATGCAAGGAATATGGGATTACAAATATCAGTATCGATTTGATCTACGGACTCCCCAACCAAACGCAGCAAGCATGGGAAGAGAATTTGCGACAAGCGATCCGGTTGGATGTTCCCCATCTTTCCGCCTACCACCTCATTTACGAGGAAGGTACCGCACTTACAAATTGCTGGAAGCGGGAAAAGTGACCCCCATAAACGAGGAGTTAAGCGTCTCGTTCTTTTCCACATTAATAGATCGGTTGGCAGAAGCAGGCTATTTGCATTACGAGATATCTAATTTCGCCCGTCCCGGGTTCTTCTCCAAGCACAATAGCTCCTACTGGACCGGAAAGAAATATCTAGGCCTCGGTCCTTCCGCCCATTCTTATAACGGGATAGACCGGGAATGGAATCCATCTTCTCTACCTATATATATAGAAGGTATAGAAAATGGGCATCCGACAATAGAATCCGAGGATTTAGACCTATGCACCCGGTACAACGACTTCATCATCACCGGCCTTCGAACCATGTGGGGAGTCTCTTTCGCTGATATCCAGACAAAATTTGGCAGGAAGCTCCTTTCTTATTGTCAAAAGCAAGCTCAACCCCATATCAACCAAGGTCTCTTATTACAAACCGGTGACAAATTGATTTTATCCAAGTCAGGAATCTTCGTTTCCGACGGAATCATGAGTGATCTACTTTGGGTATAAAAATTAACAAAACCACCACTTCTCCAACAAACCTGTTAGTTAAAAGTACATTTCCTGCACATTTTCACGATTTTTGAGAAATAAAACGACGCATATTAAAAAACTATTACATATATTTG
>ENA-OQAS01000853-OQAS01000853.1-human-gut-metagenome-genome-assembly--contig:-NODE-853-length-15289-cov-4.686255_pt1 | contig 15289 bp, 18 predicted proteins | sample MGYA00242733_ERZ504523 | MGnify/ENA primary metagenome ERZ504523 (study PRJEB26092, sample SAMD00036239) | human gut metagenome | host: Homo sapiens | study: EMG produced TPA metagenomics assembly of... | reverse complement strand
ATCCCGCAGGAAGACCGTCATCGACAAAAGTCCAAGTCTCCGGATTAATGCGTTGGGTCCAGACCTCGGTCTGGCCTTCCCATTGCGGATTGACCGCAGGACGGGTCTGGGTCCAGTACACGTTGCCATCCCCGTCCTCGAATATGTCTGGATCGATGCCTTCAGCGCCCTCAATCCAGAACGGGCCACGCCATGGCCCTTCGATAGAATCCGCTTCAAGGATAAAATTGCCCTCCGCGGCGTGGAACCGCATCAGCTCGCTTTCTGTGCAACCACCTTCCATAGCACGGCGATCATCAAGACGGGCAATGGTGCATGCAATCACATATTTGCCATGAATCCTGCGCAGCGTCGGTGCATAGACACCGCCCGAATCATCCACGAAAGGAATAAGCAGGCGCCTTGCCAAGTCAGCATCTACACATTCGACACATGCTTCCAGCACGTCATATCCTCGGAAACGTAAATGGGAAGACCTGGGACAAGCTCAAAAGTAGAAGTCACCAACACAATTCGCTGGAACTCATCATCCAAATCCAACTCGGATCAGGATTCATTCCACTAAGAATGGGATTGGTAATGGTAATAGTCGCGGTCATAAATACACCTTATTCAGAAACGTTCGTGAGCATCGCATCATTGCGAACAATCGAACTTCGTTTGGCCCAAAAACGCAAACAAGCCGTACACCGGCGACATAACCGGCAGACGACTTGCCTGCGAAGGAAATTCTAGGAAGAAGGAAGGAAAGATGAGTGGTGTGCCGGAACGCCAACGCTTCGGCACACCACATCCGGCTCTGTCACAGCCGAGCCTCACTGCTTGATCCAGCGATGAATCAGGAGCCTAACGGAAACTCCCTATTCGGCTCACGCCTCGGCCAGGGCGTCGATCATGTAGTTGTTGATCGTGGCCTTGACGGACTCGAGGTGATCGGACTTGGTGGCTCGATGAGCTTGGACTGCGGGATGTCCAGAGCGTACTCTTCGAGGGAAGCCAGCGAAGCGGTGCCGTTCTCGACGGTCGCGCCGATGCCGGAATCGAAGGAGCTGTAGCGCTCGGCCTGCAGGTTCTCGATGACCTTGTCCTCGTGCATCTTGGCCGCGACCAGCAGGCCGGCCGCGAAGGAATCCATGCCGGCGATGTGGGAACGGAACAGGTCCTCGGCGGCGAAGGAGGTACGACGCGGCTTGGCGTCGAAGTTCAGGCCGCCGTGAGGGCCGATCTGGCCTTCGGCGAGGACTTCCCACATGACGGTGGAGGTCTCGTACAGGTCGGTCGGGAACTCATCCATATCCCAGCCGATGAGCTTGTCGCCCTGGTTGGCGTCCAAGGAGCCGAGCACGCCGGCCTCGCGGGCGGTGCGGATCTCGTGCTGGTAGGTGTGGCCGGCCAGGTTGGCGTGGTTGCCTTCGAGGTTCAGCTTCATGAAGTCGATGTCGTAGGTCTTAAGGAAGGCGATGGCTGTGGATGCATCGAAGTCATACTGGTGCATCGTCGGCTCCTTGGCCTTCGGCTCGATCAGGAACTGAGCATCCAGGCCGATCTCCTGAGCATACTCGTGCACATGTGAAGAACTTGGCCATGTGCTCCTGCTCGCGCTTCATCTGGGTGTTCCACAGGTTCTCGTAGCCCTCACGGCCGCCCCAGAACACGTAGTTCTCGGCTCCCAAGCGCTTTGCGATCTCCAAGGAGTGCTTCAGCTGGCCACCGGCATAGGCATAGATGTCGGCGAACGGGGAGGTGGAAGCACCGGAAACGAAGCGCGGGTTGGTGAACAGGGAGGAGGTGTTCCACAGCAGCTTGATGCCGGTGGACTTCATGTTCTCTTCGATCTTGTCGACGACCTTGTCCAGGTTCTTGTCGGTCTCACGCAGGGTATCGCCTTCCGGAGCGATATCACGATCATGGAAGCAGAAGTACTCAACGCCGAGCTTCTGGAAGAACTCGAAGGCGTAGTCGACCTTAGCCAGAGCCTCATCCTCAGCATTGGAGTACTTGCCGTACCACGGACGCTGGGCGGTGCCGGTGCCGAACGGATCGACCAGCTCCTGATCGAACGTGTGCCACCAAGCGACGCCGAAACGCAGCCAATCCTTCATCTTCTTGCCGGCAACAACCTTGTCGGCATCGTAGTAATGGAAAGCCAGACCCTCCTGCGGTCCCTTTTCACGACCGACATACGGAATCTTTTCGATATCCCACAGACCCATGGGTTGCTCCTTTGCTATTGGTTTTTACTTTCGTAAGACCTTGCTTTTCCCGTCAAGCGGATTCCCGCCTGTCTTGATGTACATAATAAAATCAACTTCCTAAGTTTGTCAATTCAGTGAACTATTCGGCGTTTCCATTGAAAAATAGCAATTATCAACTCAGTGATAAAGTGAACATGTTTGTTGCATCGCAGCGCTACGCAACGAAGCGCGCAATCGAAAGAAGGAATCCATGAGCGAAAACGTCGACACCATCTGCGTGCAGGGAGGCTACCAGCCCGGCAACGGCGAATCCCGCACTCCCCCGATCATTCAGGCGACAACCTTCAAATACAAGTCAAGCGAACAGATGAGCCGACTGTTCGACCTATCCGAATCCGGATACTTCTACACTCGACTGCAGAATCCAACCAACGACACCATCGCCGCGAAAATCTGTGAAATGGAAGGCGGCGCGGCCGCAATGCTGACCTCATCCGGCCAAGCGGCGAACTTCTTCGCACTGTTCAACATCTGCAACAACGGCGACCACATCGTCGCATCCTCCGCAATCTACGGCGCACGTTCAACCTCATCAACGTGACCATGCGCAAAATGGGCATCGAATGCACGTTCGTAAGCCCGGACTGCACCGAAGAAGAGCTCGAAGCGGCATTCCAGCCGAACACCAAGGCGGTCTTCGGCGAATCCATCTCCAATCCGGCACTCATCGTGCTTGATTTCGAAAAGTTCGCGAACGCGGCGCATCGTCACGGCGTGCCGCTGATCGTCGACAATACGTTCCCGACGCCCGTCAATTGCCGACCGTTCCAGTATGGCGTGGATATCGTCACGCACGCCACCACCAAATATATGGACGGTCACGGCTCCTGCGTGGGCGGCGCGATCGTGGATTCCGGCAACTTCGACTGGATGGCGCATGCGGAGAAATTCCCCGGACTCACCACGCCGGACGACTCCTACCATGGCGTGACCTATGCCAAGGACTTCGGCAAGGCCGCTTACATCACCAAGGCCACCGCACAGCTCATGCGCGATTTCGGCTCCACGCCGCGCCGATCAACTCGTGGATTATGGGCATGCATTTGGAGTCTCTGGGAGTACGCATGGAGCGCCACTGCGCGAACGCGCTCAAGGTGGCGCAGTGGCTGAGCGCCGACCCGCGCGTCAGCTGGGTGAGCTTCCCAGGCCTTGAGGAAGACAAGTACCATGCGCTAGCTGAAAAGTACATGCCGAACGGCACTTGTGGCGTTATTTCCTTCGGCGTGCCGGGCGGCCGCGAAAAGGTGTCCGCGTTCCTCGACCACCTGAAGATGGTGTCCATCGCCACACATGTGGCCGACGCGCGCAGCTGCACCCTATACCCGGCAGGCACCACGCACCGTCAGCTCACCGAGGAGCAGCTCGTCGAAGCAGGCGTTGGCATTGACCTGGTGCGCCTGAGCTGCGGCATCGAAAACGCCGACGACATCATCACGGATCTCGATCAGGCTCTCGCCGCCGTGCAGTGATTCTCACTCAAAATCACATCAGGAAGGCCGTATCTCCCACTCAGAGGTGCGGTCTTCCTCCTATCCGAGTGGACTCGCACGCCATACTCATCTTGCACGGGCACACCAATCATCTGAAATCCCTTATATGTGGCAGATTAAGGCATCTTCAAAATCCGATTTGCGCTATATGTGGCAGATTCACACTACATTCGAGGGTATAAATCTATAGAAAAATCCCGTTAAGAAATCTCAGGTCTGCCACATATAGCGATTTTGACTTTTCCAGCACCGTGGAATCTGCCACACATAACGGTTTTCATTCAGCCTGTTGGTACGTCCAGCGACCGGCAAGCATAGTGCCAAGCACATGCTCGGGCATGGCACGCATGGCCTCCGGAGAATCGATTATGCTCGGATCACAGTCCAGAAGCACCAAATCGGCCGCGTCTGCGTCCCGCAAAGCCACGCGTCCGACCGCGGTGGACGAAGCGAGCGCCGTTTCAAAATCAAGGCACTGCTCAGGTTGGAAAGGCTCGCGATCGGAACTTTCCGTACCGAATACCGACGCGGAGATGGCCAGCCATGGGTCCAGCGGCGCGACCGGCGCATCCGACCCCATGAGCAGTTTGGTCCCCGCCTTATGCAGACTATTGAATGCGTAGGGGATTCCGGCGGGGGTGCCCCAGAATCGCGCGATGACGTCACGATCGTCCATGGCGTGCTGCGGTTGGATGCTTGCGGCAAGTCCCAGCTGCGCGAGTCGCGGAATGTCGCACTCCTTGAGCATTTGGGCATGCTCAATGGAACCATGCGCATGGTGCGTTCGGCACAATCAAGCACAATGGTGTTCGCTTCATCGCCGATGGCATGACAGGCGATGTCGAAGCCATGTTCGACGGCGAGTCGCATGTACGACTCGATTTGCTCAGGGGCATAGCTCAATGTGCCGTAGGTTTCCGGTCTGATGCCCGAATATGGCATAGAACAGTAGGCGGAACGGGTGTTGAGCGAGCCATCGGAGATCATCTTCATCGCGCCGACGTGACCCAAACCATGACTTCCGGGCAATTCGTCTCCGGTGTGCCAGCCGTCGTCGATGGCTTGCCGGAGTCTCTCGGGATATATGCCAGCTTCGACACGCAGACCATCAAGCCCTTGCGAGAATCGGCTAATCCACGTGTCGATGTTCTCCGCCATCTCATAGTCGCGCACGCCGACCACGCCTTTACTCGCAGCGTCGTGTTCGGCGTTGCGCAACAGATGCATCAGCTCATTGGCCGCACCAGGTCCTTTGTCCAGCTTGCAGTAGGCGTCGAACCACTCAAGCTCGCCGACGAGTCCGGATTCGTCCACATCTACGCCAAGCTTGCGCGCGGCGGCAGAGTTCACCCAACCGCAATGCATATCGGCACTTGACAGCGCCACCGGCTGGTCTCCCGCCACCGCATCGATCGCGGCCAGGGTCGGCTGGGCGTCATCGGACCACAGGGAATGCCGGAAGCGCATGCCGACCACATATTGGTTCGGGTCGAGTGCGCCGCTTTCACGACGCTCCTCCAAGTGCCGACGCAACATGTCGAGCGCTTCGCCAGCACTGCGTGCATCAATCAGATCGAGCCGTCCCAACGTGTACGACCACTGCGTGAAATGCGTGTGGCAGTCCCACAATCCGGGAATCACCCATATCTTCGAAGCAGCATCCGTTGGCCTTTCCGAAGGTCGCACCGAAGCTATTCGCCCGTTACCGACAGCAATGTCGACCGGCTTATCCGAACCTACGAAACACACGTTTTCAATCACACACGGCTCGCCCATACATCCTCATTTCAACGTGATGTTCTACCCGTGCCATGGTATCCCGCAGCAGCGCAGTAGCGCACGTTCGTCTCAATCAGGTCTGCCGGCGGCCGACTGTTATCCACATTTTTTTGCGCATAACCTCGGTTATCCACTTATCCACTGTTTTTCGAATGCGAATAGACAACGTCCCATCCGAGGAATCAGACAATGCAACATGCGTTACAGTTCATGCGCGAAGGCACGGATTCCTCGCAGGAAAGCCGTTGCAGGATTGCTCTGATTCGCAATGGGCTACCATGTCCGAAAGTCAACTGGAAGGTTCGACTGAACAATGGGAAAATCGCGCTTTTGGATATGGCCTATCCAGATATAAAAGTGGCCATCGAATACGACGGAAGACATCATGCCGGCCAATGGCTCGCCGACAGCAAGAGACGTGAAGCCTTAGAAGATGACGGTTGGGCATACATTCAGGTGACCGCCGAAAACCTTATGAACGACTTCGAGGAACGGGCACTCGCGCAACGCGTGGCCGACCGGATGAGCCAACGATTAAGCAAGCCCATCATGCTCTGTCAAAGAATGCCCTCGGGAAGGATACACATCCGCATAACGTCTCTCGCCAATGGAAGCAGAAAGATTCTCATCTGAAAGCCACTATATGTGGCAGATTTGCCATCCCCGGACAAACCAAAACCGCTATATGTGGCAGACCAGACTGGTTTCAAGCTTCAAAAGACCCCAATCAGTACCCCCTAGACGAGATTTTCCTTGGGAGACTGCCACATATAACGGAAATCATTTTTCTGAAATGCCAAAAACTGCCACATATAGGACATTTCAAACTGAAAACGCGGCATAGACATATCACCTTTTTCGTCAGATCGAAGACAGCATTTCGAAAACGTCATCATCATCGACGACGAGGCTATCGATTTTGCGGCGGCCGAGTTCGCGCAGCCATTCGTCAGGTTCCGCATCGGCGAGCGCACGGATGTCGAGATGCAACGGCTTGTGCCTTCCGACCACCACCTCGTTAGCATCCACAGCTTGGACCGGCCCGTCGAAATGGGCAAAGGCACCATCCGAAACATCCAACTGATCCGTCCGACCCGGAAGGCGTGCGGCACTTCCCACCGATCCTTCCGTACCGTTCGAATTACCCGGGACACCCGCACGGCCACCAGTCGGACATATGCCCAACACCGCCGCATACGTGTCATATAGCCCGCGTCGACGTACAGCGTATTCGGCATCAGATTCCTCCGCATGTTTTCTGCCGTCCACAATGTACGGCATTCCTGTGGTGATGTAGTGGAAGAAATGGCGATTGATGGCGTCGCATTCCGCCCGCATCACGTCATATACCACTTCCACACCGTTTTCCTCAAGAATGCGAAGTCCTTTGCCGGCCACGATGGGATTCGGATCGATCGAACCGACCACGACGCGCGTTATGCCGTGCGAAAGAATTAGATCGGTGCATGCCGGCTGCGATCCGACATGGCAGCAAGGTTCGAGAGTGTCGATGACCGTGGCTCCATGCATGTCGATACCATGCTTGTCGGCGTAGTCGAAGGCCATGCGTTCCGCATGCGGTCCGCGGTAGCGGTCGTGGTATCCGGCTGCGAGAATCTCGCCGTCGCGGACCACCACCGTGCCGACCAACGGATTCGGATTCACCCAACCGGCTCCCTTATGGGCCAGTTCCAGCGCCTGCGTCATGTATTTCCGATATTGAGGCATGTCATCCATGGTTCCAAGCATATTGCATCGATTGCGGTCCCACATTTCAAAATCGCCATGAGACATTTCGTAAATGGATAGGCGCGAACCGGTCATCCGTCCCATCGCCGTACGGCGTCGCACAATAACGCCATACAATGTTGGCAGACCAGCAAAGGAACCAGCGAGAGGAAGCACCACATGCAGCGCGAAATCATGACGTCCATTCCGTTTTTGAGCCAGCCGTCGACGGAGGCGCTCAATACGCCCGAGGATCTTGCCGTCGCACAGGATCTCAAAGACACGCTTGACGCACACCGCAATGGCTGCGTCGGCATGGCCGCAAACATGATCGGCGTCTCGAAGAGCATCATTGCATTCGTGGACGAGGATTTCGGCGGTCGCATCTTCGTAATGTTCAACCCGACGATCACTGCGAAAGACGGCGCCTACGACGCCTCCGAAGGCTGCCTGTCTCTCAAAGGCGAGCGCCGCACGGTCCGCTTCCAGCGCATTGAGGTCTCGTATGCGGATCGCAAGTTCCGCGAGCGCATGCCACATTCACTGGTTTCACCGCGCAGATCATCCAACACGAGATCGATCATTGCGAAGGCATTATCATTTAACGACTTTTTCAGGCATGGCACCTAGCGGCTTTTCGGGCGCTCCATCTAGCGACAGGCTTAGGAAAAATCGTTTGATGTAACAATCGTACGTAACCGCCTTACGTTACAGTTTCCGTAATGCACCGTAGGGCAGTGTCAAAGGAGATTTCATGGGTGTCATCGATATGTTCAACGATTTCGTCAAACTCATTGAAAGCGAGTCCCTGCCCGTCGAAGCCGTTGCGATTGCGGATGGCGACGCCATTATCGCGGAACGTCATTTCGTTCCCGACCAGGATCGCAATATTTATTCCCATACGAAAAGTTATGTTTCGACGGCTATTGGCATTGCGATTGAAGATGGCTTGCTGTCGCTCGATTCGCGATTGGTCGACTCGTTCCCCGAGTATGTTCCCTCCGATGCGCAACTGGAGTTGGGCCAGATCACGCTGAGGCACTTGCTGACTATGTCGAGCGGTTTCAATCATGCGTATTTGATGAACCCTGACCGGCGCAGTGGTGTTGGTGCGCCTGATTATTTACGGTACATGTTCTCTCGCAGGGTTGAGGTGGAGCCCGGCAGCACGTTCTGCTATTCGTCTGCGGATTCTGATTTGGCGGGCCGCATGTTGGAGCAGGCTGCCGGCATGCGTCTTGGCGAGTATTTGTATGGCACGATTTTTTCCAAGTTGGATCAGGGTTGGCCTGTTTGGGAATGTGATCCGCAAGGTCATCCGATTGCAGGCGGCGGGATCTACATGTCGCTTGCAAATATGTTGAAACTTGGCCAGGTCTATTTGAATGATGGCACTTGGCATGGCACGCGCATTGTCAGCGAATCGTGGGTCAAGCAGGCTTCCGGTAAGCAGATCGACACTCCGTATAGCAATATTTGGACGTGCGGTTATGGCTATCAGTTCTGGATGTCGCCTTATGAGGGGGCATATCGTGCGGATGGTGCGTACGGTCAGATTACTACGGTTTTGCCGAAGCAGGGTTTGGTTGTTGCGATTCAATGCCCGGAATCTGGTGATTTCGACAATATCGTTCGTCCTGCTTTGCATGAGCATCTGCTGCTTCCGCTTACTGCCTGAGCGCACGACTTCGCCCATACCGTCGTGTAGATGGGGTATGGGATAATTATGCACGGTATTGTGCGTGGGTTGCGTTCCGGAATCCTTGATTGAGTTTCCGTTGACCGCTCATGCAACACGCTGGAATTCCAACGTTTCTTAAGGATGGAACACAACATTGGCTGAATTCATTTACCAGATGATCAAGGCCCGCAAGGCTTACGGCGACCGTGTGATTCTCGATGACGTGACTTTGAGCTTCCTGCCAGGCGCGAAGATTGGCGTTGTTGGCCCGAACGGCATGGGTAAGTCCACGCTGCTGAAGATCATGGCCGGACTCGACACCGTGTCTAATGGCGAGGCTTCTTTGACTCCGGGTTATACCGTCGGCATTCTGCAGCAGGAACCGCCGCTGGATGACACCAAGACTGTTGGCGAGAACATCAAGATGGCGTTCGGCGAGATCGCTGAAAAGGTGGCTCGTTTCAATCAGATTGGCGAAGAGATGGCCAATCCGGATGCCGATTTCGATGCTTTGATGGATGAGATGGGCAAGCTGCAGAACGATATCGATGCTGCAAACGGTTGGATCTTGATTCTCAACTTGAGCAGGCTATGGATGCTTTGCAGTGCCCGGATCCGGATACTCCGGTAACGGTATGCTCCGGTGGTGAACGCCGTCGTGTGGCATTGTGCAAGCTGCTGCTGGAGCTCCTGATCTGCTGCTGCTCGACGAGCCTACCAACCATCTTGACGCCGAGTCGATTCTGTGGTTGGAGCAGTTCCTGCACCAGTACAAGGGTGCCGTCATCGCCGTTACCCACGATCGTTACTTCATGGATAACGTGGCCGAGTGGATCTGCGAGGTCGACCGTGGCCAGCTGTACCCGTATAAGGGCAACTACACCACGTATTGGAGACCAAGGCCAAGCGTATGGAAATCCAGGGCGCCAAGGATGCCAAGCTCGCCAAGCGCCTGAAGAGCGAACTTGATTGGGTGCGCTCTTCGCCGAAGGCCCGTCAGGCCAAGAACAAGGCTCGTCTGGAGCGTTACGACCAGATGGAGCAGGAGGCACGCAACAACAAGAAGCTTGACTTCTCCGAGATTCAGATTCCGGCTGGCCCGCGCTTGGGCTCTACTGTGCTGGAAGCCGAGCATATTCACAAGGCGTTCGGCGACCGTGTGTTGATCGACGATCTGAGCTTCACGCTGCCGCGTAACGGTATTGTCGGCGTGATCGGCCCGAACGGTGTGGGTAAGTCCACCCTGTTCAAGACCATCGTTGGCCTTGAACCGTTGACGTCTGGCTCGTTGAAGATCGGCGAAACCGTGCAGATCAGCTATGTGGATCAGAATCGCGCCGGTCTTGACCCGAATAAGAACCTGTGGGAGGCCGTGTCTGACGGTCTTGACTTCATTGAGGTTGCTGGCGTTGAAGTACCGACCCGCGCGTATGTGGCGTCCTTCGGTTTCAAGGGTTCCGACCAGCAGAAGCTCACCGGCGTGCTGTCCGGTGGTGAACGCAATCGTCTGAATCTTGCGTTGACCCTGAAGCAGGGCGGCAACCTGCTGCTGCTCGACGAACCGACCAACGATCTTGATGTCGAAACTCTTGAATCGCTTGAAAACGCACTGCTTGGCTTCCCGGGCTGCGCTGTGGTGATCTCTCACGACCGTTGGTTCCTCGACCGCGTGGCCACGCATATTCTCGCATGGGAAGGCGATGACGAGAATCCAGCCAAGTGGTACTGGTTCGAAGGCAACTTCCAGGCCTATCAGGAGAACCGTGTCGCTCGTCTCGGCGAAGACGCGGCTCGCCCCCACCGTCTCCATCGCAAGCTAACGCGCTAAGCCGTTAAGCAGACAGTCCTGTGGACTGTCTGTAGGTTGGCCTGAGTGAGGCGACAGCCGAACGAAGGCAACAATGAGCCTTGCGAAGCAAGACCATAATTGCGAACGTTACTCGCAAATTTCAGCAAAGCGCCGTGCTTCGTTACGAAGTGCGGCGCTTTGCCGTATGTGAATCGTTTGACGATTACCTGCCGTTCACGCTTCTCACGCATTCGTTACAAAACAATCCGGCGAAATTTACCGCCCTTGCGTAGACTCGTTTCCAGAACGAAGCGTTTATCGTATGCGACTCAAAGAATCGAGGCCCGTTATGACACAGACAGCGCAGACAGCAATAACTCCGTTACAACGGTTGGCGAAGGTGCTTCAGCTGGGCACGCCTTCCACGTACCGCAGCCACACATATGTGAATGGCGAAGCTGTATTTCCCCACTGGCCGCGTGTACGGCGGTCAGGTGATCGCGCAGGCCATGATGGCCGCATCCAAAACGGTTCCGCCATCTCGTCTGCCGAATTCGATTCATGCTATTTCATTTCCGCCGGCGATATTCGTCAGGATTTGCTGTTTGATGTGGAGAATCTGCGTGATGGCCGCTCGTTTTCCGCTCGTCGCGTGAATGTCACGCAGGCTCAGGGTTCGATTCTGACGGCCATCGCCAGCTTCCAGGAGCAGGGTCAGGATGGCATTGAGTTCGCCGATCCCATGCCGGAAGGCGTGCCGGAGCCGGAAACGTTGACCAGTGCGAAGCAGCTGATGGAGCCGTTTGCCGAAAAGTCTTCGTATGCCAAATACTATGCGGAAAAGTCGCCGTTCGACATTCGTCATGTAACGCGCACGATCATGCTGGGTGCCGATAAGAAGAGCGCCAGTAACGATTCCGGCAAGCAGCTGGTGTGGATGAAGGCCGACGGCACGGTTGACGTTCCGCAGGTCATGCATCGTGCGATGTTGGCTATGGGTTGCGATCAGGTGATGCTGGAGCCGGTGTTGCGTCGTGCCGGGTTAAGTATTGCCACGCCTGGCATTTCGTTCGCTTCGATCGATCATTCGATGTGGTGGTATCGCGATATCGACATCAATCAGTGGCATTTGTATGTGCAGGATACGCCTACCGCGGCTCACGGCCGTGGCTTGGGGCAGGCGAAGGTATACACGCAGGATGGCGAGCTTGTTGCTGCATGACTCAGGAGGCGATGATCCGTGTTCCTGAGGAGGATTTGAAGAAGTAAGGACAATCAGGCTTTCGTTTGGGCTGCCGATTTGGTTGCCGCGGCCGCGTAACGGTTTCGTTGCGTGGCCGTTTTCATTTTCGGGCTTTCCGGACCGTCGATTGGTGGGATTTGACACAACCACTCCCCACAATGCCGATGATCATGTCAGCGATGCATACGATTGCCGCGATCGCGCATTCGAGGATGGCCTGACTGTAGAACGTCGCCTCACCATGTGGCAGGCTCATGATGAGCTGTCCACCATACCAGCCGGCCAACGCCGCTCCTGCCACGCCCAACGCTTTGCATGACACCAGTGTGGCGAACGCCTTCTGCGGGTCCAAAGGTTTCAGCTGCGCGCGTTTTTCGGGATCTGTGGTGGTGTATTTGTGGATCTGCAATGCCATATACAGCACGACGAATCCCAGAATCGCCAACACCACGGGCACGATCCATGGAGCGCCGACCAATGGCAAACCTGAAATCTCGCCATATTTCGCCAATCCCATACCGGCCAGCAATCCTAATGCGGCAGCGAGAACATAGCACCACCAAGGGGTTCTGCGCGCTTTCATAGCGTACCTCCGATGATCCAATTGTCGGTCAGCAGTCCCACTTGCGCGGTATCGGGGGCCATGGCCAGCAGGAATGATACCGGATCCTTGCCCAGTCGCGCATCGGGATCCATGTCGAGCCATGGCGCAAGCACTGCGGCATGGTTGCGTGCGGTGGGCCACGGCACCTTGCAGTCAGGCTCATCGCATGTCACGCCTTCCATGTCGATCAGGTCGAGATCGAAGTCTTCGTCGACGGAGGCTTCCACATTGCTTAATGCTTCGATCAGATCATGGCGCCCATGCGCGTGGAAATCTGGATTACCGCGGCCATTTTGTCGGGGAGTCCGTCGAGTTGGCTCACATGGTAGAGGGGTGAGATGCCCTCGACTTGGTTGCCGGGAATGCCGTCCAACATGACGATGGCCATGCGGAACTGCTGTTCGGCATCGGTTGCCGGGCTGTCGAGTGAGATCACCGCACGTTTCGATGCGGGTTCTGGCTGTGCAGCAGCAAGTGCCGCCGCTTTGGCTGCGGCGGTTCCTTCCGGCAGATCACTGGAATCGATCGCACCATACGCTTCGTCCATATCATCCGCATCGCCCGCATTATTGGCATCGCAGGCAAGGTCGTCGATACCGTAGCCGGTCGGACTTCCCACCATCCAATCATCAGCGATTTCGTCGATATGGTCGCGATCGGATGCCTCGTGCAATAGCTGGGCCACGGAACCGGCATGTTCGCCCGACAATTCAGCGTCCGGCTCGAGTGCCAGCCACGGCCCCAACACAAACGCACGCTGCCATGCACGGGGGTGAGGCAGCGTCAGATCCGGATCATCGTTGCTCTGCCCGTCAAAATCGATGATATCCAGATCGAGTGTGCGCGAAGTCCAATGGTCGGTACGCACTCGACCATGTGCGGCTTCGATGCGCTGCAATCCTCGCAGCAGTTCCATTGCCGACAGTTTGGTGGTCACGGAAACAACCGCATTGTAAAAGTCGGGGGTACCATCGGGCATGCCCCACGCATCGGTACGGTACAGCGGCGAAACGCCCGTAACCTGAGTGGATGCCAGTCCGTCGATCGAACGCACCGCGTCACGCAAGGTGGCCGCCACATCGCCTTGGTTACCACCCATGGCAATGATGGCATGATGCACTTGCGATGCAGCCGAAATTGTTTCACGGGAACGTTCCACGGTTACGCTCACGTCGTCGAATGGTACGACGATTGGCGCGCTCGGCTTATGCACGGTCACCTGCGTCTGTGCCACGGCTGGATATTCAAGAATCATGCTGGCGATGCGATCAGCGAGTTTTTCGATGAGATCGACATGTTCGCCTTCGATGATGGCGACTATTCCTTTGGCGATGGCACCGTAATCGACGGTGTCCCGCAGGTCGTCGGAATGCCCGGCCGGCGCAAGATCAAGAAACAACGTGGCGTCGACGACGAACGTTTGCGCACGCTCATGTTCGAAATCAAGCACTCCGTGTTTGCCGACCGCGCGAACACCAGTCAATCGAATCTGATCCATGCCAGCCTTTCTTTGCATATCTTAAGGTTTAATGGTGGAAATGCGTTGCCGCACCTACGCTGTCAGGAACGCACGACGTATGCGAGCACCGTGCATCAGTCGTTAGCGAAGGCACGCCACGCGTTGCCGATCGCCACGCATCGCGGCTTTTCTCCACGTCATGCACGCGCACGGCCCACGCTCCATGTTCGGCACATAGGGCGCTGATGGCGGCGGTCGCATTGTCTTTGCTATCCATGTTTGGCTTGTCAATACCAGCATCGGCAAGCGCCGCGCCGACGAATCGTTTGCGCGAGGCTCCAATCAGCACCGGATACCCGGTAGCATTGAACCTCTCCAATGCCGTCATCAGCGGGAAGTTATGCTCGACGCTCGGTTTGGAGAATCCAAGACCCGGATCGATGATGATTTGTGACGGTGAGACGCCTGCCTGAAGCACGTCGTCGACCTGCTTCATGAGTTCGTCATACACGTCATCCACCACGCCATTGGCGTACACGGACGTATCAGCGTCAGGCACGTCGCCTGCGGAGCCGGCAAGCCAGCCGCGCCAATGCTGCACAATGTAAAGGCTTTCCGAATGCTCGGCCACCACATGGGGTACTTCGCGGTCCAGCCGACCGCCGGACACGTCGTTGATGATTTGCGCACCATGCTCCAACGCCATGCGAGCCACCGATGCGCGTGTGGTGTCGATTGACAGCACCGCACCTTCCGGAATCAACGCATCCACGGCACCTAGCACGCGGGTTTGCTCATCTTCCTGCTGACGCGTTTGGCTCCGGGGCGAGTGGATTCGGCGCCGATGTCGATGATGTCAGCCCCATCCTTCATCATCGCCTCGCCGTGCGCTTTCGCTTTCGCAGGATCGAGCCACAGCCCTCCATCGGAGAACGAATCCTCCGTAATGTTGAGCACGCCCATCACCAGCGTACGGTCACTATCATGAATCGCTTTCATATCAATGGTCATCCGGTTTCCCTCCTATATCCGGTTATTGCTATTTACGATTCGACTTGCTGCGGCCGCATCGATCACGAATGCTGCGACAGGATCAGGCTCATGGCTTCGGCTCGCGTCGTCGCGTCTCGCATGCAACCGCGCACCGCCGATGTGACCGTGCGCGATTGCGCCTTCTTCACGCCACGCATGGCCATGCACATGTGGTCGCATTCGGTGACCACGATCACGCCACGTGCTTCGATGCCTTCCATCAGCGCGT
>ENA-OQAS01000852-OQAS01000852.1-human-gut-metagenome-genome-assembly--contig:-NODE-852-length-15296-cov-2.412552_pt1 | contig 15296 bp, 28 predicted proteins | sample MGYA00242733_ERZ504523 | MGnify/ENA primary metagenome ERZ504523 (study PRJEB26092, sample SAMD00036239) | human gut metagenome | host: Homo sapiens | study: EMG produced TPA metagenomics assembly of... | reverse complement strand
GTGAAGAATGGCTGGAGCATGGATTTTCAGTCAGTCCATTTTCGCTTCCGCTAAAAAATGAAGTGTTTGTGCCAAAAAAAGATTATTTTGACGGATTGTTCGGAGTATTTGCAGATAGTTTACCGGATGCATGGGGACAGCTTTTATTGGAGCGTTTGCTGAAAGAACGTGGAAAAAAGGAAGCACAATATTCGGTATTGGATCGTCTTGCCATCGTGGGAAAATCTGGAATGGGAGCTTTGACCTATCATCGCAGAAGGAGATTGGGATGGGACAACAGATGGATGATCTGGACGAACTATCTGTGCATTGCCAGAAATAATTAAGCACGCAATATTCGGAGAAATTAGATGAATTGTACCGGCTGGGAGGAACCAGTGGTGGTGCAAGACCTAAGATTATGACGGAAATAGATGGAGAAAACTGGATTATTAAATTTCCGGCACATGTGGACAAAAAAAGATGTGGGAAAAATGGAATACGATTATTCTCTGTGTGCAAAAGCCTGTGGAATTGTAATGAGTGAAACACGGCTTTTTTCATCAGATATATGTCCGGGATATTTTGGAACAAAGAGATTTGATCGAAGAATAGAAAAGAATGAAATAAAAAGGGCACATATGTTAACTGCGGCTGCCTTATTGGAGTTAGATTTTAATCAACCAAGTCTGGACTATCATGAATTGATGAAGTTGACAAAAATTCTGACAAGGGATTGTACAGAGGATGTGGAAAATATGTATCGTCGTATGTGTTTTAATGTATTCGCACATAATCGTGATGATCATTCTAAAAACTTTACCTACATTTATAATGAAAAGGATGATATGTGGCGTTTAAGTCCTGCCTATGATCTCACATACAGTAATACGTATTATGGTGAGCACACAACCACTGTAGATGGAAATGGCAAAAATCCGGGGAAAAAGGAATTAGTAGCAGTTGGTGTGCAGGCGGGTATGAAAAAGACATACTGTGAACGTGTTGCAGAGGAAATCCGTCTGTGTGTAAATGAAAAGCTGGAACACTACTTGAAATAATAATGTTCCAGCTATATAAGCCTAGCCCTGACATTCTAGTGTTGGAGCCGCATCAATAATTTCCTGAAGCGGGGTCCATGACAGGAGATCATCCGTATCGTCATTCGTGTCCTCATCATCGGGAAAAATGAGCATTCGGATTGTTCGTTTTTCTTTTTTTGGCATCTTCCGGAGTGTTTGGCAGACGCTGATAAGCTGGTGATTTATGAAAATTTTTGGAAACTTCATTGTAAGCAGCCAGCAGATATTCTTTGTCCGGATCTTTGTCCGAGACCCCGGCAATCGCGGATGTAATCATATCATTTGCTTCCTGCTTGCTTTTTGCATGGGAAAGCTGCTGTTTTAAAGCCTCCGCCATTCGTTGGACGCGTAGGGCGTGGGCATACAGAATTGGATCGGTACGCCGCAGAAAATCCAGTTCTTTGGCAGAAAGCTTCTTCCCACTTTTTAATTTTCCCATAATGCGGGAGAGCATTTCCTGTTTTTTTCTTCCTGTGTATCAGGGTCCTGTCTTTGCAGGGGAGAAGTCCAGGAAGAAAATGCGGCATTGGTTGTTTCTCTCACATAGAGCATGCGTCCCTGAGGAGAAGAAAGATCATAGGATGAGGAATCGGATGAGGGATTCTTCTGGGACATCAGTGATAAATAAATCTGCATGAAAAGTTCCTTTCTGTAATAGATCATCGTTTGTGTTGTCTATTATATCGGCAAAACATCCGTTACAATTAATAACGGATGTTTCTGGAGAAAGAGAATATTCCCCTTCTTTCGTCATATCGAAAAAACTTATGTCTAAAACAATTTTCAGACAATTCGACAATATATTCCAATGTTTATAAAATCTTTAGAATTTTTGTTAGCACTCCTACTTGACGAGTGCTAAAAACGGGTGTATAACAATATCGTAATCGAGAAAAATAGTAACTGGGATGCAAAAAACAGCACAGTTACATGATGATAGTTAAGAGGAGGGCTTGCTATGAACATACAGAAATTCACACAAAAGTCGGTAGAAGCGATCAATAACTGCGAAAAGCTTGCCTACGACTATGGAAATCAGGAGATTGAGCAGGAGCACCTGTTAGTTGCCCTGTTACAGCAGGAAGAGGGACTGATCCCGAAACTGATAGAGAAAATGGAAATTGACGTACAGCATTTCACCCAGAATGCGATCAGCAAACTGGATGCGCGCGTCAAAGTATCCGGCAGCAACAGCAATGTCTATGTCGGAAAAGATTTAAACAATGTGCTGATCCATGCAGAGGATGAGGCAAAGGCAATGGGAGATGAATATGTCTCTGTCGAGCATATTTTCCTTGCAATGCTCAAATATCCAAATCCGGCGATGAAAGCACTGATGAAAGAATATGGGCTGACAAGGGAACGGTTTTTGCAGGCATTGTCTACCGTCCGCGGCAATCAGCGTGTCACTTCCGATAACCCGGAAGCAACATATGATACACTGGAAAGTACGGTTATGATATGGTGGAGCGTGCAAGACAGCAGAAGATGGACCCGGTGATCGGCCGTGATGAGGAGATCCGGAATGTGGTTCGGATTCTTTCCCGTAAGACCAAAAATAACCCGGTGCTGATCGGTGAACCCGGTGTAGGTAAGACTGCCGTTGTCGAGGGTCTGGCACAGCGTATCGTAAAAGGCGATGTACCGGAAGGCTTAAAAGACAAGAAGCTGTTTGCGCTGGATATGGGTGCCCTGGTTGCCGGTGCAAAGTATCGTGGCGAATTTGAGGAACGTTTGAAAGCAGTTCTTGACGATGTCAAAAATTCGGATGGACAGATCATTCTGTTTATCGATGAACTGCACACAATCGTCGGTGCCGGAAAAACCGATGGTGCCATGGATGCCGGACAGCTGTTAAAACCAATGCTTGCCAGAGGCGAACTGCACTGTGTCGGTGCCACAACCTTAAACGAATACCGGGAGTATATCGAAAAAGATGCTGCCCTGGAGCGGCGTTTCCAGCCGGTTATGGTAGATGAGCCAACGGTGGAAGATACCATTTCCATCCTGCGTGGCTTAAAGGAGCGCTACGAAGTATTCCACGGCGTTAAGATTACGGACTCTGCGCTTGTTACGGCAGCAGTTCTTTCCAACCGTTATATTACAGACCGGTTCCTGCCGGATAAAGCAATCGATCTGGTCGACGAGGCCTGTGCGATGATAAAGACCGAGCTGGATTCCATGCCGCAGAACTTGATGAGATGAACCGGAAGATCATGCAGATGCAGATCGAGGAGACGGCATTAAAGAAAGAGACGGATCATCTGAGTCAGGAGCGTCTGGCAGATCTGCAGAAGAACTTGCAGAATTGCGTGATGAGTTTAATACCAGAAAAGCGCAGTGGAGCACCGAAAAGGATGCAGTTGACAATGTCAGCAAGGTCAGAGAGCAGATTGAGAGCACAAAGAAGGAGATCGAGGCAGCACAGCGTGACGCAGATTATGAAAAAGCTGCGGAATTGCAGTACAGTAAACTGCCTGGATTACAGAAAGAACTGGAAATTGAGGAAGATAAACTCAAAGACCGTGATCTGTCTCTGGTACACGAAAATGTCACCGATGAAGAGATTGCAAAGATCATTTCCCGCTGGACGGGAATCCCGGTTGCGAAGTTAAGCGAAAGCGAGCGGAACAAGACACTGCACCTGGATGAGGAACTCCACAAACGTGTGGTAGGCCAGGACGATGGTGTTACAAAAGTGACCGAGGCGATTATCCGTTCCAAAGCAGGAATCAAAGATCCGACCAAACCAATTGGTTCGTTCCTGTTTTTGGGACCGACCGGTGTCGGCAAGACCGAACTTGCAAAAGCACTTGCTGCCAGCCTGTTTGACGATGAATCCAACATGGTGCGTCTTGATATGAGTGAATACATGGAGAAATACTCCGTGTCTCGTCTGATCGGAGCGCCTCCAGGATATGTCGGATACGATGAAGGCGGCCAGCTGACAGAAGCTGTGCGGAGAAAACCGTATTCTGTTGTCCTGTTTGATGAGGTGGAAAAGGCACATCCGGATGTCTTTAACGTACTGTTACAGGTACTTGATGACGGGCGGATCACAGATTCACAGGGACGTACCGTAGATTTCAAGAACACGATCATTATTATGACCAGTAACCTTGGATCGCAGTATCTGCTGGATGGCATTGATGCAGACGGCAACATTTCGCCGGAGGCAGAAAAAGAAGTCATGGAAGATCTGCAGGGACATTTCCGACCGGAATTTTTGAACCGTCTGGATGAGATTATTATGTTTAAGCCACTGTCAAAAGAAAATATTGGTGGCATCATCCGTCTGCTGATGGATGATCTGAACAAACGTCTTTCTGATCGTGAGATCAAGGTGGCATTGTCACCGGAAGCGGAGCACTTTGTGGTTGAACATGGTTACGATCCGGTTTATGGTGCAAGACCATTGAAGCGGTTCCTGCAAAAGCATGTAGAGACCCTCTCTGCAAAACTGATTCTCGAAGATCAGGTACGGCAGGGAGATACGATCCTCATTGACGTGAAGGATGGTGCACTTACAGCATCTGTACAAAAATAAAAGCAATATTTATGATAAAAAATACTCAATAATAACTTGTCAAGCGTCAAGGAAATCATGTATCCTTATAAGGATGAAATGAATTTCCTGACGCTTTTCTTTCAAAATGAGATAAGCGGGAAATGAAAGAATAATAGAAATTACATAGAAATATCGCAAAGAAACAAAGCGTAAAGAAGTTTGTGGAAAAATTCCTGCAAAGAATAAAAATGCAGGATACACACAAAAATTATTCAAAAAGATCTTGAATGATATTCATATGGGGATTGGATACGAATGGATTTATTTGAGTATATGAGACAACAGAATATGAAGGATGAGTCACCGCTTGCCTCACGGTTGCGTCCGACCACACTTGATGAGGTTGTCGGGCAGCAGCACATCGTCGGGAAAGACAAACTGCTGTACCGTGCGATCAAAGCGGATAAACTCAGCTCCATCATCTTTTACGGACCGCCCGGTACGGGAAAGACGACGCTGGCGAAAGTGATTGCCAATACCACAAGTGCAGAGTTCATGCAGATCAATGCGACTTCGGCGGGCAAGAAAGACATGGAGGAAGTGGTTGCCGCGGCAAAAAACAATCAGGGCATGTATGGAAAGAAAACGATCCTGTTTATCGATGAGATCCATCGTTTCAACAAGGGACAGCAGGACTATCTGCTTCCGTTTGTCGAGGACGGCACGATCATTCTGATCGGAGCCACAACGGAAATCCGTATTTCGAAGTGAATCCTGCGCTTTTGTCGCGCTCCGTCATTTTTGAGTTAAAGAAACTTTCCACGGAGGATATCCGTACATTGCTGCTTCGGGCGGTCAATGATACGGAAAAGGGCATGGGTTCTTACCATGCACAGATGGATGATGATGCGCTGGAGTTTTTAGCTGACATGGCAAACGGAGATGCGCGTGCAGCGCTGACCGCCATTGAACTTGGAATTCTGACCACGGACCGGAGTGAGGATGGGATCATTCACATTACACTGGATGTGGCCAGTGAGTGCATTCAGAAGCGGGTCATCAACTACGATAAGACGGGAGATAATCACTATGATACGATCTCTGCTTTTATCAAGAGCATGCGTGGATCAGATCCGGATGCCGCGGTGTATTATCTGGCACGGATGCTTTATGCGGGGGAAGATGTGAAATTTATTGCCAGAAGAATCATGATTCTGGCATCTGAGGATATCGGGAATGCTGATCCGCAGGCATTGCAGGTTGCAGTAGCTGCGGCACAGGCGGTGGAGCGGCTCGGAATGCCGGAAGCACGGATTGTACTGGCACAGGCAGTTACTTATATGGCAAGTGCGCCAAAGAGTAATTCCGCGATCAATGCCATTGATAAGCCATGCGTGTAGTGCAGGAGACAAAGACACCGCCGGTACCGGTGCATTTGCAGGATGCCCACTACAAATCGGCAGGAAAGCTTGGGCACGGAAAAGGTTACAAATATGCCCATGATTATAAAAACCACTACGTGAAGCAGCAGTATCTGCCGGACGGATTGACCGGTGAGGTTTTTTATGAGCCGTCGGAAAACGGATATGAGCAGCAGATTCGCGCCTATTATAAAAAAATCAAAGAAAATCCAGAGGAATAATAAGGAGGAAAACTTACCATGAAAACCTATCAGGAGATGAGCAAAGAGGAACTCACACAGGAGCTGACCGCACTCAAAGCCGAATATGAAAAAATAAAAGGCATGGGTCTTGCACTGGATATGTCCAGAGGAAAGCCGGGAGCAGACCAGCTTGATTTAAGCATGGGAATGCTTGATGTGCTTGATTCTAAGACTGCATTAAAGAGTGAAAACGGCACCGATCTGCGAAACTATGGTGTCCTTGATGGTATTCCGGAAGCTAAAAAACTGATGGCGGATGTGATCGGGACAAAGCCGGAAAATGTGATTATATATGGTAACTCCAGCCTGAATATCATGTATGATCAGGTTGCCCGTGCAGAAATGTTTGGTATTTGTGGCAACACTCCATGGTGTAAGCTCGATAAGGTAAAATTCCTCTGCCGGTTCCGGGATATGACAGACATTTTGCCATCACAGAGACATTCGGTATCGAGATGATCAACATCCCAATGACAGAGAATGGACCGGATATGGATCTGGTAGAAAAATATGTGAATAACGATGAGACGGTAAAAGGAATCTGGTGTGTGCCGAAATATTCCAATCCACAGGGTGTGGTCTATTCGGATGAGACGGTCCGCAGATTTGCAGCCTTAAAGCCGGCAGCCGCAGATTTCCGTATTTTCTGGGATAATGCCTATGTGGTACATCATCTCTACAAAGAGGACCAGGCACAGATTCTGGATATTTTAGAGGAGTGCAAAAAGGCAGGAAATCCGGATATGGTATTTGAATTCTGTTCTACCAGCAAAGTCAGCTTCCCGGGTTCCGGTATTGCAGCAATCGCTTCCTCAGAGACAAACATTGCAGATATCAAGAAGCGTCTGACGATTCAGACCATTGGCCATGATAAGATTAACCAGCTGCGTCATGTGAAGTTTTTTTAAGAATGTTGATGGCATCAAGGCACATATGGAAAAACAGGCAGATCTGATTCGCCCGAAATTTGAGCTTGTTGAGAAGATCTTTTCCGATGAACTGGCATCCCGCGGAATCGTACATGGATGCATCCGCTTGGTGGATATTTTATTTCCTTCGAGGCACCGGAAGGATGCGCAAAGGAGATTGTTTCAAAGTGTAAAGAGGCAGGGGTGGTACTGACCGGTGCGGGTTCCCCGTTCCCTTACAAAAAAGATCCGAAGGATTCTGTCATCCGTATTGCACCGACGTATCCGTCGCTTGCCGAACTTGAGCAGGCAGCAAATGTATTTGTTGTTGTGGTACGCATGGTTGCAGCAGAAAAATTTTGGCAGAAAAATAGAGTGAATGACTAAGGTAAAAGCAAAAAGAAGGGCTTCCCGGTGCGGAAGTCCTTTTTTAGTACCAAAGAACTATTTACAAAAACTCAAAAAACGGTATAGTAAAAATATCTTTTTTCAGTACGGCAATGCATGTGATGCAATCGCCGCATTTTTTGTGCCCACAGATATTCTTCTGTGGTTTCCCATAAGAACGTCCTTCATACAGGAGGAAAATGAAAATATGAAAGAAATATTTCAGGAATATGGCGGTATTTTAATTACCGTGGTAGCGATTCTTGCAGTGATCCTTGTCATTACAGCAGTTGTGGGAACGGACACAAGCGGACCCATCGGGAGTGCGTTTCAGACACTGGTGAAAAATTTTATTGACCAGGCGAACAAAAATACCGGTCTGCCGACACCCTAAGGAGGCTGTATGGAACTTGGAAAAGAGTATTTCGGTCCATTGTGGAAATATATTGCGAACGAAGAGATCACAGATGTCGATTACAATGGGCGGGAGATCTGGCTGACCAATATCTATAACGAACGTTACCGGGTGAATCAGGCGTATGTGGATGAGAATATGACTTTGGCATTTGTAGAACAGTTTACCCAGCGGATTGCAAATGTGGTCAGTCAGCAGTTTAACAAGCAGAATCCGGAGCTGGAGGCAGAAACCAGTGAGCTGCGGGTGACAGTTCTGCATGAGTCGATCGCACGTTCCGGGCGCAGTATCAGCATCCGGAAAACACCGCCGGTCATTCGGCTGACAGCAGAAAAGGCACTGCAGGAACAGTATTGCAGCAGGGATATTCTTGCAGTATTGGTTAATTGCGTGCTGACGAAAATGAATCTGATTTTTTGCGGGATGCCGGGAATTGGAAAGACGGAGTGTGTAAAATTTTTTCCCAATATGTTCCGGGAAATGAGCGTGTCATCACAATCGAAGATACCATGGAGATCCGGTATTCCGCAACGAATCCGGGGAAAGACTGTATTGAGATGCGGGTCAATGACCGGTTTGATTATGCGGATGCGATCAAGGCAAGCCTGCGGTTAAATCCCAAATGGATCATGCTCTCGGAGGCACGTTCCAAAGAGGTGAAATACCTTTTGGAAGGGTGGTCAACGGGAGTACGGGGAATGACCACCTGCATACGGACGATGTCCGGAATATCCCGGACCGGATTTTAAATATGCTTGAAACGCGTGTGGATGCGGACCGTCTGGAAAACGATATCTATCAGGCAATGGATGTCGGGGTTTTGATCCGAAAGAAAAAGAACGGGGCCGGTCAGGTGTACCGTTATATTGACCAGGTATGTTTTTTGACAGAGAAGGCCAACAAAATTATTATGGCAGTGACCGATGGAAAACTGGTGCTGAAAGAATTTCCGGAATCGCTGTTGCGGCGGTTTAAAAGAGAGGGAGTTGACAACCCGCTGCTTTGCAGCCTTTTGGACCAGCAGCTTGGAAAGGATGCAGACAGGGAGGTGGAAACATGATTTATCTGGTTGTACTGTCGGCTCTGTATGCGCTGCATCTGCTCTTAAAACTTCACTGGATTACGACGGTTGTCATTGGCGGTTTTCTGCTGCTTCGGATTTCCGGACACCGGAAATGGTACAAAAAAAGATCGTATACGAGAGAAAATTTGAGGAGGTATCCGAGTACCTGGATATGCTGTTGTATGCTTTCGTCAAAGAAGAAAAAGTGGAGAGAGCACTGGTGAATGTAGATGCGGCGATGGTGGATGGTCCGATGCGCGGAGTTCTCCAAAACGCCATTGATCATATGCATATGACGTTTGATGAAACTGACGTAATGCGGGATTCCCTGCAGATGATCGAACGGGAATATGCCTGCAGCCGGATAAAAAATGTACATGATTTTATTGTACATGTAGAGATTTACGGAGGAGCAATAGAAAGACCGGTAGAATTGCTTCTGGCGGATAAAAAGAGATGGGAGCAGCGGATTTGTGGTTCTATGAAGGAACGCAGGAAAATGTTTGTGGATATTGTAATGTCAATTGCAGCGTCATTGTTGATATGCGGGATGATTTTATATCTGCCGGTTATGGAAATTGATATCAGTAAAAATTTGATTTCTCAGGTGCTTACGATTGTAGTTGTGATCCTTGATGATCTGATTTTACGAGAGCGCAGAAATATCTTGCCATCGACTGGCTGGCCCTGGATGGACATACCGATGAGGCAGATGCAAAGAAAATAGAAGAATATTACCGGTATGATGAGCGGAAAGAGAAACGTTTGTCGGTAGTTCTGGCTGTTGTGACGGCGGCAGGTGCAGCAGCTGCATATTATTTTGGGTATCAGCTGATGACAGCGGCGGCACTGCTTCTGGTTGCTCTGATGGCAATCAGCACCGGGTAGGACGGGCGGTTGCAAAAAAACGCTGGTACGCAGTATCAAGTGTGCATTTCCGGGATGGCTGATGGATATTGTTCTGCTTTTGCAGAGTGAAAACGTTCAGGTTGCTTTGCAGAAATCACAGGAGCATGTTCCGCCGGTGTTGCGACGGGATCTGGATATACTGGTTGGCCAGCTGGAAATGGAACCGGAGTCCGTTCTTCCCTACCATCGGTTTTTGAAAGCTTTCAGATACCGGAAGTACATTCTGCCATGAGCATGCTCTTTTCCGTTTCCATGGGAAACAGTGGCAGGGCGGACCGGCAAATTGGGGAACTGATTGACCGGAATCTGGAGATGCTGGATGTCGCAGAAAAGGGACGGCTTAAAAATCTGAGCAGTGGAATGTATCTGTTGTTTCTTGCACCGGTATTGACAGCGTCATTAAAACTTCTTGTGGATATGGCAGTGTTTATGATGACATTTCTGTCAGGGGCAGGACTTGGATAAAAGGGAGGAGGATACAAAATGAGCCAGATCATAAAGGCATTCATGGGAGTATTCCTGACTCTTTTTATGGCGGTGACAGCAATGGGAATTCTGGCAGCCTATATGGAAGTAATGAATGCACAGGATATGCAGGCACGAATTGTTGATGAGATCGAAAACAGTGATTTTAATACCGGTGTGGTACGACAGTGTTTTTTGCAGAGTGAGGAAGCCGGATATCAGCTGAAAGTAACATTTTTTAATGAAAATTCCACGGTGGCAACCGTTTCGCAGGTCAGTCAGATACCATATGGAATGGATGGGGTTGATATGGCAAAAATTGAAATGCAGTTTCCGTTTCAGGTTGCTTTTCTGGGAATTAACAGACAGCATACATTTGTAAGCTATGCAAAGTAAAGGAGAAAAATAAGATGGAACAGATCATAGAAGAATATGGAATTGGTGGAATTTTATTTGTGATTGGTACAGGGGTCCTGGCAGGGCTTGGGAAAGTTCTGCAATTGATTGTGGGGGTATAGAATATGGCAGCAGTGGTAAAAGAATACGGCGGTGCGGTACTAGCTGCGGTGGGAGGAGTTGCGTTTTTTGGCACGCTGGGACAGTTTTTGCTGTCCAGACAGGGATTGATTATGCAGATGATCGAGGTTTGGGGAAACGGAGGCTGTTGATGAAAGAACTGATCAGACAATATGCAGGCACGGCAATCGCGGTTGTGACGGCACTGGTATTGATTGCGCTGGTGTCGGAAATGAGCGTGGTTGTGGAAAAGGGAATTCCAAAGAGCCGCGCACTGTGTGAAACAGACACGGCAGCGTTTGAAGGGTACTGGAGGAGTCGATGAAAAACATAATATTAGGAATACTGGGCTGTATGGTTGCGGTTTATACAATCGTTTCCTGTCTGAGTATCTACAGTATTTCCACAAGAAAAAATGAAATGGAAAACTGTATTTCTCAGGTACTTAAATATCATCTGAACCGGTATTATGCGACCGGAGTGTCGGACACGGAGGTTGAAGCATTTATCCGGCAGGAAATCCGGCAGCAGCTGCATACGGCATCAAGGGTTTCCATTGATGTAAAAAGCTGTGATATGGTTTCGGGTGTTATTTCAGTACGGGTAACAGAGGATTTTGTACTTCCGGGAGGATTTCATAAGTCCATAGCATGCGATAAAACGATATTGGTAGAGACGGAAGTAATCGAAGAGGAAACAGAGACGGAAGAAATATGGCCGCAAGAGGAGGAGGTATGAGCAGAAAAGGGAGACTGACAACCAAAGGAAAACATGCGTTGATCCTTGCACTGACAATTGCGGCATGTGTGACCGCAATGCTGTTTTCCCTGTTATTATCTGTGCTGTGTGACGGAAAATATGTATCTTCTGCAGCGCATGCAGGAGATATTTCACATCCGGCCCTCATAACAGGAAAACAGAGACAGGATACGGATTTGTTGACACCGCAATGGCTGTATTACCAGAGCGATGGAAGCGTTACTGACCGTAATATCAAAAAAGAAATGGATGTTCTGATGCGTAAGTGGACCAAGGGAAAGCTCGGGGGAAAGGAATTGGACAGGCTGATAAAAGAATTTTTGCAAAAAAGGACTGTCCGGTCAGGCAAATCACTATGCAGGAGAAAGCGGTGTGTGTATTTCCGTCGGAAAAGGAACTTCCGGATTATACAAAAACACTTGCAAAAAGAGAGAAGATATATCAGTTTATCGGGGTATATACCGGGGGACAGCAGGATGAAAACGGAAGATTATTATGTGAATACTGGGAGGTGGCAATCGGTTAATGGAAAAAAAGATAAAAATTGTGGTGTTCGGGATGGTCGTGGCATTGCTGGTGACATTTCTTCCGTTCAGACAGACAGAAATTTATGCTGGAATATCAGAAAATGCATACAGTTATTATCAGGAGTATGGAAATAATGTATGCTTTTTCCCGTTCTCGGAAACCGATGGGATGATCTATTATGCCACCAAAGCAAATCTGGCAAGTTCGAATATCCGCTATCGGACAATCGGATGGAAGTTGTCGGTAAAGGATTCTTCCGGGAAAAAACTGCAGACGATGTATTTTAAACTTGGCGGAAACTATATGTATGCGGTGCATTGTGTCAGAAAAGGTGGTGCAGAATATAATCTGTATGCGCTGACACTGGGAGACCTGAAGGACCGGTTGAATGCAAAGGCAAGTCAGGCATTAAATAAAGGCAAAGCGTCTATGGTGATGGATGCCTGTATGATTGTGGTAAGGAAAGGAAAAGCGCAGGGAACCATGAATGATCAGGGGCCGGTTTCTGGAAAAGTATATACGACTTATCAGGGGATTTCCGGTGCGGAAAGCTGGAGCAGAGAGTCATACACTTCCTTTCACAATTATTTCCACAAAGAAATTCAGGGATTGTTTTTCTGGGTGGATGCGATTGCAGGAGAAGGGATTGCATCGGTTTCCGGTGGTGGAGAGTATTGTTATGGATACACGGCATGTTTAAAGGCAAAAGCAAAGAAAGGATATGATTTTGCAGAATGGAGAGGAGATTGTTACGGGGATAGAGAGAAACAGGAATTTTATGTGACAAATGATGTGCGGTGTGTGGCCTATGGACAGAAAAAGAAACTGCAGATTTTCTTTCACCGGAACAGTTCAAAAGATGATACGGAAATGGATGTGCAGACAATGACGTATGGTTATGGAAAAGTGCCTTTGGAAAATATCGGGTGGAAAACGAAAGGAAAAAACTGGTTGGATGGGCAATGAAGCCGGATGCAAAAAAAGCAGACTTAAAATGTGGGGCAGTGGTAAAGGACAGCTGGATAATCAGATACAGTCCGAAAATTGATCTTTATGGAGTGTGGAAGACGGAGAACACAGATGATCTGACAGACCCTGACCCGACAGACCCTGATCCGGCAGGACCTGATCCGGCAGGACCTGATCCAACAGACCCTGCTCCGGAAACTCCGGGGACTGACAGGGAAGATCCGAAACCGGATTCTGGAGATCCCGATCCGGTAAAACCGAAAGATCCGGATGAAGATTTTCCGAGGGGAAAGATTATTTCGTTTCACTGCCGGTTTATCAGCAAAAAATATTTTGAGGATGCCGGACAGAATCTGATTCCAAAAGAAAGGGGAGGGCTTGCCGGAGATTCGAAATGGATCATGGAGGATTCTCTTCGTGTGTGGCTTCGGCAGTTACTGGCATAAAAATGAGGGCTGCAAAGCAGCCCTCAGAATTTACGGATTATCTTCGGATTTTTGTTCGGAACCGGTTTCCTCCAGAGGTTCCGGAAGCCGGATGTAAATCCGTTCGATTCTGTTTTTTTCCATCCGGTCAATACGGAGAAGAATATTATTATCTGTTAAAATAATTTCATTTTTTCCGGCAGATGATCGAGAAGACCAAGACAATATCCTCCTATGGTGTCATAATCATCCGAAGTAAAGTGTAGGGAAAGCGCTTCACTGACATCGTTGAGATTGGCGGAACCAAGTACATAGAATTCGCGATCACTGATCCGGGTGATATCGTCTTCTTCATCGGCATCATATTCATCACGGATTTCCCCTACAATTTCTTCCAACAGGTCTTCTAAAGTAATGAGTCCTGCGGTTACTCCGTATTCGTCCAGCACAATCGCAAGAGAAATGGAGGATTTACGCATTTCCAGAAACAGATCTGCAGTATTTTTGTGCTCATATGTAAAATATGGCTCCCGCAGAAGGTTTCGTACGGAAAATTCCGGGGTATCATTCTGTAACAGGAAGTCTTTCATGTTGATGATTCCGATTACATTGTCGGTCGAGTCTTCATAAACAGGAAGGCGTGTAAACATATCCTGACGGAAGATATCAAGTACTTCCTGATAGGTGGCATCTGCCTGAACAAAAGTCATGTCAATTCGCGGAACCATGATCTCCTTGGCTTCTGCATCACCGAAATCAAAGAGATTATGAATCATATCCCGTTCTTCATGTTCGATGACACCATTTTCCTGACTTACGTCAACAATGGTGCGGAGCTCTTCTTCTGTCATCTTTTTCTGTGCATCTTTGATATTGACATGCAGCAGAAACATCAGTCCGAGAGAGAGCTTGTTGATGATAAAAATAACAGGAGTAAGTATTTTCATCAGAAGTCCTATTGGAGCGGCTACTGTCAAAGACATGGAATCGGCTTTGATGGTTGCATGGTTTTTGGTGTTACTTCACCGAAGATCAGTATCAGAAATGTAAGAATACCTGTGGCAATTCCCGCACCCGTGTTTCCAAAAAGATGGATGGCAAGGGATGTTGAAATGGAAGATGCCGAAAGATTTACAATATTGTTTCCGATCAGAATGGCAGATAACATTTTTCCCGGATTTCCGGTTACATGCAATACCCGTGCAGCGCGTTTATCGCCATTGTCTGCAAGGGTACGCATACGAATCTGGTTTACGGTTGTAAGAGCTGTCTCTGACGACGAAAAAAACGCTGACAGACACAGCAGGATAATTATTGCAATTAATTGACCTGTCTCACTGGGGCCCAATAAAATTCACCTCAAATTATATTTATTATGATTTATTTATTGTCATCGGTACTGTAGTTTGGAGCTTCTTTTGTAATATGAATATCGTGTGGATGGCTCTCACGTAAAGAAGCAGCGGAAATCTTGACAAATTTACCTCTTTCCTTGAGATCCTCAATGGTAGGACATCCGCAGTAACCCATACCGGAACGGATACCACCGATCAGCTGGAAGACGGTATCTTCAAGTGTTCCCTTGTAAGCAACACGGCCTTCTACGCCTTCCGGAACAAGTTTCTTTGCACCTTCCTGGAAGTAACGGTCTTTGCTTCCGTTTTCCATGGCAGCGATAGACCCATGCCACGGTATACTTTGTATTTCTTCCCTGGAAGAG